>Ga0209396_1006439_pt1 | contig 10753 bp, 7 predicted proteins | sample GOMGulsemesocosm_6_FD_184638 | JGI IMG/M metagenome (GOLD analysis project Ga0209396, IMG submission 184638) | Methane-oxidizing microbial communities from mesocosms in the Gulf of Mexico - GOM8C Gulf of Mexico (SPAdes) (version 2) | ecosystem: Environmental > Aquatic > Marine > Cold seeps... | reverse complement strand
GTTGGGCTTTTTTGGGGAACTCACCTACCGGCTTACCGACAAGCTGGAGCTTCTTGCAGGTTGGCGCTGGTCGGACTGGGAACAAGACTATTCCCAGCACTACGCCGGCTTTTTCAACGGTGGTGAAACGCTCAACACCGGCGATGACAGTTTCGAGAAAACTACCTACAAGCTTTCGGTATCCTATGACCTAAGCGAAGATGCAATGATCTACGCATCCAAATCCACGGGTTTCCGCTTTGGCGGTATAAACGACCAAATTCCTCTAAGCTGTGGGGCCAATGATGCCGGGCAGAATTTTGAACCCGATAACATCACCAACCTGGAGCTGGGCGCCAAAACCTCTTGGTTTGATAATAAATTGACCGCCAACGTGACGGCTTATCAGTCGGAATGGAAGAATGTTCAATCGCAGGTAGCGTTATCCCACTGTGGATTTGCCTATAAGAACAACCAGGGCGAGCAAGAGAGTAAAGGGGTTGAATTTGAGATCAGTGCGCTGCCGATGAACAACTTACTGATGTCGCTTTCCGGTGCTTATTTGGAGGCCGAGTTTGTCAAAGGTAATACCGCCTCTGGCGCAGAAAAAGGCGACCCTGCCCCCTATGTGCCGAAACTGTCCTTAAGCGCTTCTGGCGAATACACCTTTCCTCTCAATCAGGAACTTGATGGCTTTGTCAGGTTGAGTTATCAGTACACCGATGAACGCAGCGCTGATTACAACTTGGCCAGAACGATTCAGCTGCCGTCGTACGAGATTGTTAATCTGAGAACAGGTGTCAAGGCTAACGACTGGTCGGTGACCGCTTTCGCCAATAACCTACTGAATGAACAGGTGCCAGTCGCGGGCGGTTTGGCCGTCGGGAAGCTGGGTGGTGCCGTAAGCAAACCCAGAACGGTTGGCCTGACGTTTAATCGAGATTTTTAACCGAAAAAGCAGAGAGGGTTCCGTGAAAACTTCACGGAACCCATGCTCCACTGATCACTGACAAACCCCGGTATTTTACTGGGGTTTGTTGCTTCTGAGTCTTAATACTTTTGGGTCTTCAGGAAGATTTGTGGCTTGCTTTGATTCAGGCTTCGGTGACGACGTCTCTTTCGTGCCTAGGCTGTTTTTACACAGCCTAGGCACCTTGCTGACTATCAGATCGTGCCTAAATCATCTATTAAATAAGATACGAATAGAAAGTACCGACTTGTCACTAAAAAAATCCCCGCACGAGGGCGAGGACTTTGTCAGCAATCTGCGGAACCCATGTTCCTGTCAATCAGCGCTTGTAGCCTGCGATACCGGCCACAAGGTATGCAAACCGGTACTAAACAAATGCGCAAACACAGAAGCGTGCCACTCGCCCTCAAAGGTCGTCAGGACCAACTCAAAGTTCTTGTGTTTGGCCTGTGTCAACTTCTGCATATTGGCCTGACCGAAGGACATAGCATCACCGATCACCGGGTCGGTGAGTTCAGCACCGCCGAAGGCCGCAAAAGCACTCACCTGCCTGCCCTCAAGGCTTTTCTGGAATTCACCCAGCTTGCGATCCATACCCTCTGGGGAATAAAACAACGCTGGGCTGCCAATTATGTAACGAGTAAAAGGTAAGCGACCGTCTAACATGGCAAAAGCTGTAAAGGCACCACCGCCCGAGTGACCGGCCAAACCAGATTGGGTCATGTCGAGTCGGAATGCTCTCTGCAAGTTTGGCAGTAATTCGGACAGAATAAACTGCTGGAAAATTTCGGCACCGCCAAAACCCTGCTCTGGGGATCTTCCAGCGGCCTTCACGCCAGCCACCAAGCCTGCAACCGTCGGCGTTCCCGCAAGGCCCGGGTAGGTCCAAAAGGGACCAAACTCTTTCGCCATATAATCGCGCAAGCGCTGGGTTCCATGCTTGGCCGGGCCTGCATTGGTACCGATACTGACCAGAACAAGCTCCTGTGCCTCTTTGCGTAGTGCCTGCATGGTCGCCACCTCACTCATAGTGCCAAACAGATAGTTGGCATCAAGTGTCAGCAGCAGTGGGTAGTCTTTTTTACCCGCGCCATAACTGATTGGCAGCTTGACCAGCACCACATAACTTTCACCGGTCTTGGCAGAGGTAATGGTGAATTTCTGAATATCTTCAAGTAATGTACCCTGCCTGACGCCTTGGTCTGCGCGTATCAACGCCTGGGCATTCGCTCCCACTGCGCTGAACAAGACCAGGAAGAGACTGGCAATCGCAAACAGTTGCGGATGCAGCCATTGTTTTTTGTATGAGTTATTCATTGAATCTACCTTTGTTTTTTATTCATAGAGATAGCGCGCTATCAGTTCCCGGAACCTTAATGCTTCATGGTTTCAGTCAAGGTCTTGCCAGTTCCCCATAACTCGTGGATGCCCGATGACAGTATGTGATGGAATACCGATCCATGTTGTTCATGCTCAAAGCCGCGAACATTTATCGATACATTCTCCGGATCAAGTTTCTGCAATCGCTTCATCAGGGCAACGCCACCGCCGATATAATCAATCATGTCTGGGTCTTCTATTTCACCACCGCCAAAACCACAGAAAACCTGCAATGGCCGCAACGCCTTGGCTTTAGCAAAATACTGTTCGCGCTCAGGCAAGGTATCGGCAAACACATGCACACCGTAGGAGCCGACGATGAATTTGCTGAACGCGGTCTGCTTTTTAAGCAAAGTATCAACCACAAATTCACCACCCGAAGAGTGTCCCGCTATCCCGATGTCAGTTGGGTCAACACGGTATCGCTTGGCCAGATCAGGCAACCACTCATTCTCTAAAAAGCTCAGAAAGGGTCCGGTGCCACCGTAGGCGTCTTCATGTTTGATACCTCCTTTGGCCAATCCATCCGCGATCAATTGCCAGAAAGAAACCTCGGCACCCGGAGGCACATCAAGGCTGGGCACTTCGGCGGAGTAATCGATCAAGCGCTGCAGGCCGTGAGTCGGACCATGAGTTGTGATCCCGGCAACAATAATGGGCTTCGCCTCCCCCGTCATCGCTTGAATGTGTGCAGCCTCAACGGTCGTCCCCATAAAATAACCGCCATCGAGCAGGATCAAGATTGGGTAATCGGCATTCGAGTTTTCATAGCCCGGAGGCACCGAGACCCAGGTGTCGTATTTGATACCGTTACTCTTGGCCTCATACAAGGTGTAGGTCAGGCTTTTATAGGAAGAGGGCATTACCGATTCAGCCCAGCCAGAGCAGGCAAAACACGCGGCTAACAAAAAGGCTAAAAATTTATCTATCATGATTAACTCCCATAATAAAACTTAGGCGAGCGCGACGTTTTATTTTCTCGCACCCGGTATTTTTCTCACACCTTATTTCTTCTTGTAAGTACCCGCCAATTCCGCTGCAGCTTTCGCCAACTGTGCACTATAGGGGGACGGGTTATGGGTCATTTCCGGTAAATTAATCGCGCGTGCATTGGGAATTGCCTGTGTTATCTCAACAAAGTGTTTCGGGGCAATAAATTCATCAGCGCCCGCCTCCACCACCAATACCGGATTATCGATTGTCGTGAGCATTTCCAAAGTGAAATTCGGCGTTGTCGACCAGGCTCTGTCTAATTTACCGCCAAGACGCTGGATCTTGCTTTCACTCATCCCCATTTTTATCAGCATTGGAGTGAACCCAAGTGGATCAGGCTTGCCACTGGCCAGTAACTTGGGGAAATCTTTCACAAAGCCTTTAGCTATCTCGTTATAGACACTCTGATTATAGGGGGTGCCGCTAAGAGTAGACGTACGAATCCGGTGTGGGTAATCAAATAACAAATGAAGGGAAGCACAACCGCCGTCACTGTGGCCAAAGATGTGGGCACTTTCTAACCCCAGCACATCCATTAAAGCCACAGCATCGGCCGCTTCACGGGCGTAAGTCACCGGCCCTTTACCAAAACCGGAGCGCCCATGGCCTCGAGCGTCAAATGAATAGACGGTAAAGTACTTGGCAAATTCGGTCACCACTGGCTCTACCATAGCGGTCATGCCAAAACCGCCGTTCAGCAGCATCAGTGGCGGGCCCTCACCTGAGATTTCGACCCACATATCAAAGTCGTCAACACGCAGGTAGCGGCCTTCTCTGAGCGGCCCGGTGAATCCCAGCGATTGCTGCTTCTCCAGTACCAGGCGTTTGTCCATCGATGCGACAGGTTTCTCCGTCGCAGCAGCGATAGGAGCCGTAAACAAACCGAGGCTGGTCAATAGCCCAAGCATGGCCACAGAGCCGGCCCCAATAGTAGACCGTAAACATTTTACAAAAGAAGGCATTTCACTCTCCGGATAAGCCAATAGAATTAATACGATCATATTAATTAGTGGCAACAATGAAGTCAATCCGCAATTGGTGGCTAGATTTAGTGGGGTCAGATGAAACTTATGGCATCAAATGACGCGAGTGCCATAAGTTTCATCTGACCCCACTTTTTCACGAGTCTTACAGTACTCTTCCGGGGTTAAGTAAGTTATGGGGGTCCAGTGTCTGCTTGAGAGAACGCATCAATGCCAGTTCAACCTCGGTGCGACTGTGTCCCAGCCAGGGCTTTTTCTCCACCCCAATACCGTGTTCCGCCGACACCGAGCCGTTGAACTGTTTAAGCGGTTCATACACCAGGCGATCACTGTCCGAGTGAAAATCACCATCAATACCCGGGCGCACAAACAGATGCAAATTGCCGTCGGCCATATGACCAAACACATAACACTCGCCGTCTGGCCACTGCTGTTTTACGCTGCGGATAACCTGGTCGGCATAGGTTTCCATGTCACTGATGGGCAGGCTGACATCATACAAGTAGCAGGGCGTGCACGAGGTGATCATCTCGAAGTTTTCACGAATATCCCAAAGCGCCCTGCGCTCACCCTCTGACTTGGGCAGCACCGCGTCCACAATCAGGCCGTCCTCAAAAACCCGTTCAATCACACACTGAAAGCGCTCGCCGTCTCCTTCAGGATCGGCACCTTCGGTTTCCAGCAGTGCGTAGAAGGGATAATCGCGCGTGAGCGGCGGTCGATGCCCGCCCTCGCCAGTGACACCCCGGTAGTAGGTTCCCCACATGACTTCATAGGCACTAAGGCTGCCGGCCAGATCTTTTTGTAAGGTGCGCAACAGCTGGGAGGCCTGCTCAAAAGAGTCCAGCGCCACCAGCGCGGTGTGTCGACTGCGGGGCAGCGGGAATAGCCTCAACACCACCCGAGTGACCACGCCCAGAGTGCCTTCGGTACCAATAAACAGCTGCTTGAGGTCATAGCCCGCATTGTTCTTCAGCATCTGATTCATGGACGACACCACCGTACCGTCTGCCAGTACCGCCTCTAGCCCCAGCACCAGATTGCGCATCATGCCGTAGCGCAACACATTGATACCGCCGGCGTTAGTGGCCGTGTTGCCGCCGATGGTGCAGGAGCCCCGCGCCCCAAGGTCCAAGGGAAATAGCAAATCCTGCTCGGCCAGGGCCTCCTGAACGGTTTGTAAGATTGCTCCCGCCTGTACGGTGGCCGTGCCGCCCAAGGCGTCAATGCTTTCAATAGCATTCATGCGCTCTGTGGAAAGGATAAGCTCCTCCGCCCGGGGGTCAGCCCCCAGTGTACAGCAGGTCTGCCCTCCCTGAGTGACAAGCGGCTGATTCCAATCGGCGCAGATCTTTAACACCCGACTGACGTCCTCGGTTGACCCTGGTCTCACCAATGCCTGCGCTCGAGTTGGGCGCGCATCCCAATAACTAGTGGCACGCTGACTCAAGGCCTCTCCCAGAATCACGGCGTCTGGCCCTAAGGCTTCTATCAAGGCACTCACTACCGGTGATTGCTCGGACATGGAAATCTCCTTTGTATCTCATTATTACAGCAAGCCATTACATCCGCGCCACAAAAGGCTAGCGCCTACATTTTCGACAAAGAGATCATACACCAACTGCATTCCTATAGTATAGGTTAACTTTAGATGTAGGATCTATAGCTAAACCTGTGTAGCATAGCTCGCAGGCAGATTTACACTCAATCAGGAAGCCAGTCTTTAGGCAGCCAGTCTTTAGGAAAGCACAGTGACCAACACCCCAACACCCGAACGGCCCGAAACCCTCGTCCAAAGCACCAAGCTGTCTATCATCGACTACATTCGTGAAAACAACTTAAGGGTAGGTGACAAGCTGCCCAGCGAAGCCAATTTTGTGCAACAATTGACGGTCAGCCGCACGGTGGTGCGAGAGGCCTATAAATCTCTGGCCGCGCTCGGCATTATTGAGATGAGCGCCGGTCGCCGCGCCCAGGTGGCCGGGTTTGACGGCTCCGTCATTGGGATGACACTGACCCACGCCCTGCGCACGGACCAACTCAACGTCCATCAGATATGGGATGCAAGACAGGCCATCGAACTGCGTACGGTGGAGTTGGCCGCCCTACACCGCAGCGAGCAGGAACTGGAGACCATTCAGTCCCTCTGCCAGCAAATGCAGGAAAGCTACCAGGACCAGGCCGCCGTGACCGAGCACGACATCAGCTTTCACAATGCCATTGCCGAAGCCAGCCGCAATCCCTTGCTGGCGGTGCTGGTGTTGTCACTCAGTAGCGCCATCCGTGAGACCAATCCCATTGTCTGGCGTTATCGGCGCACCGCAAAGCAACAGCAGGAAATCGTCGACTTGCACTTGCAAATCGCTGAGGCCATCGCCGCCAGAGACCCCGAGGCCGCCCGAGTGGCGATGGAGCGGCATTTTTCAGTGGCACTCGGTGGCCTGGCAAAAGCGGGGTTTAGTTAGATAATGAATGTCGCCCCGGGCAGGAGAACTTAGTGGGGTCAGATGAAACTTATGGCATCAAATGACGCGAGTGCCATAAGTTTCATCTGACCCCACTTTTTCTTCTTTTGAGAAACATGTCGCACCATTGCCATGGTACGACGATGAATTATGCGTATAGGGCTAGTGCAGCACTACTGCGCCATAGACCAGTCCACGTGTTTATCCAGCACTGGCATCGGCAGCGCCCCACTTCCTACCACGGCAGCGTGAAACTTCTTAATATCGAATTGATCACCGTACTTCGTTTCCATTTCGCGACGAAGTCGTTTGATAAATTCAAAGCCGAGTTTGTATGCCAAGGCCTGCGCCGGCATATCAGTGGAGTAACGCATCATCTCGGTGCTAGACTCGGTTTTGGTGGAAAAGGTGTTTGCCATGGTGAACTCCAGCGCCTTCTCTGCCGACCAGCCGTAATAATTCATGCCGGTATCAACCACTAGACGATTGGAGATAAAGCTGTCAAACAGCAGGTAACCGTAGCGGTCCATCGGGTCCAGGAAGCCCATTTCCAGAGCCAGGCTTGCCGCATAATTGGCCCAGCCCTCGTTAAAGGCTGTGATCATGGCACCGTTCTTGCGATAGGCTGAGAGATTCTCATTTTCCGTTTGCAGGGCCATATGGAAATGATGGCCGGGAATCAGTTCGTGAAAGATCAGCGGTGCTGTCCACACCATTGGACGCTCAGAAAGTTTCGAGCCGTTAAAGCGATAGAGGCCCGTCGATTGGAGTTTATTGGGCATCTGGTAGTAACCAAAGGTCATGCCGGCTTCAGCGGCAAGATCTAAACGCTTGGAACCATAAGGCGCTTTTGGCATCAGAGAAAAATAGTCGTCGATACGCGGTTCAATTTTGGCGATGTAACCATCGTAACGCGCTTTCACCTCTTCCGGCGTCTTGGCAAAGAAGCGTGGGTCTTTGCGCATTTGGTCGTGGAATTCCTGAGCACTACCTTTAAAACCCAGCTCATCGCGGATGGCCTGCATTTCTTTTTGTATCTTGGCGAGACTGTCGAGGCCAAGCTGGTGAATCTCTTCCGGGTTCAAATCCAGGGTAGTCTCACGCTTAATGGCATGGGCATAGGCCTCTTTACCACCGGGGTATTGGCCTAAGCCGACGGACTCAGGTGCACGGGCCAGATAGTCATCACCCAGATAATCCAGTAGCGCATCAAGAGCCGGATGCACCTGTTTGGCCAGTTCGGAGTCTATGCCAGTGAGCAGTGCCGATTTCTGCTCCGCCGTCAGCTTGGCAAGGCGGGCATCTGCCACAGTGGTCAAGGCCGGCAAGTTTGCCTGCAGGCTTTGAAAAACACCCCGCGCACCCGGAAGCGCCGGTTTTGGCAATAGAATGCCCCGCTCTTCCTGGCCTTTTAACTTGCTTAGCTGGTCGCTGGTAAATCGGCCTATATCTGCCACCAAACCCAGATAGGTATCTATATCGCTCTGGCTATTCAGCGGCGCACCGGCCAGGGCCCCAGGCAGCAGAGTGCTGAGCACAAAACCGGATTGGTAAGGGGTTACTGAGAACTGGTGCCAATAGTGTTTGGGATCAGCTGTCAGCAATTGCATTTGTTGTTCAAAAATATCCGCCGTCAACTGGTCTTCATGGCTGAGTGCTGAGCGGTCAATCTCCGCCAGACGCGCCAGATACTCGCGGGCACCCTGAGCTTGTTTTTCGGTGGCCGCTATCGACAGTTCGGGCAGCCGGGTCACTTGTTTACCTGCCATCATTAACGCAAAAGGATTGCTGGCAGCTGATGCGCTTAGAAATTCCTGTGTTAAGGCTTCCAGCCTGTCAGCGGCGCTTTGTTGCTCAGCTACCTGCTCTGCTGCCACCTGTTCTGCTGCAGGTTGTTCAGCGGCCGACGTTTTTATGTCTGCTTTATCAGTTTCACCACAGGCGGCCAAGGCGACCGCCGCGGATAGTAATAATACTTTAGTTGTTTTCATCGATTTCTCCCCGTTCATTATTGGAGGTTTATAGTTGGCAGTATTTACTGTCTGCTGTTAACTGTTCCCCTAAGCCTTTTTCTGTTCTGTAATCCAGCGCTCAACAATACCTTCGAGCACTGACAATGGCACGGCACCACTTTTCAACACCACTGTGTGAAACTCACGCAGTGAGAAGTTTTTACCCAGGGCTTGTTCAGCTTTGCCGCGCAGCTCGCGAATTTTCAGCTCACCGTGCTTGTAGGCCAGTGCCTGGCCCGGGTAGGTAATGTAACGGTCTACCTCTGAGGTAATGTCGTGCATACTCAAGGCCGAATTGTCCGCCATAAAGTCGATCGCCTGTTGACGGCTCCAACCTTTGGCATGCATACCGCTGTCCACCACCAGACGCACGGCGCGCCACACTTCAAATATCATGCGGCCGAAGCGGTCATAGGCGGTATCGTAAATACCCATCTCTTCGCCCAGGTATTCCGAATAGAGTCCCCAGCCTTCGCCGTAAGCATGGAAGTAATAGCTGCGACGGAATGTCGGCAGGCTGTCCAATTCGCCGGCAATAGAAATTTGCTGGTGATGACCGGGTACACCTTCATGCAGTGTCAGTGCGGCCAGGGTATACAAAGGGCGACTTTTCAGGTTATAGGTATTGAGGAAATAAACGCCGGCACGGGTGCCGTCAGCCGCGCCCCCTTGGTAGTAACCGGCGGCGGCTTTTGGTGCAATGTGCGCAGGCACCGGCTTAATGCCGTAGGGGTTGCGTGGCAGATAGGAGAAATACTCCGGTAACTTACCATCAATGCGCTTGGCCAGGCTTGCGGCCTTGGCGAGAAACTCCTCTTCGGTTTTGGGGTAGAACTGTGGATCTGTGCGCAGGTGGGCAAAAAACGCCTTGAGGTCACCTTCAAAGCCCACCTCTGTCATGATGGCTTCCATTTGCGCGCGAATGCGTTTTATCTCCGACAAACCCAAGGCGTGTACAGTGTCGGCATCGGTATCCATGGTGGTGTAGTAACGGACAAAGTGGTCGTAGAGTTCACGCCCTTTGGGTATTTCCGACAAACCAATGGTGTTACGACAGGCTGGTTTATAAGTCTCGGTAAAAAAGGTGTTGTAACGCTGATAGGCCGGGTTTACCACGTCGTTGACCAACTGCTTGCCCTTGGTTTGCAACTCGCGGATAACATCGTCGCCGTAACTGGCGGGAATGCGGGTGAAGGGTGCGTAAAACAGGCTCTGCTCGGGTGTGGCAGCGATAAATCCAGAGATACTCGCCTCGTAGCCGTTCAGGGTTTCACAGGGCTGTACATAACCCACCTCAATACCCTTTTGCATTAAGGCCATATTCTGCTCAGCAAAAGCGCCAAAAGCTTGCAGGCGTTTCAGGTAGGCATGGTAATCTTCTTCACTGTTGAAGGTAGTCATACCAGCCAATTGTGCAAAAATCGTCTGCCAACCCATCACCGAATTAAAGGTAATTGAGCGCCAGTCGTAATCCAGGGTTTTGCGCTCGTTATTGACCACCCACTCGAATACCTCAAAATTAACGCGGTTTTCATCGGAGAGTTTTTTAACAGAGATTTTTTTCAGCTTCGCGATAGCTATGTCAAGGTTAGCGGTACGTTCGGCAAAACCTTTTTCACTGAGATCATCCAGGCGATCACTGTAGGTGCTATCACCCATATAGCTGGCCATCATGGGCGAGCTTTTCAAGTGTTTATCCCAGTAGCTATCCATCAGTGTTTCAAGCTGAGTATCGGCTTTTCCAGCCAGCCCCGGTGCGCTGGTGATAACCAGTGCGGTGGCTATCACTTTTTTAAGGGTCGATATTTTCATTGCGCTACCTCTTAAAGTTATTGTTTCTAACTATATTGTTTCTAACTATATTGTTTCTAACTATATTTTTTCGGCTAGTTTCACAACAGGCATAACTCGCCACTGACAACAGTTATTTAAAAAATAGTTTACTGTGCGCTGACCAGCGGCTGTGTGTTT
>Ga0209396_1006437_pt1 | contig 10759 bp, 9 predicted proteins | sample GOMGulsemesocosm_6_FD_184638 | JGI IMG/M metagenome (GOLD analysis project Ga0209396, IMG submission 184638) | Methane-oxidizing microbial communities from mesocosms in the Gulf of Mexico - GOM8C Gulf of Mexico (SPAdes) (version 2) | ecosystem: Environmental > Aquatic > Marine > Cold seeps... | reverse complement strand
TCCCTGCTCTTTCCCTTTTTGTCCCCAAGGGTCGCGATCTTTATTACCGCCATTTCCGGGCTCATTCCAAGCCATTTGCATCTCCATTACCAGATAGTTTCGGGAAAATATTAATGATATCAGCCTAATGCTGAAGGATAAAATCTTCAATGTTATTACATTTGTGTTTTTTCAAGCGCTGCCAGTCAATCATAGTCATTCTAATGTCGAGTAGCCAGTCACCATTTTCAGCAAATGCTTCATGCTCAATACAGTCAAGATTATACAGATGACTGACAACATTACCCTGCATTGCCGGTAACTGTAACTTGACCACTTTCATGGTACTTGCCAGTAACTCCGTCAATGCTTGATATAAAAACGCCGTACCTTCGCCTGACATTGCTGATAGCCATACACTTACAGGCTTACCTTCGTCATCATAATCAATACGACAACGACCATCATCAAGCTTATCAACTTTGTTGTATACCATTAAAACAGGTACTTCACCCGCATCAATCTCTGTTAATACCGAATTCACTTCAATGATATTACCGCGCATGTTTTCGTCTGCACAATCAATTACATGTAAAAGTAGATCCGCTTCTCGCGTTTCCGTCAATGTGGCCTTAAAAGCAGCGACTAAGTCATGCGGTAAGTGACGAATAAAGCCAACGGTATCGGCTAACACCACTTCACCAACATCGGCAACCGCGATACGACGCAATGTTGGATCTAACGTCGCAAACAATTGATCCGCAGCATACACTTCAGAATCAGTGAGGCGATTAAACAGGGTTGATTTACCCGCATTGGTATAACCCACTAACGAAATTGTCGGTATTTCACGACGTTTACGTGAGCGACGACCTTGGTCACGTTTGGTTACCACTTTATCTAAACGACGTAAAATACTGTCCATACGCACACGCAATAAACGACGATCCGTTTCCAGCTGAGTTTCACCTGGACCACGCATACCGATACCGCCTTTTTGGCGTTCTAAATGCGTCCAACCACGAATTAATCGGGTCGACATATGGCGCAATTGCGCTAATTCAACTTGTAACTTACCTTCATGGGTACGAGCACGTTGCGAGAAGATATCTAAAATTAGGCCAGTACGATCAACAACACGACATTCCAGTAACGCTTCTAAGTTACGTTCTTGGCGTGGTGCTAAGGCATGGTTAAAGATAACAATATCTGCTTGATAAAGCTTTACTGCTTCAGCAATTTCTTCTGCTTTACCGGTACCAACAAAATATTTAGGATGTGGTCTTGAACGCGAGCCTGTTACCACAGATAACGCATTTACACCGGCAGAGGAAACCAACATTTCTAATTCATGCAGATCTTCTCGGTTGCCTTCATCACTAAAGTTAACGTGCACTAATATGGCACGTTCACCTGCTTCATGGCGATCAAACAACTTCACGACTCCCTATGAGTATATGACTCACAAGATTTTTTAGATTAAATTTCAAAAAATTATTTATCACTTTCACCGTCAGGTTGAATACCATGTTGTAACGGACGCGCCGGTACCACAGTTGAAATGGCATGTTTATATACCATTTGGCTGACAGTATTTTTGAGTAAGATAACGAATTGGTCAAATGACTCAATTTGGCCTTGTAACTTAATGCCGTTAACTAAATAAATTGCAACTGGAATCCGTTCGCGACGTAATGCATTCAAAAACGGGTCCTGTAATGATTGTCCCTTAGCCATCAATAGTTTCCTTTTAAAATTCGATTTTTATTATAATGAAAAATATAACCAATAATTATCAGTATACAACTTAAAAATAGACTCTAGCCAACTGATAATAAAACTTTTTCTAAATTGTCATCTGCTTTGGAGTCTAACCACGTTAGATCGTTCCAACTTTTTAACCACGTCATTTGACGTTTTGCCAGTTGTCTTGTTGCTACGACACCGCGGAACACCATTTCATCATGATCCATCTTGCCATCAAGGTATTCCCACATTTGGCGGTAACCGACACAGCGCATTGATGGTAAATCAAGGTGCAGATCGTCACGTTGATGTAAAGCTTGAACTTCGGTTTCAAAACCGGCCTCTATCATCAACTTAAAACGACGTTCGATGCGCTCGTGTAATACCGCTTTATCGGTTGGTGCAATCGCAAATTGTGCTACGTCATAAGGCAGTGCTTCGCCTTTTTGTTGCGTTAATTCAGTCAATGACTTACCCGTTAGTCGATAAACTTCGACAGCACGGCAAACACGTTGAGCATCATTTTTATGTAAACGCGCAGCAGATTCTGGATCATACAAAGCTAATTCTTGATGTAATGATTCCCAACCACGTAGTTTTGCTTCCGCTTCAATAGCCTGTCTAATTTCAGGCACAGATGTTGGCACCGGCGATAAGCCTTCAAGTAATACTTTAAAATAAAGCATAGTGCCACCAACAAGTAGCGGTATTTTTCCTGCATCTGTGATCGCTTGCATATGTTTTAGTGCATCTTCACGAAAATCAGCCGCTGAATAACTCATCGCAGGATCAATAATATCAATCAAACGGTGTGGCGCTTGGGCAAGTTCTGCCGCTGTTGGTTTCGCACTGCCAATATCCATGTCTTTATAAATCAACGCAGAATCCACGCTGATAATTTCACATGGCAGTTTTTTTGTTAACTCAATAGCAAGATCAGTTTTACCTGACGCCGTAGGTCCCATTAAAAAGATAGCTTTTGGTAATGGTTTAGTGTGCTGTTGAGTCACGGTTAAATCTCTCTATTACAGACATATAGTCAAGTTTCTCAAATAGTTTAGAACGATATTGCTGCTGTACACAGCTATCCTGTTCGATAAATTGGCTATATATTTGAGTCGCTTGTTCCCAAGTAAATTTGGTCAATCCGTGACTCCCTTGTATTGCAAGCCAATGGCACAAGGGGGCAACATCTGAGGCCGTCGCCTGTTCGGATAGGTGAACTATCTGTTGCAATAACTCTGGTAACACAGCAGATAAATTCGCTTGGCGTAATTGTGCTGGTACCTTTCTAACGATAATGGTGGCGGCATTGCTATAATTCAACTCTAAACCCAGTCGATTGAGCAAATTTTGCTGATTTTTTGCTGTTTCGACAAAGTTTTTGTCTAATTTAATCGATATTGGCAATAACAGTGGCTGCGATACAACCCCTTGTTCCCAGGTTGCCAGCAATTGCATTTTGCAGTTTACTTGCCACATTGCCAGTACATCAGCCACTAATAATGCATCATCGTCTTGTAATAACAAGTAATTATCTGTGACTAAACTGAGCAGTTTTACCCGTCCAACACCTTGCTCAGTTGGATGGGGAATAGCACTCGTTTGACGACCTCGATTGGCACTTTTTCCGGCACTATTTCTAGACGCTTGCTGCAGATCAGCGATTTCGGCCTTCGTCGGCTGTAACAAATGATTGTATTGCTTAATAGCCCCTACTGAAGGTCCATCTGGAATATAGCGTGGCGCTTGTCCATAACCTGATGATTTAGCGTTACCATGACCAGCATCAGTCACACCGTAACTATGCTGTTTTTGCATCGGTGCTATGCCGCCATAAGTGCTTATGTTCGCACTTGCATTGAGGTTTACACTATCAGCAATCCCCATCTGACCAGTACCTTCCACAGGGTGAGCATCCGCAGCGTGAGACGCTATTGATTCATCCGCAGGACTGTCTGCATTGCTATTTTGAGACGCGTCGACTTGTCCAGGATAACTTATCGCTTCTTGACTAGGTAACGCCGCGGCAGGCATTGATGGGCTAATGCCTTCTGAAATAGCTTTAAACACACCTTGAAAAATAAAGTCATGCACAAGACGCGCTTGATGAAAACGCACTTCATGTTTGGCCGGGTGTACATTGACATCAACTTCACGCACAGACACTTCAATAAATAACACATAAGCCGGTGGTGCAGCGATACCAGTTGCTTCTTCATAAGCTTGACGCAAGGCATGATTGATCAACTTATCGCGCATCATACGCCCATTAACGTAACTGTATTGCACATCCATCGGCGCATTGTCATGCGGTAAACCAATCCAACCCCACAGTTTTATATCACTGTGTTCACAGTCCAGCGCCATGCAATTGGCCATAAAATTAGTACTGGTAATACTGGCGACACGGCGCTCTTGCTGCTCTACAGTGCTCGCAGGTCGATAACTGCGGATCACTTTACCGTTATGCTTTAAAGTGATCTGTAAATCAAAGCGACTTAAGGCAATACGTTTAACCAATTCATCAATATGATTAAATTCGGTTTTATCAGTACGTAAAAACTTACGTCGGGCAGGTGTATTAAAGAATAAATCAATCACTTCAACCGTGGTACCGATCGGATGCGCAGCAGGTTTAACCTGTACTTGCATATCTCGCCCTTCGGCATAGGCTTGCCATGCTTCGGTTTGCGCTTTGGTGCGAGAGGTAAATGTAAGCCGAGAAACAGAACTGATACTCGCTAATGCTTCACCACGAAAACCAAGACTATCAATCGCTTCCAGGTCATCCAAGGTCGCCAGCTTACTGGTTGCATGACGGCTTAATGCCAGACCCAGTTGGTCTTTCTCAACACCTTTGCCATTATCTCGGATCCGGATCAGCTTAGCGCCACCCTTCTCAATATCAATATCAATACGCGTTGCACCCGCATCAATACTGTTTTCAATCAGTTCTTTAACGACCGATGAAGGGCGTTCGACCACCTCACCAGCCGCAATTTGGTTCGCTAATCGAGGTGGTAATATTTGAATTGTCATGACACACCTAACTCGTTGGAATTTTCAATTTCTGGCCAATAAACACGGTATTCTTGGTTAAATTATTTAACTGTTTGATACGCTTTACCGAGGTACCATAACTGTTAGCAATGACTGATAATGAGTCACCTTTTTTAACCACGTGAATACTATTGCGCATATACGCCAAATAGGTATCTTTTGGCGGCGCGTTACGGAAATACAAGTAACTACCTTGCGCAATGGCATTGGCAATTTTACGCTGGTGACTACGCGTAGTTAACTTTTTACCTTCTCGATAATTGGTAACAAAACCCGCTTCAACCAGTAAAGAGGGGATATCTAATGACTTTAATACCGCTAAGCTTTGCTCGTATGGCTTAGATTTATGCATACCCGTTACTTTAGCTAACTCGTTATGAATTAATGACGCAATGTTATAACCTGCGCCTTGTGAATATTGTCGACCAAGATCGAGGAACATGTATTGTAAATCATCCGCACCATCACTGTTTTTAATCGCATCACCCACACCACCGAGCAAGCCATCAACATTGTCGTCACGCAGCTTTTTCTTAAATTCATAGTTCGCCCGACCTTGCGACAAGATCAGCGTTGAAGCGCCCGATGGTTTTGATGAGGTAAAACCGTCAGCATGCACAGAAACTAACAATTCAGCTTTGTACTTACGCGCGATCGCAGAGCGTTCATTGAGTGAGATATAACGGTCATCTTTACGGATCAACACCGCTTTAATACCTTTTTTCTGATTTAGGATCGCGACCGTTTTTTTAGCAATAGCCAAGTTAATGTCTTTTTCCACAAACTTTTTAAAACCAATAGAACCCGGGTCTTTACCACCGTGTCCAGCATCTATCGCAATAACCACATCTCTTTGAGGGTGTTTGACCACTGCTTTTTTGGTTACTTTTTTGGCGACGACAGGACTTTTTTGTTTTATAACTGGTTTTGACGATTTTATCGGTTTAACGGGTAAATCAATGACTAATCGATTATTAGCCTTTTTACTTCCCGCTAGCTCAAAGAATTTATAATTAATTGGTTTAGCAAGATGAAAAATAATTCGTAGATCGCTAGATTTAGTGGATTTAGCTTGTTCAACACGGGTAATATTACTGCTTAATTTAGCTAATTTACTCACATTAGCTTTATTACGCGTACCAGCAAAATCCACCACGATCTGGGTCTTTTTGTTACGACCGTAAAGGTTGAATAACGGTTTTTTAGCCAGATCAAAAACAATCCTTGTTTTATCCGCATGCTCAACAATGCGGATCGCATTCACCGTATTGGCAGCATAACTTAATGGCATAAAGCACAAGTACATTATGCTTAATAGTAAAATCCGTTTAAACATTGTTATCCTACATTTATCTTAGCTAATTTATGGACCATTTTTATACCTAATTCACTAATGCCTTTCACCACAACTTCACGTTGTTCGCCGACATAAGTAAGGGTAATTTGTAAATCTTCAACAGGTAAAAAACCTTCACCACGTTGTGGCCACTCAACTAAACACAGGCAATTATCGGTAAAATAGTCACGAATACCCATAAATTCTAATTCTTCTGGATCAGCTAGACGGTAAAGGTCAAAATGATAGACGTTCCAATCAGCTAATTCATACGGTTCAACTAATGTATAAGTTGGGCTTTTCACATTACCTTGATGACCCAGTGCTTGCACAAAACCACGGGTGAGTGTCGTTTTACCCGCGCCCAAATCCCCGTGTAAAAAAATGGTCGTCGCACTATCGCATAAACGCGAAAGGCTAGCACCAAAAGCAACGGTTTCTGATTCGTCTGCTAAGAAAACTTTTACTGTATTTGTCATCTAATTTAACTACCTTAAACATTAAAATAAAACGCTATATTGAGTTGTGCTCGCCACAGACTCATCCCCAAACCAGGAAATATCTCAGAGTGAAGATATCGACTTATAAAATTGGACGGGTATGTAGATTCTACAAATTGTCGAGCCCAAAGAAAACCACAATATGATAAACTTTACCTCAATTTACCAATAGACAGATAATAAACCATGCCTCCGATTGACTATCAACAACTTACACAGCAAATTAAAGTCTGGGGTGCAGAACTGGGTTTCCAACAAGTCGGTATTGCTGATACTGATTTATCAACTTACGAACCACATTTTCAAACCTGGTTAGATAATGGTTATCATGCCGACATGGATTATATGTCGCGTTACGGCACCATGCGTACTCATCCAGAAGAACTTTATCCAGGCACGATCCGCGTTATTTCAGTACGCATGGATTACATGCCACCAGATGCGCTAATGGCGACCACCTTAAAGCAGAAAGACAAAGGTTACATCAGTCGTTATGCCCTAGGTCGTGATTACCATAAAATTGTCCGCAAGCGCCTGAAACATCTAGGCCAAAAAATCAGCGAGCATTGTGAAACGCTCGATGCGCGGCCTTTTGTTGATACTGGTCCTTTGCTAGAGCGCCCTTTGGCTGAAAAAGCCGGATTAGGCTGGACAGGTAAACACTCATTAATTTTAAACAAAGAAGCGGGCTCATGGTTTTTTCTTGGTGAAATACTAATAAACCTACCACTACCTGTTGATAAACCTATTGAAAATCAATGTGGTAAATGTACCGCGTGTTTACAGATTTGTCCAACACAAGCCATCGTTGAACCTTACAGCGTGGATGCCAACCGTTGTATATCTTACCTGACCATTGAGCTTTTCGGTGCGATACCAGAGCAATATAGAAGCTTGATTGGCAACCGCATCTACGGTTGTGATGATTGCCAGCTGATCTGTCCGTGGAATCGATTTGCCGCGCTTACCGGTGAACAAGACTTCCACCCAAGAGCAAATCTACACTCACCTGAATTATTAACCCTGTATGCGTGGGATGAAACTTACTTCTTAAAGCAAACAGAAGGTTCGCCAATTCGTCGTATTGGTCATGAGCGCTGGTTACGGAATATTTCCGTGGCACTGGGTAATGCTGCTTATTCAGCAGAAATTGTCGAGGCTTTAGAAGCTAAGTTTGTTGAAACAACAGAAATGGTGCAAGAGCATATCACTTGGGCACTGCAACAACAACAGGCCAAAGCAGACAACATTATTCCGCTATTACAAATAGATAAGACCAAAAATAAGTTAATTCGCATGGTTGAAAAAGCACTACCACGCGATGCATAACTAATTAATAGATAAATGAATTAAAATAAAAAAGCGCGTAGAGGACAATCCCCTACGCGCTTTTTTGTTTACGATCTCGATTTACAGTTTACAAAAGGATCAAGGGTTATTTTTCCGTCTTATCAACGCTGCTATTACTCTGCTCACTGGTACTATCTGCAGCAGCAACACGACTTTCGACTGCATCGACAGCACCCGCTTTGTTAACCAGCTGCTCAGCTTCCCACGCCTTGGCTTTATGGATCAAGCCAGTAATACTTGAGCCTTGCACTAAAATAGAAAACACCACAACGGAGTAAGTCATCACCAGAATAATCTCTCGAACATCAATGTTCTTTTCTGGGATAATAAATACCCCTGCCGGAATTGCCAACGCCATTGCCAGCGCTAAGCCACCACGTAACCCACCCCAAGTCAGGATCGTCACCGATAATGGGTTGTAGCTGCGGAAGCGATTAAAGAATAAATAAGAGAATTTCACACTTAAATAACGCGCAATCAATACTAATGGAATAGCAAACACCATCAAGATCCAATCTTCTTTGTGGAAGCTAAACAACAACATAGCCATACCAATCAGCAAGAATAGAATACCATTTAAGAATTCATCGACTAATTCCCAGAAGTGATCCAAGTGGTACTCACTTTCTGGCGAGAAGCCTTTTTGGCGCGTCCAGTTACCAATCATAATACCGGCAACGACCATGGCTAATGGACCAGAAACATCGATAACGTCAGCAAATACATAACCCGCGGTTGGGATCGCAATGGTCAGTAATAATTCCATTGAGTGGTCGTTAGTCGAACTGATTAAATAATGGAATACTAGACCAAGCGCAAGCCCATAGATAATACCGCCAATGGCTTCATGCACGAATAGCTCCGCCACACTGCTTACAGTTGGTGCTTCAGACCCAAATGCCACCGTGAATAGCGTCATGAAGATCACTAAACCAAAACCATCATTGAATAATGATTCACCTTCAATTTGCGTGGAGATACGCTGCGGTGCATCTAGGTTTTTAACAATCGCCAGTACAGCAATCGGATCCGTAGGGGAAATAAGCGAACCAAAGAGTAGACAGTAAATGAAGTCTAATGGAATACCGACTAGCTGACAAAAACCCCATAACACCCCACCAATAAAGGTTGTTGAGAATAAGGTGGCAACCAGCGCCAAGACCGTAATTTCCCATTTTTGGTCTTTCATGTGTGCCAATTTAATACCTAAACCGCCAGCAAACAACAGAAAACCTAGGATGCCTTTTAATAAAAAGCTTTCGAAATTGATATTATTTAATTGCTCAGTCGCAATTGCCTCTAACTGAAACCAGCCGCTTTGACCTGCAATCACAATACCTAAAGACAGTATTATTGATCCCGCTGTTATCGCAACTGTTGTTTGCATTTTGCCAATTTTGCTATTAATAAATGCAATGAAAATGGCAATTGCTGCGAGAAAACATAAGGTACTGTATACCGACATGCTACACCTCTGATTGAAGTAAATTTGATTAGATTAACTGAAGATTATTTTTACGAGCTACACAATGTTCTTGTTAAGGTAAAAAATCAAGTTCTTTCAGCAATATGCTGAGCAAGCAATAAAAATAGAGCTTTAAGTCTAAATTAATACCTAGAATTATATAGCCAGTAGCAACCATAAGAGGCTTGATGAAGATAAACATGGATCGTAATGAATAAGCATAACAAAGCAGAGTGATGACAGGGCTATGCCGAAACTACTTCTTTGAAGTAAGCATGCTCGTATTGGATCAAGCCTTATTCGGAGTAGTTTGGGCAAGTTATCATCAAAGCTTAACGTTTTTTCGGTACCCAAGCCCAAATGAATTCAGCATTAATTGGCTCATTACCTTCACTGTCCGTGATCACGACAGGCACAGATATATCACCTTTTTCTGTATCACGAATATGCTTGATCTGCTCGTCACTTAATGTGGCAACCGCAGTTAAATCACCCGCAGCACGGCGAACATAATCGATATTCATATTTTTTAATAATGGAATACGGTTGTCGGGTACATGCATACCAATTAAAAAGCCCGTCGCAGATTCGCCAAGTAACGCCATTGCAGCGGCATGGACACCACCAATATGATTTTGCACGCGTTTACGGTTCTTCAAGCTAAGTTTAGAACCAGAAAAATCTAATTTTTCGACACGTACTTTTGACGTACCAGCAAACTTAATCACTTTGCCAAATACCAAAGACAATGCAGCTGCATGACAGCCTTTTGGAAGTAACGTTACTTTTTTAACGATTTTACTGAGTTTATTATCCGCTTTCATATCAATCCTTGAGGTTATATTAGTTTCCAAAACAAATACTTAGCTTATCTTAATGCAGACAGTAAGCAGTAAGCGACTGAGTACTATAACATTGATTAAATAAGTGCAATTGGTCTAAATGACATGGGATAAAAATTAGTGGCTATAAATAGATAGTTTTGGATTTTGGATAATGAAAGTAATAAATATAGATAGTAATAGGGAATGTTATAAACGAAGAAATTCTAAGAGGAGAAATTGGAGCGGTACAAGAGGCTCGAACTCTTGACCTCAACCTTGGCAAGGTTGCGCTCTACCAACTGAGCTAGTACCGCTTCATTCTGATTTAAAGTTTCGCAACTTATTCTCTCATCATTGGTGTGATAGGAGAATTGGAGCGGTACAAGAGGCTCGAACTCTTGACCTCAACCTTGGCAAGGTTGCGCTCTACCAACTGAGCTAGTACCGCTTCATTTTGATTTAGAGTTTCTCAACTTATTCTTTCATCATTGGTGTG
>Ga0209396_1006436_pt1 | contig 10760 bp, 7 predicted proteins | sample GOMGulsemesocosm_6_FD_184638 | JGI IMG/M metagenome (GOLD analysis project Ga0209396, IMG submission 184638) | Methane-oxidizing microbial communities from mesocosms in the Gulf of Mexico - GOM8C Gulf of Mexico (SPAdes) (version 2) | ecosystem: Environmental > Aquatic > Marine > Cold seeps... | reverse complement strand
TGTTACGCAATAATCTTGTACTAAACTCATAGTTTTTACTAGTTTGGTTAATGATTAATAATTAAAATATATTATCGTAAGCTTTTTAAGGTGTTCTAAATTTAATTAAAAAAAGTGTGCTATAGTAGTTGTTTCTATTATTTTTTGAGTAAAATCATGTAAATTACTCTCAGTGAGTTGTTTGTGTTGAGTATGAGTAATCTAATGTATTGAGAATGGAACAAAGTGTGGTGGAGGAGTCTATTAGTACTGTAAATGGAACAAAGTGTGGTGGAGGAGTCTATTAGTACTGTAGCACTGCACATGGTAATAAGTAAGCAATAATTTTATACTAAATCATGTTTAATAGCATATTTGACCAAACCTATAGTGTTTTTTACCTCTAGCTTGCGCATAATGTTTTTACGGTGTGTATCAATAGTATTGATACTAATGGTAAGTTGTTCGCTAATTTCTTTAGTAGTAAATTCCTTAACAACTAACTGTAGTATTTCCAATTCTCGTTTGGTAATACTTTTTACAGGTTCATCATCAGGTGATAAACCATTATTAGAAAAAGAGGTAAGCATTTTGTCTTTTATAGAGTCACAAAAATATTGTTCTCCATTATAAACCTTTCGTACTGCTTCAGCAATATTTTCACCGGCACACTTTTTGGATAAGTATCCGTTTGCACCTAGATTTAGTACTTCTTTAATTAATTTTATTTCATCATGACTTGATAGGACAATAATTTTGCAAGGAATCCCTTTTTTTTGAAAATCTTTTAAGATATCAATACCATCAATATCAGGCATATTAATATCCATGATTACTACATCGGCATTGTTTGCAGTAAGCCTTTCGTGAATACTATCGCCATTTAACGAAAATCCAACTACTTCAAAGTCATCTTCCAGTTTTAAAACAGCTAGTAATCCATCAATTACTATTTGGTGATCGTCTATTAAGTGTATTTTAATTTTCCCCATAATTAAAAAATGTCAATAAAAGGTGGTTAGTATAGTCACTAAATATAGTGATTTTTATTTTATATGATAAGTAAAATTGTTAATTATTAAATTTTTATTTTAAAAATTAAGGTTAATGTAGTGAATATGTTAATGTTATTTATGTTTTTTTTTGTAAAAAGTGAAGTTATTATAAAATTAAGTTCATTTATAGAATCAAAAAATCCGAAGGGTTACCTCCGGATTTTTTTTACGCACTAAAAATAATACTAAGAGGTGCTTAGCGTAATCTGTCTACTGATTTTACAAGATCCTCATCCTTCTTTATTGCTTTGTTTGCCAAAACTAATAATACGATAGAAATGATAGGGAGAATCCCAACACCTTTCTCAGAAACTTCCATTTCTCCAGATGTAGTTAGTGAACTATACACAAACACGGCTAGTAATATAAAGTTTAATATGATGTTAAGTCGGTTAATAATAAATTGCGACTTACGGTTTTTAAACATAAATATACTTGCCAAACTCATTACTGCTGAAATTAAAAAACCAACTAATAAGTATTGTTTGTCAATTACAAATACAGCTGCATTTTCTGTAGTTTCCCATAAGTTAAAAACAAATGGTAAGCTTCCTGCTACTATAGTAGCAAAAGCAAGGTATACTGATTGAATGCGTTGTATCATAACACCACAAAAGTAAGGAAACAAAAGTCAAAAAATAGCAATTTTTTTCATAAATTAGTAAGTAGCTGTTATACAGTGTTTAAGTAGTAGGGAATACTTATATGATTGGTTTTAATAAACTATTTGGTTATATATTAGTGTATTGTTTAATAATTATGTGTATAATTGCAATAGCGATTGTAATTAACACAATCAATCTTCATTTTTAAATTAACCAAGTTCGGTTATATTACTTCAATAAATTATCTCAATTAGATGTTTGAAATATCACAATTAAAAGAAAAAAAACTTGCTGATTTGCAAGAAATAGCTAAAACGTTAAAAATACCTAAATATAGAACGCTAAAAAAGCTAGATTTAGTGTATAAAATTTTAGATACTCAAGCAGAGTCTGTTGAGGCTAATAAGGAAGTGAAAAAAGAAGCTCCGGTCGTAAAGGAAGTGTCTTTGGAAGAAGCAAAGCCTAAGCGAGCTCGTGTTATACGTGAAAAGTCAGTGTCTAATGTGAAGGGCAATGAGGTAAAATCTCAGAAGATGGAGGTGGTTGATAAAGAGTCTGCTACTAAAAATAAAGCTGTAGAAAATGAAGGGGTTAAGCCAGAGGTGAAGTTAACACCTTTGCAATTGAGGGATATTAGAAGAGCTAAACAAGCTGAGGCTAAAAAGAATGCTCCTAAAAAAGAGCAATCTCAACCAAAACATAAACATCTAGACAATAAAAATAAAGGTAAAAACGGAAACAAGGATACGCGTAACCGTTATAAAGAACCTGATTTTGAATTTGATGCCATTATTGAAAGTGAAGGTGTTTTGGATATCATGCAAGATGGATATGGTTTTTTAAGATCGTCAGATTATAATTATTTATCATCACCAGATGATGTGTATGTATCACAATCTCAAATCAGATTATTCGGATTAAAAACGGGAGATACAGTTTTAGGGAATGTTCGACCTCCAAAAGAAGGAGAAAAATATTTTCCTTTAATTAAGGTTAGTAAAATTAACGGCCTGTCTCCTAATATTGTTAGGGATCGTGTTTCTTTTGAGCATTTAACGCCGTTATTTCCAGATGAAAAGTTTAAGCTGGGGGAGAAGCAGAGTACTATTTCTACTCGTATAATGGATTTGTTTGCGCCAATAGGTAAAGGGCAACGTGCGGTTATTGTTTCACAACCAAAAACTGGTAAAACCATGTTGTTGAAAGAATTGGCAAATGCAATTGCAGCAAATCATCCAGAAGTATATCAAATTGTGTTGTTAATTGATGAGCGTCCAGAAGAGGTTACTGATATGCAACGTAATGTTAAAGGAGAGGTTGTTGCTTCTACTTTTGATAAAGAAGCACACGAGCATGTAAGAATTGCGAACCTTGTTTTGGAGAAAGCAAAGCGTTTGGTAGAATGTGGTCATGACGTAGTGATTTTATTAGATTCGATTACTCGTTTGGCAAGAGCATATAATACGGTTCAGCCAGCTTCAGGTAAAATATTAAGTGGAGGGGTGGATTCTAATGCACTACATAAACCAAAACGCTTCTTTGGTGCTGCTAGAAATATTGAAGGTGGGGGGTCGTTATCTATTATTGGTACAGCATTAACGGATACTGGTTCTAAGATGGATGAAGTAATCTTTGAAGAATTTAAAGGTACTGGAAATATGGAGTTGCAGTTAGATAGAAGAATAGCTAACAGAAGAATATTCCCAGCAATTGATTTAATCTCATCTAGTACGCGTAGGGATGATTTATTATTGGATGATAAAACACTTAAGCGTATGTGGGTAATGCGTAAATACTTAACAGATATGAATCCTATTGAGGCAATGGAATTTGTAACGGATAGGATTAAGATGACTAAAAACAACGATGAATTCTTGATTTCAATGAATAGTTAATCAAATAGTAATAGTATTTAAAAAGCTTTGAGATGGTTTTCAAGGCTTTTTTTATGCGTTATATTTTACTCTGTTGTGTTAAAAGCGGTTTTTTATTAAGGCTTTTAAATAGCTTCGAGATATATAGTTTCTTTAGCTTTTTTGGGAGGGAGTGATATATTGAAATACCTAAAAGGGTTGTATTGAGTGTTTTTTTTGATTCATTGATGTGAGAGCTATCCTCTGATTAACTATAGAAATATCAATAAATTAGGGACGAGTATGTATAACCAAAAAAGTCCTAATCTTTTTAAAGGATTAGGACAAATATAGTTGTAAGACTAGAGTGCTTATTAAAGTGAAGCTACGTGTTTAGCGATACTTGACTTTAAGTTTGCAGCTTTGTTCTTATGAATAATATTGTTTTTAGCAATTTTATCAAGCATAGAAACGATAGCTGGAAAAGCTTTTTCTGCTTCTTTCTTATCAGTTAACTCACGTAAAGCTTTAATTGCGTTACGAGTTGTTTTATGTTGATATTTGTTACGTAACCTTTTAGCTTCGTTACTTCTTATTCTTTTTAATGCTGACTTGTGATTTGCCATTTTATCTGTGTTTTTTTTAAAATAAAAAAGTAGCCCGTAGGAGAATCGAACTCCTGTTTCTAGGATGAAAACCTAGCGTCCTAACCACTAGACGAACGGGCCGTAATTTAAACAATACGAATAACTATTTGCTACTTGTATTTTGTAGCCCGTAGGAGAATCGAACTCCTGTTTCTAGGATGAAAACCTAGCGTCCTAACCACTAGACGAACGGGCCAATTGTTTCCAATTGCGGGTGCAAAAATACAACTATTTTTGACTCCTGCAATAAACAATCAATCTTTTTTTTGAAAAATTAATAAGCCTTTGCAAAAAGCACTCTTCTTTTTGATGGTTTCCCAGAGAATACGCACGTTCCAGCTTCATCTTTAGCGTCTAAAGGTATACATCTTATTGTTGCTTTTGTAGCGTCTTTAATCTGTTCTTCTGTCTCCTCAGTACCATCCCAATGAGCAGAAATAAATCCACCTTTGGTGTCTAATATTTCCTTAAATTCCTCAAAGGTAGTTACTTCGGTTGTGTGGTTGTCTCTATATGTTGCAGCTTTGTTAAAAAGCGAGTTTTGAATCTCTTCTAATAAATTATTTACGTGAGTTCCAATTCCGTCAATATTTTGAAGCGATTTTTCCTTAGTATCTCTTCTTGCAAGTTCAACTTGGTTGTTTTCTAAATCTCTTGGCCCAATAACTATTCTTACAGGATATCCTTTTAATTCATACTCTGCAAATTTAAACCCAGGACGCCTAGTAACATCTGTGTCTATTTGAACACGAATACCAAATTGTGCTAATTCTTCCTTAATTTCAGTTGCTTTAGCTAAAAGCACTTCATTTTGTTCTTCTTTCTTTTTATTTAAAAAAGGAATGATCACAACTTGATATGGTGCCAATTTAGGGGGTAATACCAATCCTTCATCATCAGAATGGGTCATGATTAACCCACCAATAAGTCTTGTAGAAACTCCCCAACTTGTAGCCCAAACATGTTCTTTTTTTCCTTCAGCCGTTTGGAATTGAACATCAAATGCTTTGGCAAAATTCTGTCCTAAAAAGTGCGATGTTCCTGCTTGTAAAGCTTTACCGTCTTGCATTAATGCTTCTATAGTAAAAGTATCATCAGCACCTGCGAAACGCTCGCTATCACTCTTATATCCTTTTATAACTGGCATAGCCATCCAATCTTGAGTGAAGGTTGAATATACATCATGCATTTGTTTTGCTTCTGCAATAGCTTCTTGTTTGGTGGCATGAGCCGTATGACCTTCTTGCCATAAAAACTCAGTAGTCCTTAAAAACAAACGAGTACGCATTTCCCAACGTACAACATTTGCCCATTGGTTAATTAGTAAAGGTAAATCTCTATACGACTGGATCCATCCTCTGTATGTGTTCCAAATAATTGCTTCAGATGTTGGTCTAACAATTAATTCTTCTTCTAATTTAGCGTCAGGGTCAACGATTAACTTTGAGTCGTCTTCCGGATCAGTTTTTAATCTATAATGTGTTACAACGGCACATTCTTTTGCAAATCCTTCGGCGTTTTTTTCTTCTGCTTCAAATAAGCTTTTAGGGACAAAAATGGGGAAATAGGCATTTTGATGTCCTGTTTCCTTAAACATTTTGTCTAATTGTTCCTTCATTAACTCCCAAATCGCAAAACCATATGGCTTAATTACCATACAGCCTCTAACACCTGAGTTATCAGCTAACTGGGCATTTTTGACTAGTTCATTATACCAAAGTGAAAAATCTTCACTTCTTTTAGGTAGTTTGTTACTCATATACTGTATTTTGGCACAAAAATTGTGATACTGTTAAATATAAAATAGTTTCAGCAAAAATAACTATTTTTATAAGGTTCAACAATTTAAATCAAAGAGATATGAAAGATAATTATCAATTTAAAAGCAAGATGTTAGTTCTTGTAGGAGGATTAACAAGTATTCTGTTGACGTCTTGTGGAGCATATCAAACAACCACATATGATGACGATGGTATTTATAATAGCGATACTCCGGTTATTGCTTCGAATGAAGTAGTGGTTAAGGAAAACGCAAATACAAAATACTATGAAGATTATTTTGGTAAATCAGTTACGGATTATGGTCAAGTAGCAGACGAAGAAGTGTTTACAGATGTAGATTCATATAGCTCACAAAATATTGTTGAACAGGATATTGAGGTCGCTACTGAGAGCTATAGTGCATGGGAAGATGCAGATGATAATATTACAATTAATGTTTATAATTCGCGCCCATACTATTATTCGTATTGGAGGCCATATAACCATTGGAATAATTACTACTATAATAATTGGGCATATTGTGCACCTTCATGGGGGTGGAATTATAATCATTATGGATACTATGGAAGTTTTTATGGTAATTATGGTTATAATGGATATTATGGAAATCCGTATTACAATAATTATTATGGTTATAGAAATGTTGGATATGCTAACGGAAGAAGAAGAGGGTATGCATCTAATTCATATTATGGAAGAAACGCTAATAGAAATGCTGTGAATTTCAGAACAAATAGAAGATCTAATACAGCCATTGCTCCAAGAAGATCAACACCTCGTTCTACACCGAGAAGTACTCCACGTAGCACGCCAAGATCGACACCTCGTTCTACACCGAGAAGTACTCCACGTAGCACGCCAAGATCAACACCTCGTTCTACACCGAGAAGTACTCCACGTAGCACGCCAAGATCGACACCTCGTTCTAGCCAAGATCGACACCTCGTTCTACACCAAGAAGTACTCCACGTAGCACGCCAAGATCAACACCTCGTTCTACACCAAGAAGTACTCCACGTAGCATGCCGAGATCGACACCTCGTTCTGCTCCAAGATCAACACCAAGAACATCATCTTCTAGAAGAGGGAGAGTATAAGTTAGATAAAATATTATATAGTCCTACTAAAACTTAGTAGGGCTATTTTTGTAACGTAAAATTATTCATACATGAAACCAATATGCTTTTATATTAAGGTTCTTATGATTATTAAAACAATTAAAAAATAACCAAATGAAAAGAGTCGTACTTATTTTTAGTTTAATTACTTCAATTGGGTTTTCACAAAACATAAATGATGCATTATTGTTTAGTGAAGAAAATATTCAAGGTACAGCACGCTACAATGCCATGAGTGGAGCTTTTGGAGCTTTAGGAGGGGATTTTTCTGCAATAAATAACAATCCTGCGAGTAGTGCAGTGTTTAAAAATAGTTTGTTAACAGGAACATTAGCTGTTAGCGGAGCAAATAATGATGCCGAATATTTCGGAACAAGAACATATGAATCTAATTCTAATATTGGAATTAATCAACTTGGAGGGGCGTTTGTTTTAAACAGTATTAAAGAAGGGACTGATTGGAAAAAAATAGTCATAGCTATAAATTATAATAAAGCTCAGAATTTTGATAAAGAGTATTTTATATCTGGTAAAAGTGATAATTCTGTTGGCTCTTATTTTTTAAGTAATGCTAATGGATTACAGTTTCAGGATATTCAAATTTTATCAGGAGAATATATTGAAGATGCCTATTTGAATATTCTTGAGGCGTATGGATATCAACATCAACAGGCTTTTTTAGGGTACTATGGAGGTGTTATAGACCCAGCTGATGCATCTGATCCTGCAAATACTTTATATGTTAGTACAGGGAGCTACTCTACCGTAAATCAGGATTATTATTATAGTAATAGTGGGGCGAACTCTAAATTTAATTTTAACCTAGCTACTCAGTATAGAGATGTATTGTATTTAGGAGTTGCATTTAATGGTAATTTTATTGATTCTGAGCGTATCACAAGTATTAAGGAAACGGGTTATGATGCTTCATCTCCGCTAAAATTTGTAACTTTTGATAATAAGTTAAAAACTACCGGGGCGGGATTTTCAATGCAGGTAGGAGCAATTGGTAAAATAGGGAAGATGCTTCGTTTAGGAGCATCATTTCATTCTCCAACTTGGTATGTGTTAAGTGATGAATTGTCACAAAAAATTAACTCTAATTTAGCTGATGTAGATATCGGTTTTATAGGAGAAAATCAAGTAACTGTTTTTGAAGATTATAAATTACGTACTCCGGCTAAATTAACAGGTAGTGCAGCTGTGATTTTCGGAAAACAGGGGTTGTTAAGTTTGGATTATCATTATAAAGATTATAATAATATTAAAATGCGTTCTGATTCTGGTTTTGATGATACTAATAGGGTTATTAGTAGTAGTTTAAATGGAACGTCATCTATTAATTTAGGTGGAGAGTATCGTATTCAGAAGTGGAGTTTAAGAGCAGGATACCGTTTTGAAGAAAGTCCGTATAAAAATAAAGTTATAATGGATGATCTTACCGGGTATTCTTTAGGATTTGGATATAATTTTGGAAGATCAAAAATAGATTTAGCTTATAATCAATCGAATCAAAAAAAGAGCCACCAGTTATATGATACTGGTTTGACTAATAGCGCTAAAATTGAGGAGCAAAACTCAGCTGTAACAGCATCGTTTACAATAAATTTTTAATACTTGTAGTAATGAGCAAATAGCATTTTAAATTATAATTAACAGAAAGCCATCAACTTATATAGTTGATGGCTTTTTTGTTTTAATTGTTTCTTAGGTGATAGATAAGGGAAATAACTTGTGTGATTGCATATTGGTGAATTAACATGTTTGAAGCTCTTTTATGGGAATTATGGCTAATTCATAAGGTCATTACTTTCTATGTCTTAAAAACTATAGAAAGTAATAACCATGTTTTTAATTGCAAAGTTTTATTGGAGTTTGCTTATTAGGTATCTCAATTAGTTGAAATTACTTCTTGAAAATATTTGAGGTAAATTAATTAATGTAACTATGAATGTATTCATTTTTTTTCAGTACGGAATATTTATAACCAAAAGAGCCTCACAATTTGTGAGGCTCTTTTGGTTATAAATATTTATGATTATCTCTTTAGTGAGAAATGTGCTTTTAATTCTTTTTGAGAACTGTCATTTCCTTCTATATAAATTATCTTAAACCAGTAATCAGATGCAGGCATTTGATTGCCATTATATGTCCCATCCCATCCGGCTCCATCAGGATCTAATTGCGATAATAATTTACCAAATCGATCAAATATATAGATTTGTGAAATAGGGATCCCTTCTTGACCTATAATAGCCCAAGTGTCATTAATTCCATCACCGTTTGGTGTGAAAAAATGTGGGTAATCTATTATCGGTACTGTAATATTATGTTTCCAACAGTTTTTGCCGTCTGTGATTGTTACAACATGTATTCCTGGTGACACATTATCAAATGTTCCATTAGTTGTAGCTTCTGCTCCATCTAAACTATACCAAAATTCAATTCCTGGAATAGTTGAGGTTGCTGTAGCTACTATTTGATGAGACTCTGCAAAAGCATTTGTAGTTACATTAGCATCAAAGTTATCAGGGACTCCTGATACTTCAATAGTAACTGCTGATGATGTATTGATACAGTCATAATCCGTAGGCCCAGAAACAGTAACAGTATAATCTCCTGGTTGAGTTACTGAATATGTTTGATTAGTTGCTCCTGGTATTTCAGAACCATTTAATGACCATTGATAATTATAAGCTGCTGCAGGAGAAGGACCTGCTGTTGCAGTTAATACAGGTAATGCGATATCTGTTAACGGAACTCCATTAGCATCAATACAAATTACTGTTGCACTTGGAAAAACTTGAACAGTTGGTACTGGTACATACAATTGAAAAGTGACAACTGTAGTACATCCTGTACCATTTGTAACTGGATTAATTCCAAATCCATCATTCACCACACTTACATAGATAGTTTGTGGGTTAGCAATATTGTTATATGTTGCTGGATTTGTAATTGCATTTACTCCTGCTGCTGCATCACCTACACTTGCGTAGTATACCGCAGATACTCCATCTTCTCCATTAAGAATTGCTGTTTCCCATTGAGTTAAATCAAATGTTGCAATTTGTTCTGAAATATCTCCAGATCCATCAACGTTTCCATCACACTCTTCCATCACACCTTGATTCCCTAATGTATCAACAATTTGCTGATTACTTAAAGGTGTTGGGTTTGGGTTAACATGTAATGCTACAATTGCAACCGCATAACACCCTGTGCTAGGATTAAACACTCTAGCAAATATAGCTTGAGGGTTTATTGCATTTTCATAGGCAGTTGGTGTAGCTATAAAATTAGCAGAAGGTATAGTTGCTGCTCCTAATCCAGCTTCTGCTGCAACTTCAGTAGTGTAAAATTCTACATCTACTCCAGTAGCTCCATCAGTAATTAAACTGATGTAGTCTGTTAAGTTAAAAGAAATTTGTCCATCAGAAGTGTTGTTGTTCGGATCGTTCACATCATTATCATCACATACTTCAATTGGTGTATAATTTGCTGTTGGTAATAAATCAACGTGTAAAGTAATTGCTTTTATAGTTGAACATCCAGTAGCAGGTACTGCAACTGAACCAGTATGTGCTACACTTACATAAATAACCTGATTTGGTGTTTCTTCATTTGTATATCCATTTGGATTGGGGATTATTGATCCAAGAACTGGGTTTCCTGAAGCATCTAGCTCTTCGTAATATGTTGCTGTGTATTCTGCAGGGTC
>Ga0209396_1006430_pt1 | contig 10766 bp, 6 predicted proteins | sample GOMGulsemesocosm_6_FD_184638 | JGI IMG/M metagenome (GOLD analysis project Ga0209396, IMG submission 184638) | Methane-oxidizing microbial communities from mesocosms in the Gulf of Mexico - GOM8C Gulf of Mexico (SPAdes) (version 2) | ecosystem: Environmental > Aquatic > Marine > Cold seeps... | reverse complement strand
AATGTTGTAAAAAAAGCTATGGTTGTACAACCATAGCTTTTTTGTATATTGAATTCTAACTCTAACTTTTAACTCTTGTAAATGAAAAAAATATTATTCTTTTCAATCACTTTTATATTTTCTATGTGTAGTCAAGCACAGCAACAAAAAGCTCATGACTCCCTTAGAAGATATGCTACCGTAAAGAACAATATTAATGGAAATGTCGTTTCATATTTACCAGAAACTCCACCATTAAATCAAATTGCAGGAGCTCCAAAAACGTATTACTCTTATTTCTGGGAGTTTGGAGATGGAAATTACAGTACCCAAAAGGAACCTAAACATATTTATAAAAAGCCAGGTACATACAATGCACTAATATGGGCTACTAATAATTATGATACTGGAAAGCCGCCAGCAACCAGGCCTAAAAAAGTAGTGATTAACACTATTACTGATGACTATGAAGATATAGCAGTACTGAATACTGATTTTTCTCTTAAACGAAATAGAGAACCAATGCCTAATGAGGAAATGGTGATGGTAGTTAGTTATAAAAACAACCTTGACTATATTTCATCGGGAAAAATTCACCTCTTTTATAATGAAAAAAAGTTCAATGTTGATAATTTTGAAATAAGCGACATCAGAACCCACCACGGAGAACAGCCTTATGAAAATAACAACATAAGTTATAACACTACTCGTAATGATAATACTACTTTTTTAGTATCAACAGAAAGGGATTATTCTGAATATACTCCAGAAGTACAAGATACCGTTAAATTCAATTTACCGCTAACACTAGAAGAAGCCAAACAACTTTATAAAAGTTCAAACACCATAAGTTTTAACAACCTTACCCCAGGAGAAGAAAGAAACTTATTCCTTACTATGAGGACACCTCCTGAAATGATAAAAGATACAAGTGCAATTATTTCTGTTCGTGGTATTTATGTTCCCGATAACAATTACGGCAATCACACTGTAAAAGACATGGAAATGGAAGTGGTAACTTCTCATGACCCAAACAAAATGTCCTCTAACGGAACATTTATGAGTTACCGACTTGTTCGTTTTAAACGCTTGAAATACAAAATAAAGTTTCAGAATAATGGAGAAGGTCCAGCAAGGACTATTCGTTTGGAAACAGACATTCCTGAAATATTTGATAAAGCCACTTTAAAGATAGAAGACATGTACCCAAAGTGTCCTATATGCCCCGATGAAGAAGTACGATATAGTTGCTTAGACACCATATTTACAAAAGAACAAGCCATATTTACTTTTAAAAACATTTATCTCCCAGGTAGCGAACAAAAAAATGTACAGGAAATAGACTCTACTAAGGGTTTTGTAAAATACAGTATCAAATTCGCTAAGGACTTTCATAAAAAAAAGACAAAAAGCAAAACTGCAATCATATTTGATAAAAACGAACCTATAATAACCAATTATGCTACCACTCGATTCTCTCCAGGTATTTCTGTGGGAGTTAAAACTGGGTATAATTATTATCCAAAATTAACGGACGCTAAAAGTTATTTTATTGGCGCAATAGTATCGCCATATAAATCATATCGTTGGTATTGGCAAGCAGAATTTGTGAATGCAATTGATTCCTATAGTACTTCAAGTTTTCTTGAGCGTGAGGAATTAAATCAAACTATTCAAGAAATCTCCACTACTACCAAATTTAAAAATATAAATTGGGAAATCCCCGTACTAATCCGATATAACGTTAACAATTATATAGGTTTAGGAGCTGGTGTTCAAGCAAATTTCAATCTTAGTGAACAAAGTAACACCAATACAACTATTAATATATATGAATTTGGAACTAATGATATGTTAATTGGCACAGAATCTTTCAATCAAAAAAACACAGAATCGTTTGTGAATTTAAAAACAGGTGTATTGTTTGATGTTACTGCTGGGTTTGCAAGAATTGGCCCAAGTATAGGAGCGCGGTATGTGCTAAATTTTGAAGATGATTTTAATTACTGGCAATTGTATGCGCGATTTAAGTTTTAACCTATCAGTGAGTTTAACACCATGTCCTATTAGCTATAAACGAAAAGAACTATAGTCTTTTATACTTGCATCTAAAAAGTTGATTTAATTGTACTTATTATAAATGAAGAAAAACAGCATCATCATACTATTCTTTTTTTGCTGCCAATTTCTTATTGCGCAAAACTCAGCTAATTATATATATGATGCTTTAGATGATTTTATTGCTGCTCCATCAAAAGGTAACATAAATAAGCTCTCTGAAAAAGCAATTCTTTTTGAACAAACAACAACCACCAAGGAGGAACGGTTAGCTCTTGTTATTTTACAATCAAATTTAGGCTACTATTACCATCAATTTAGTGAGTTACCAAAAAGTACCTCAGCATATGAAATTGCATTGAAACTATATCATAAAGAACAATTTTCAGAATATGATATTGTAGCAAATTGCCTAATTCCTTTAGGGAACTTATATACAAAACAAGGTAGTTTCTTAAATGCAGAAAATACTATTAAACAATACATTACTATAGCTAAGACTAATCACAATAATAACCAACAAGTTGCTGGGGTAATTAACCTTTCTGTTGTTTATAACACTGTTGGCAATTATAAAACGTCCATAACTATTTTAACAGAAACCTTAAAACAGGATAAGCTAACTAGTAGTCAAAAGCTAAAACTACAAAACAACCTAGCCAATAATTTAATTGCATTACATGAATATCATAAAGCTGATTCTATATTAAAAAAAAGTCTGCTTTTTAAAGAGAATTACTCTCATTTCACTACTTATAAAAACTTGTCTTTTATTGCTATGCAACGACGTGATTTTAAGAAAGCAGTAGAATATCTTGAACTCGCTAAAAAAGAATTAATTGCCCATTCAACCTATTCTGCAAGAGACATAGGAAAATTGTATACTGAGGAAGCACAACTATACTTACAATCAAACAATGTTATCAAAGCACAAGAGAGTCTTGAAAAAGCCTTACAAGTATTAGTTCCTACTTCTGAAAAAAACGCTATACCAGACAAAGCCGTATTGTATGCTGAAAATACATTCATTACACTTTTTGATTTATACGCTTCCATTTCTACAGATATTAACGACGCATTGGAATATTATGACTTAAGCTTTCATGTTAGTAGCTTATTAAACAAGAACATTGTATCACAAGAAACCAAGATTATTCATCAATCTGAAATCAAAAACAGAACTAGAAAGTGTATTGACTTACTGTATCAGGCTCATGAAAAAGAACCGAATAAAACATATCTGAAGCGTGCTTTTATTTATACAGAAAAGAGCAAATCAAGCGTATTGCAAGAAGCTGTTGAAAAAAAATCACTACTTGAACAATTCCCTGATGACGAAATACTTTTAAAAGAACAAGAGCTACTACAGCAACAAGAACTTGTTACAAATAATCTTATTAGAGCACAGCTAAAAAAAGTATCTCAATCATACATTAATGAAATGAACTTTAACTTAAATGACATTAATATCCAACTCAGAACCCTGAATAATAATATCTCAAAAAAGTATCCCACTAAAAAAAAACCGATTTCTATTCCCGTTTTACAAAAAAAAATAAGCCAAGATAATGCTGCTTTAGTATCCTATTTTTATGACAAAGAACAGCTGTATCAATTCATTATTGAACCGACTGATATCACGCTCCATAAAATTGAATACACGAACGAATCACAAAAAAACATTACGGATTTCATTCATTTATTTGATCATGCAGCTATCATAAACAACAATATTAAAGCATATACTTCATCTGCTTTTAACCTTTATGAATTGCTTCAATTATCTACTTTACAAACGTATAAAAATTTAGTTATCATTCCTGATGGATTGTTAAACTACCTCCCATTTGGAGCATTGCTTACACATAAAACGTCAAGTACTCAATTCAACACGATGCCTTTTGTTATTAAAAAGCAATGTTTAGCATACAACACCAACACTAGCTTTTATCTTAACTCGAAAGATGAAATATGGGACAAAAAAAGTGTTTTGGGACTTTTCCCTGTATTCGAAAAAAGTAATCAAGAGCTCACCTACTCTATTGACGAAGCTAATAATATAAAAAAACAAATGAACGCCAAGTTGTTCATGAATGAAAAGGCCACAAAAGAAAATTTTATTAAAAATGTAATTAATTACAATACTATTCACATCTCTACCCATGCGCAAGCTGGTAATTTTGTTATTCCTTCGCATATTCAATTTTATGACGACATGCTTTTTTTACAAGAAATATATGCGCTACATACTTCAGCGCAACTAGTAGTATTAAGTGCTTGTGAATCTGGAATTGGAAAGCTACAAAAAGGAGAAGGGGCGATGAGTTTAGCAAGAGGATTTCAATATGCAGGGGCTGATGCAGTGCTGTTTTCATTATGGAAAATAAATGATAAAAGCACCTCTCAAATTATGGACTATTTTTATAAAAACTATAGTAAAAACTCCTCTGCGTTTATATCAAACAATCAGTCTAAATTAGATTATTTGAATAACAAGAATATAAGTAATGCTAAAAAATCTCCTTATTACTGGAATACGTTTGTGTATTATGGCGCTATCCAAAAAACAGAGCCATCAAATATATCATTAACGCTATACATTATCATTGGCGTATTAACGGGTATCCTAATAATGATTATTTATCGCCTTAAGACTAGATAGTGAATTTCGCTTAAAACTTCATAAATGGAAAGTCCGTCAATAAGCTTTCTTTTTTATCTTCCAATTGTTTTAAAAATTGTAGATGCTGTTCAGAAGAGGAGTTAAAAGGCTTATGTGCCAAGCCATTTTCTATAGCTGCTACTTTTTTCATGGTAACCTCTGTTTTTTCTTTTATCCAATCGGCTTTAAATTGATTCCATATAAAATTAATGGCTGTTTGATTTGGATGTAACATATCTTCAGCATAGAAACGATAATCACGTAATTCATCCATCATAATCTCATACGAAGGAAAATAGGATGCATTGCATCCTCTTAACATTTGATGTATTGCTACTAAAAGATGTGCTTTGCTTTGTTGATTTTCTATAAATCCATCTTTTATATGTCGCACTGGAGAAACCGTATAAATCAGTTGGATATTACTATTTATGGAATGTACTAATTGCTCAATATTTTTTAAACTCGCCTCAGTTTCTTGAACAGATAAGATTCGCTTTTCAAATGCTTTTTGTGAAATTTTATGGCAATTTGCAACTGTTTGATTTCTTTCCGTATGATGATATACCCATGAAGTTCCCAAAGTAATTATCAGATGTGTGCCCTCTAATATTTGTTGATTTGTTGATTTGAGTATTTCATTTAAGCTACTTAACAACGTTTCTTTATTTGAATTACTCAAACTAGAGTGCACTTCAAAACAATGGTAACGCTCATTATGAAAAATTAAATCTTCTTCTGAATAAAAGTCTTGTTTTACAACGCGCCCTAAAAACGTTTCAATAGCTTTTGGGTGAAATAAGATACCAAAAGGATTTACGGTACTCTGAAATTTATAATACTCAAACTTGTTACCAATGTTTTCAGAAAAACAAGAGCCCAATAAAAGTATCTTAGATTGATAATCTATTAGATTATTAGTTTGTTTTTTTATTGGTATTTGAGTTCTAAATTCCATCTATAAAAAAGAATCCCGCTAGTAGCGAGATTTATTATTAGTTTAAATATACTTTTACTTCTTCCAAAGCTGCGTCTATACCTGCTGGGTTTTTACCTCCTGCTGTAGCAAAGAAAGGCTGTCCACCTCCACCTCCTTGGATGTGCTTTCCTAATTCACGAACAATAGTTCCGGCATGTAAATTTTTACTCACCACTAAATCTTTAGAGATGTAACATGTTAATGTAGCCTTACCTTCATTTTCTGCCCCAAAGAACAAGAATAGATTGTCCAGCTCCCCACCTAATTCATGCGCTAAATCTTTTATCCCTTTAGGGTCTAAATCTACTTTCTTTGCTAAGAAGTTTACTCCGTTTAATTCGGTAATTTCATTTTTTAAATCACCTTTTAAACTTCCTGCTTTTTCTTTTAACAACTGCTCTAATTGCTTCTTTAAAGCAGTATTTTCATCTTGTAAAGAAGTAATAGCTTTTACAGGATCTTTTGCATTTTTCAGTGTTTCCTTTACCTCATTAAACATTGCTTCAATACCTTCAAAATAATTACCTACAGCTTTATTAGTGATTGCTTCAACACGTCTGATTCCTGCAGCAACTGCTCCTTCTGATTTTATTTTAAAATACCAGATATCACCTGTTTGAGCAACATGTGTTCCTCCACACAATTCGATAGATTGACCAAAACGAATAGCTCTTACACTGTCACCATATTTTTCTCCAAACAATGCCATAGCTCCTTCGTCAATAGCTTGCTGCATAGGTATGTTTCTTTTCTCTTCTAATGCTAAATTTTCATGAATACGAGCATTAACAAAATCTTCTATTTCTTGTAACTGACCAGCATCTACTTTAGAAAAATGAGAAAAATCAAAACGTAAGTGTTTTGCACTTACTAAAGATCCTTTTTGTTCTACATGTGTTCCTAAAACCGCACGCAATGCTTGATGCAATAAATGCGTAGCAGTATGGTTACTTGCAGATAACGACCTCGCTTCTTTATTCACAACTGCTTTAAATCGGTCATTTATATTTTCAGGAAGATTCTTAGTATAATGAATAATTAAGTTGTTCTCCTTTTTAGTATTCAACACATAAATTACATCACCATTAGGTGCTTCAATATAACCAACATCTCCTACTTGCCCCCCACCTTCTGGATAAAAAGGCGTCATATTAAAAACTAATTGGTATTGCTCACCATCTTTTTTGGTTGTTACTTTTCTGTAACGTGTTAATTTTACATCTACTTCTAACGAATCATACCCTACAAAATCCTCTTCTTCATTATCAATAAGAATTTGCCAATCGTCAGTTTCAATAGCAGTTGCTTCACGCCCTCTATTTTGTTGCTCTTTTAAAGCGACTTTATATTCATCTTCTTTATATGTAAATCCTTTTTCTGAAAGAATTAACGCCGTTAAATCTTCTGGAAAACCATAGGTGTCTTTTAATTCAAACACTTTTTTACCCGAAACCACTTTTCCACTTGTATTGTCAACAATGGTATCTAAAAGCAATAAGCCTTGGTCTAATGTTTTTAAGAAAGAATGTTCTTCTTCTTTAATTACATTATGCGCTAATAACTCTTGAGCTTTTATTTCTGGAAAAGCGTCTCCCATTTGAGCGCTTAACGTTTCTACTAACTTATAAATAAATGGTTCTTTCTGATTTAAGAATGTAAACCCATAACGAATTGCTCTACGTAAAATACGACGTATTACATATCCTGCACCAGTATTACTTGGTAATTGTCCATCTGCAATTGAAAATGCAACTGCACGAACATGATCGGCAATTACACGAATAGCAATATCCGTTTCTTCTCCAGAAACAGTAGCATCTTCGTATTTTACTCCCGTAATTGTTTCAATTTCTCTAATTAATGGAGTGAACACATCGGTATCATAATTAGACTTCACATTTTGCAACGCCATGCACAAACGTTCAAACCCCATACCTGTATCAATATGAGTAGCAGGTAAGTTTTCTAAAGAACTATCTGCTTTACGGTTGTATTGCATAAATACTAAATTCCATACCTCAACTACATGGGGATGGTCCAGGTTTACCAATGAAGCTCCTGAAACTTTTGCTTTCTCTTCTGCCGAACGAATATCTATATGAATTTCTGAACAAGGTCCACAAGGCCCTTGAGCTCCCATTTCCCAAAAATTATCAGCTTTATTTCCTAATAAAATTCTGTCCTCTGCAATATATTGCTTCCAAATATCATACGCTTCGGTATCTTTTGCTAAGCCATCTTTTTCATCTCCTTCAAAAATAGTAACATATAATATGTCCTTGTCTATTTTATAAACTTCAGTCAATAATTCCCATGCCCAAGCAATTGCTTCTTTTTTAAAATAATCACCAAAACTCCAGTTCCCTAACATTTCAAACATAGTATGGTGATAGGTATCCTTCCCTACTTCCTCCAAATCGTTGTGTTTCCCTGAAACACGCAAACATTTTTGAGAATCAGAAACTCTAGCATTCACCACCTTTTTTTGCCCTAAAAAGAATTCCTTAAAAGGGACCATTCCGGCATTTGTAAACATTAAAGTAGGGTCATTCTTTAACACCATTGGTGCTGAAGGAACTATTTTATGTTGTTTCGATTCAAAAAAATCTAAAAACTTTGAGCGTATTTCTTGAGATTTCATAGTAAGCTTAACTTATAAAGTTCGTGTCTAACAAAAACAATTTTTATATTTGTGTATCGTTAGTATTCTAAACGCACAAAAATAGTACATTTTAACTTATGGCTAAAGTAAAATATTATTATGATTCTGAAACCCTTTCCTATAGAAAGGTAACCCGTAAAAAAGGACGTACAATTACATTTTCTTTTTTGTTTCTTTCAGCAGCAGCCTTGTTTGGTTTTTTTACCTATGTATTCGTTTCTAGCTATGTTGACTCCCCTAAAGAAAAGGCCTTAAAAAGGGAAAATGAAAACTTAAAATTAAATTATACCTACTTAAACGAAAGAGTTCATCTGGCAGAAAAAGTAATGCAAAACCTTGCTGACAGAGATGAGAATATTTACAGAGTGCATTTTGAAGCCAATCCGGTTTCTGAAGCACAACGTAAAGCGGGATTCGGTGGTATTAATCGATATAAAAACTTAGAAGGGTCTGATAACTCTGAATTAATTATTGCCTCTACAAGAAACATTGATAAATTAACCAAAGAAATTGAAGTACAATCACGCTCACTTGATGAAATTGAAAAACTAGCGGCTAACAAAGAAGAGTTATTAAAAGCGATTCCGGCTATTCAACCTGTACAAAACAAAGATTTAACAAGAATGGCTTCCGGGTATGGAATGCGTATGCACCCTATTTTAAAATATAGAAGAATGCATAATGGTATGGATTTTACTGCACCTAGAAACACTCCTATTTATGCAACGGGAGACGGAAAGGTTATTAAGGCCTCAAGAGCTTCTGGATTTGGAAAAGTAGTATATATTGATCATGGATTTGGATATGTTACCAAATACGGTCACATGAATAAATTCAACACTCGAAAAGGAAAAAAAGTAAAACGTGGTGATATCATTGGTTATGTAGGAAACACAGGTTTATCTTCTGGTCCTCACCTACACTATGAAGTACATAAAAATGGTAGACCGATAAACCCCGTTAATTTTTATCACGGAGACTTAACACCTGAAGAGTACGAAATTATGCTTGAAAAAGCTTCACAAGAAAACCAATCTCTAGATTAATGTACATAAAGCTACCTGAAAAACGATACTATAAAATTGGTGAGGTTGCCAAAGCTTTTAATGTGAACACTTCTTTAATTCGTTTTTGGGAGAAAGAGTTTGACGTACTAAAACCGAAAAAAAATGCTAAAGGTGACCGAAAATTCACCTCTGAAGATATAAAAAACCTTCAATTAATTTATTATTTAGTTAAAGATAAAGGCTTTACTTTAGAAGGCGCAAAAACGCATTTAAAAGAAGAAAAGAAAAAAACACTTCAAAACTTTGAGATTATCACTAAATTAGAACATATCAAAAATGAACTGTTAAAGTTTAAGGAACAACTAGACTAAACTTAGTATTGAATTAAAAAAATGGAAGTTGGTAATCCCAACTTCCATTTTTTGAACTATTATTGAAAACTTGGTTTCCTTTTACCTCCTATTTTATTCACTTTATAAGTAAAACTCAACATAAAATATTGTTTCAACACTAAGTTTTCTGTGTCTGAAATATAATCTTGATTAGAATACCTACTTACACTAGTATTTTGATTTAATAAATCGAATACTTTAAGTTTTAAAATTCCTTTATCCTTGATCATTTTAACTCCCAAACTTGCATTCCACATATAAGTTGTTTTTGTAAATCCTGGAGCTACATTAGGGTTATGATTCATAGAGAAATCATTTGCAAACTCTATCATTTTAGGCCAATATGTTTCCAAATTAATCCCAAGACTAGAACTGGAATAATTAGTTTCTTGCTCAAAATCAAGTGAATAATCTAATCTATTATAATTATAATTATATCTTGGAGTAATTTCAATCAAATCATTGTAATTATACGTAAAAGAAATACTTGGGTTATACGTTTTGCTTTTAGTTGTTAACTCAACCCCATTAGAAAAACTCTTATTTGAACTTGCATTCAAGCTTAAGTTTAAATTGTATGAAATATTATGCTTCTCTAGTTTATATTTTTTATTATACCCACCACTTAAATACGCCCAATAAGTACCATCGACATTTTCATATGTTGTTATACTTTTACTTGTTACTAAGTCTGTTATTGTTTTTGAAACAGAAGCATTATCCGTTAATGACGTAGTTGCATATACATTATAACCACTCTTAGTTTTCATATTAAAATTCCTATAACTTAGACCTACCCTAGTAACATTTGATGCTTTTAAACTAGGATTACCAACTACTGTATTTAGCGGATTTGAATTATCAGTAATAGGTTGTAATTGGCTAATTTGAGGAGTGCTAGCTCTATTAGATATGTTTGCCCATATAGATTTCCCTTGTCCCATTTGTTTCCACAGGCTGGCTCTAAAGTTTAAACTATTGAACTTATTTGAAATTGAGGTATTTAGTAATAAATCCTCATTCTTTA
>Ga0209396_1006428_pt1 | contig 10768 bp, 8 predicted proteins | sample GOMGulsemesocosm_6_FD_184638 | JGI IMG/M metagenome (GOLD analysis project Ga0209396, IMG submission 184638) | Methane-oxidizing microbial communities from mesocosms in the Gulf of Mexico - GOM8C Gulf of Mexico (SPAdes) (version 2) | ecosystem: Environmental > Aquatic > Marine > Cold seeps... | reverse complement strand
AAGGCCAAATTCAGGTACAAGCCCAGCAGGAATTTGAGCAATTTTTCCCCCAGGACGGTTGGGTGGAACACGACCCGGAAGAAATTTATCAATCCGTTTTACAGGTGTGCCGTGAGGCACTGGCCAAGGCCAATTTAAGCGCCGCAGATATTACCTGCATTGGCATCACCAATCAGCGCGAGACCACAGTAGTGTGGGACAAGGATACTGGCCAGGCCATTTATAAAGCCATCGTGTGGCAAGACCGACGCACCGCCGATTATTGCAGCCAGCTTAAAGGGCAGGGCCTTGAAGAAGAGGTGAATGATAAAACCGGATTGCTGCTGGACCCGTATTTTTCAGCCACCAAATTAAAATGGATTTTAGACAATGTGGCCGGTGCCCGTGAAAAAGCAAACGCCGGCCAATTATTGTTTGGCACCATCGACAGCTTTTTATTATGGAAGTTAACCGGGCAGCATAAAACCGATGTGACCAATGCCTCGCGTACTCTGCTGTGTAATATTCATGACTTGCAATGGGATGCAGGCCTGCTGGCCTTGTTTGATATCCCTAAGGTCATGCTTCCTAGTATTCAGGCCAACAGCCATGAATTTGGATTGACCCATGACGCCCTATTTGGTGCCCCCATTATGATTGGCGGCATGGCCGGTGATCAGCAGGCGGCGCTTATCGGACAGGCCTGTTTCAGTGAGGGCATGGCCAAGAGTACCTATGGTACCGGCTGTTTCATGATGCTTAATACTGGCAGCCAGCCGCGCAAGAGTCAGCATAAGCTACTGACTACGGTGGCCTATCAAGTGGGGGATGTGACCCATTATGCATTAGAGGGCAGTATCTTCATGGCCGGGGCCACCATCCAATGGATTCGAGATGGCCTAAAGCTTATTCAAAATGCCAGTGAAAGCGTGGCCATGGCCCAATCGGTGGGCTCGGATAACCCGGTGTACTTAGTGCCGGCGTTCACCGGCCTTGGCGCACCCTATTGGGACCCCAATGCGCGCGGTGCCATCATGGGCTTAACCCGAGATACCGGTATCGCTGAGATCGTCACCGCGGGTTTGCAGTCGGTGTGTTATCAGAGCCGTGACTTGCTGGAAGCCATGGCCCGTGACCAGGTGGTGCCATCACGCTTGCGGGTGGATGGGGGCATGGTCGTGAATGATTGGCTGGTGCAATTTTTAGCGGATATTTTAAATTTGCCCATTCAGCGTCCGGCCATTACCGAAACCACCGCTCTGGGGGCAGCCTATTTAGCTGGTTTAACGGCGGGTACTTTCAGTGACCTGCAACAGCTCAGTGACTTGTGGGAACAAGAGCACGCTTTTGAGCCACAGATGGAAGATGGGCAAAGAGATAAACTTTATCTTGGCTGGCAGGACAGTGTGCAAAGAGTTCGGACCTGTGATTAATTTTACCTAATCTGGCTATCCAGTTTCAAAACAAGGGAGTAGGATAAAGCGCAGTAAAATAAAAATATAACTCAAGGGTGGCGATAAGTTACCACTCTCTGGGTTGCTGTTATCAAGGACTGGTGACCATGCAGCAGTTGCAGAAGCAGGCGCTAAGATTACGTCGGGCCATATTGGCCAATCTGGGTTTATTCCTAAATGTTTTCCTGTGTTTATTGGCCGCTCAACTAGGCTATTTCATCATTGATGCCCAGCTGGTTTTTCTATTGGTGACGGGCATGTGGCTAGGGCACCTGTGCCTGGTGCTGGTCATTTATTTCTCCAAAAATCTTACCTTTCAAGATGCCAGTCTTACCCTGCTCCAGATGCTGTGGGTCATCATTGGTTTATCCCTGCTCATGACGGTCATGCAGGAGATTCGCCCGCTGGTGCTCATGGGCTATTTATTGGTGATGTTGTTTGGCACCTTTAGAATGGGTCTAAAAGAAATTTATGCGGTCACCGCTTTTACACTTGTTTGTTATCTAACCAGCTTGTGTGTCATCTATTTACAAAGGCCGGTGGACATTCAGGTCACCCAAGAATTTTTTATCTTTTGTGGTTTTGCATTTGTGCTCACGGGTTTTGTATTCATGGCCATGGAATTCAACTATTTAAGGAATAATCTGGGGCAGCGTCATCGGGAATTAAAAGGGGCGCTGGCACGCATCAGCGACCTGGCCATTAAAGACGAGCTCACAGGTTTATATAACCGTCGTCACCTGTTGGAAATGTTGGTCCAGCAACGGGCTTTGGCCAATCGCAGTCAGTATCGGTTTGTGGTGTGTTACCTGGATTTGGATCATTTTAAAAAAGTGAATGATCAATACGGTCACCCTTTTGGGGATCGGGTATTAACCGCCTTCGCCAGGCTCATCGATGCCTCCTTACGGGAGGTGGACATAGGTGCCCGCATGGGCGGGGAAGAATTTGTATTAATTCTTACCGATACCGACTTAAATGCCGCTTACGGGGTGTGTCAGCGTATTCAGGAAAAATGGTCGGAGCAATCTTTTAGTGGGGCGCAATTACCACCGTTAACTCTGTCTGCGGGCATCGCCGAGTTTAATGTGCCTGAATCCGTGGGGCTGTTATTAGAGCGCGCCGACAAATTGCTTTATCAGGCCAAAAACAGCGGACGTAATTGCATTGTTATGGAGCAACCAGGCGCGCAAGTGCCCTTTAATTTTGAAGAAGCATAAGGTCTAAAAGTGACGTCGTAAACTGATCAGGCTTTGTGTGCGGGTGTATAGGAAGCTCGAGTGTTCTACATCCACAGGATCCAGTTCGCTCTGGATCAGGTAGCTGGCGCGATATTGTACCTGTGGTACTAAATACCAATAGGGGGCTAGAAAATAACGATAATGCCAGCTTAGGGTAATGGCCACTTTATAAACTGAGCTTTCTTGTTTAGCCAGCAAGCGGTGTTGAGTGGCATCGTTACTGAAATGACTGTCCAGGCTGGCCACATTTAGGCGCCACTGAAAATTCAACCCTCGATCGTCTTTCATGCGACCCAGCATTACTCCGCTGCCTTCAAATTTCCCCTCAAAAATACTGGCATTGGTGCTGCTCAGTTCACTGATGGCGGGGCTTGACTCGCGGCTGTAGGTGAATCCGGCCAGGTTGATAATGTTCTCGTGTCGAGTGCTCTCATGCCAATAGATTTGCAGTCGTTGGAATTGGCGGGTGGTGCCGATAATACTGTCTTGAGTTAGCGACACCGGCACACCATCATTACCCAGGAAAATTTGAGGGTCAGACAACTGGGTTTGCAGCTCTTGGCTGCGCCATTCAATCTCTAGCCAACTGCCCTGGTGTTTGTGCCATTGATACAGAGGCAGTTGCCCACTAATGGCCAGCATGCCGGGGGCCTGGGAGATTTTAAAGCCGGGCCCGCGAGCGAACCAGCCAATATCTTTTCGGCGCCAATGATGAAAGTCCAAGGCTGCACCAAATAAGACGCCTTTCTGAGTGGAGGTGTCTTGCAAATATTGGTGTTCACTTGTCTGATAGCCGCTGGAGACAGCCAGGTTGCCAGCCAGGCAGGGCTGGCTGCATAGCAAAATAGTGAATAGGGCAAAATAGGCTGAAATTGAGTTCATTGAGTGGTTATCGGCCGTTAGCCCCGTGAATGCAGTACTGCTTTACGTGTTTTTACACAAGCGCTTAATAAATAAACGAATTGTCTCTACATTAGACGCTATATTGTTGTTATTGGTTTAAACAGTAGTAAGCCGATCATGTGAAACTCTTTTGTGTTTTTGATTTAGCGCCCATTGGGCGCTTTTTTTATGGCTGATCGGCAAACAGTTAATTTGTCGCAATTAAGCCACTTTAACGCCCCATAACGCGGCGTTGTAATTGAGCATGCCTAAAAAATAACTACATACACATAGTCCCCTAAAAAAATAGCCTTTTTTCTTAGTTTTTATGGCTTTTTGCTCTGTACTAATTAAATGTCTGTGTTTAAAATTCGCCAAAATTAATCGAAAGGTTTTATGCATGACTCAAATGACTGAGCAGCAGACTAACTCAACGCAAAAAAGTATTCTGAGTTGGCTCGTCTTGCTGGCGGGTGTTTACGCCATTCTCCTATCAGTAGGGATGGTGGGATCTGGTTTTAAGGAGGCTTCAGGGGGCTCAGCGGGTGCTAAAGAGCTATTTGCCTTTGCCACCAATCCTTTTCTAGCCTTGCTCATTGGTATTCTTGCCACCGCACTGGTGCAAAGCTCCAGTACGGTAACGTCAGTCATCGTAGGCCTAGTGGCCGGCGGGTTACCTATAGAAGCGGCCATTCCTATGGTAATGGGGGCTAACATTGGTACCACTGTCACCAATACCCTAGTGAGCCTGGGTCATGTGCGTAAAAAATCTGAATTTCGCCGCGCATTTGCAGCTGCCACCGTACATGACTTCTTCAACCTCATGTGTGTGATCATTTTCTTACCAATTGAGATTTTCTTTAATATTTTTGAAAAAGCCAGTGCCTGGTTAGCCGGTCTGATGGTGGACGGTGACTCCATGAGTATGAAGGGCTTTAATTTCATTAAACCTCTTACTAAGCCAGTGATCTCTGAGATCAAACACTTCCTGGATTTCTTACCTGATATGGCCGGTGCTATTACCCTAGTAGGAATGGGTATTTTGGCCATCTTTGCGTCTATTACCATTATTGGCCGAGTGTTGCGTGGTTTGATGGTGGGGCGTGCCAAGAAAATTTTGCATGGTGCCATAGGTCGTGGTCCTATAAGTGGTATCGCCAGTGGTGCCGTGGTAACTGTATTGGTGCAGTCTTCTTCTACCACCACTAGCTTGATGGTGCCGCTGGTGGGTTCGGGTGTGTTTAAACCTAGAGATATATACCCATTTACCTTGGGAGCCAATATTGGTACCACTATTACAGGTCTGTTAGCAGCCACTGCTTTATCTGGTGCTGGCGCCATTGTGGGTTTGCAAATTGCCTTGGTACATTTGATGTACAATATAGCTGGGGTGCTAGTGGTTTACGGACTACCATTCCTGCGTGAGATTCCGTTGACGTTAGCGCATAAGCTGGCAGATATCGCCACCGAACGCCATTCGTTAGCAGCACTGTATGTATTAACCGTATTCTTTTTGATTCCCGGTTTGTGTGTATTTGCCATGTCGGCCTTAGGGTAGGGAGAGACACTATGGGTAAGAAACGTATAAAAGAACTGCAGAAGCAGGTTAAAGAAGCTCAGAAGATCCTGGCGGCCCTGGAAAAAAAGAAGGACAAAAAAGTCCTTAAGGCCCAGCATAAAGTGATCGAAGAGCTGGAAGTGCTCATTGGCCAGGAAAGCCTGCGTGCCGAATCCTTGGTTGAGTTAAGTGAGGAAGCCTGGCAAGAAGTCAAAGGCTTGTTGGAAGGTTTGATCGGTAAGGTGAAAAAACTGATTAAGCATTAATTCAAAAGCTTAACCAATAAAAGACAGCAACTGCCCCAAGCACTTGCTGTTTTTTTATGCCCAGGGACGGGCTGTATCTTGGAAATGCAGGAGCAATTTCTAAGGTATGCCCAGGGAAGGGCGGCCATTTAATGCTCCGTTCGAAAATGGCATTTCCCACATCCCTGTGGGTCGTATCCTGAATAAGTCCAGGGACCGGGCTATAACCCCATAAACCACTTTCTATTCTCCATGTGTTTAAAACACACCCCACTGGCCAGTGTCTTTATACGTTTGTCAGTTAAATACAGACCTGCCTGAGCACTTAACGCCTGTACTAGCGGCTCATAAAAGAAGCTCATGAAATCACTGCCATTAAAAAACTGCACACAAAACTCTTCGCTTAACTCCACCCCCTGATGGCTTAACTGCTTGGGCAGTAGCATGGCGGTGCTGCGCAAGGCCAGTTGCATGAGAATATTGGGGATACTGCCGGGCAACTGTAACGACCAGCCTGCTCCGTAGAAGGTGTTGTCTAAGCGTATGGCTTGTTTGATGAAGGTTTTGGCTGTGCTGTCCTGCATATTGCCGTGTAGGGCGATGCTGCTGGGGCTTTGGTAGGAATAGTCTATGGGGTAGCTGGCGTCATCATTGCTTTTTTTGTGTCGGTTGTAACGGGCGATAAGCTCATTATCCAGCGTCACTTTAAAACTAATGGGGTTAAGGGATTGTGCACTGAAATTCAGCTGAATTTTTTTGACCCGGTTATTGCCTAAATCGCAGCGAGAGGTGTTCTCGGCCAGCGTGACGGTGAGGTATTCTGCCCAGCGATCAAAGTCATAGGTTTGAGTCTGCTTAGCCATGGTGCCTCCTGGAGGCAGTGTGCTGTTACCAGATAACAATAGAGCCACTGCGTCTAATAATTGTATTCAACAAGTATAGACCCAGTGGCTCATAGAGGTAGCGCAGTGTAAAAAATTAGCGGCTATTAGCTGAGCTCTTGCTCAATATAGGCCAGCGCATCTTCATGGTGGGTTTTGGTTTTGAATTTATCCATGATATGCACCAATTTGCCTTTTTCATTGATAATGAAGCTCGTGCGGTGAATGCCATCGTATTCCCGCCCCATGAACTTCTTCAGGCCCCATACGCCGTATAAATCGGCAATGGCATGGTCTTCGTCACTCAACAGGGTGAAGTTTAACTGGTCACGGTCTTTGAAGCGTTTTAGGCGTTCATGTTTATCCGGGCTGATGCCCAGAGCCACCACGTTAAGTTTTTTCAGTTCTTTTTTGCTATCACGCAGGGCACAGGCCTGGGTGGTACAGCCTGGGGTCATGGCTTTTGGGTAAAAATACAGCAGCACGATTTGACCGCGGTAGTCTTTTAAGGAAACGGACTTACCTTGGTCATCCAGAGTAGTGAAATTTGGGGCGACCTTACCAATATCGGGACGAATCATTGTGTTTCATATTCCTTGAAAAAATGGGGGCTGTTTAGGCAAGCCAGCTAGCCGTTAGCCTTTAAGTTTGAGCTTTAATGGGGTCTTGGGGACGCAGCAGCAGGGCAGGATTTCCCCTTGGTTAATCCAGGCCATGGGTTCCTGTAGATACGCCACTTCACCCTCAATTAGGTCGGTGCGGCAGGCGCCACAATAACCATCGCGACATTCATAGTGTACCTGCACGTCTTGCGCTTCCAGGCTTTCCAATAGATTGTTGGCGTAGTGGAACTGTAGAGGCTTCTCAATCCCTTCAACACTCATGGCGTAGATGGGTTTTTCCAGCCCCTTAAATTCAAGCTGTTGCTCGTCTTCGGGGGCTTCCGGATTAGTGAGCGGTAAAAACAACTCGGTTTGTACAACTTCGCTGGCAACGGGTTGAGGCACAAGGTTTTCCAGATGAAATTCCGGCCCATTGTCGGGCTGGTTATCCAGCTGAAAAGCCTGCTCTTTGGTTTGCTCTTTATCTTTCATTGCCAGCATGTAAGTTGCATTTGCCTCAGAGCTTACAGCTCTATATCGCTGAAGTCTTCCAGAGACACTTCGCTGTCGATGGCGCCCACCAAATAAGAGCTGATTTCGGCTTCTTGCGGGGCTACCTGCACATTGTCGCTCACTAACCAGGCGTTCATCCAGGGCAGTGGGTTACGGGTAACATCGAATTCGGGCTCAAAACCAATGGCGTTTAGGCGTTGGTTGGCGATGTATTCAATGTACTGGCAAATGATTTCTTTGTTCATGCCAATCATCGAGCCGTCTTTAAACAGGTAGTCGGCCCATTCTTTTTCTTGCTCCACCACATCCAGGAAGATTTGCTTACCTTGATCATGCAACTCGCGGCTGATCTCTTCCATTTCAGGATCGTCACCACCGGATCTCCAGATATTCAAAATGTGCTGGGTGCCGGTAAGGTGCAAGGCTTCATCACGGGCAATCATCTTGATGATCTTGGCGTTGCCTTCCAACAGGCCGCGTTCGGCAAAGGCAAAACTACAAGCAAAGCTCACATAGAAACGAATGGCTTCCAGGGCGTTCACCGAACACACTGCCAGGTAGGTTTTTTCTTTCAGCTTACGCTGATTAACTTCAACGGTTTCGCCGTTAATTTCATAACTGCCTTCACCCTGGCTCTGTAATATTTGCGTGTACAAGATCACATCATCAAAATACTGGGCGATACTTTCGGCACGTTTCAAAATGGCAGGGTTCACCATGATGTCATCAAATACTTCCCCTGGATTGGTGAACAGGTTACGTAAGATGTGGGTATAAGAGCGTGAGTGAATGGTTTCACCAAACGCCCAGGTTTCCACCCAGGTTTCCAATTCCGGTAATGATACCAAGGGCAAAAACACTGCATTCACACTGCGCGCCGCCATGGAGTCCAACAGGGTTTGATATTTTAAGTTAGAGATAAAGATGTGTTTTTCAGATGGTGACAATTTCTGCCAATCTGCACGGTCTTTAGATACGTCTACTTCTTCCGGGCGCCAGAAAAAAGACAAATGCTTTTCAATTAAGTTTTCAAAGGCACTGTATTTTTGCACGTCATAACGGGATACGTTGACGTTCTCACCAAAAAACATAGGCTGTTCTAAGGCGTTGAATTTATTGCGGTTAAATGTTTGGTAGGCCATGGTCTGTATGTCAAAGAGGTAAATTAATTGTTTGTAAAATGCTTAAACTTAATTGCGCGCCTGCCATGGGTAAACACAGCAGGCGGCTTAAGGTTTAAATTTTACAAGCGCCACCGGCACAGCCGTCATCCAGATCTTCTTGCGCATCATCGGCGCCGTCGCGGGTATTGTGGTAATACAGCGTCTTAAGGCCTAGTTTGTACGCACCCAGCAAATCTTTTAGCAATTGCTTCATGGGCACTTTGCCCCCTTCAAACTTAGTGGGGTCGTAGTTGGTATTGGCCGAGATGGCCTGGTCCACAAATTTTTGCATCACGCCCACCAGTTGCAAATAACCGTCGTTGTTAGGGTGCTGCCATAACAACTCATAGTTGTCGCGCAATGTTTCAAACTCAGGCACCACCTGCTTTAAGATGCCGTCTTTAGAAGCCTTAACGCTGATGTAACCACGTGGTGGCTCGATGCCGTTGGTGGCGTTACTGATTTGCGATGACGTTTCAGATGGCATTAATGCTGTAAGCGTAGAGTTTCTTAAGCCGTTAGCTTTTATGTCGGCACGTAAGGTTTCCCAGTCGTATTGCAGCTCGGTGTTGCACACATCGTCCAGTTCTTTCTTGTAGGTGTCGATGGGCAAGATGCCTTGGGCGTAAGTGGTCTCGTCAAACTTTTTACACGGGCCAAACTCTTTGGACAAATTGTTAGATGCCTTAAGCAAATAATATTGAATGGCTTCGAAAGTCTGGTGGGTTAAACCCAGGGCTGAACCGTCAGAGTATTTCACGCCGTTTTTAGCCAGGTAATACGCGTAGTTAATCACGCCCACCCCAAGAGTACGGCGATTCATGCTGGCATTTTCTGCAGCAATGATAGGGTAATCCTGATAGCTCAATAGGCTGTCCAGTGCGCGTACGATAAGGTCAGACAGTTCTTCCAGCTCATCCAGGTTATTCAGGGTGCCCAGGTTAAAGGCCGCCAGGGTACACAGGGCAATCTCACCCTCTTCATCATTAATTTCCTGAAGTGGCTTGGTAGGTAACGCAATCTCCAGACACAAGTTGGATTGACGAATAGGGGCCACTTTAGAGTCGAACGGGCTGTGGGTATTACAGTGATCTACGTTCTGAATGTAGATACGGCCGGTGCTGGCACGTTCCTGCATTAATATGGAGAACAACTCCATGGCTTTGATGGACTTCTTGTCGATGTTGTCGTCATTTTCATATTTAACGTACAGCTCTTCAAACTTATCTTGATCTTCAAAGAAAGCATCGTAAAGACCGGGCACATCCGATGGGCTAAACAAGGTGATGTTGCCGCCTTTTAACAAGCGGGTATACATGAGCTTGTTAAGCTGCACGCCGTAGTCTAAATGACGTACGCGGTTTTCTTCTACGCCGCGGTTATTCTTAAGAACCAGTAACGATTCAACTTCCAGGTGCCACATGGGGTAGAACAGGGTGGCTGCGCCGCCTCGTACACCGCCCTGAGAGCAGCTCTTAACCGCTGTTTGGAAATGCTTGTAAAACGGAATGCAACCGGTGTGGAAGGCTTCACCGCCACGAATAGGGCTGCCCAATGCACGAATACGGCCGGCGTTGATGCCAATGCCCGCACGCTGGCTCACGTATTTAACAATGGCACTGGAAGTGGCATTGATAGAATCCAAAGAGTCGCCGGTTTCAATTAATACACATGAACTGAATTGGCGAGTCGGGGTGCGCACACCTGCCATGATGGGGGTAGGCAGGGAAAGCTTAAAGCTGGAAACCGCATCGTAAAAACGACGAACATAGTCTAAACGGGTATTTTTAGGGTACTTGGAGAATAAACAGGCACCAATCAGGATGTACAAAATCTGTGGGCTTTCAAAGATTTCGCCCGTCACTCGGTTTTGTACCAGGTATTTGCCTTCTAACTGCTTAACGGCGGCGTAGGCAAAGTTCAAGTCGCGGCTGTGGTCGATGAAGGCATCCATTTCATCGAATTCTGCCTGAGTGTAATCTTCAAGCAAATGGCGGTCATAACGCTCGGTATCCACCAAACGGGCCACGTGGTCATACAGCTTAGGCGGTTCAAACTGGCCAAAGGCTTTCTTGCGCAGGTGGAAGATGTTCAGGCGGGCGGCCATGAACTGGTAATCCGGAGTTTGCTCTGAAATCAAATCGGCGGCCGATTTAATGAGCGTTTCGTGGATATCTGAAGTGGTGATGCCTTCCATTAGCTGGATCTGTGCGCGCAGTTCAACTTCGGATACCGATACGTTATCCAAAC
>Ga0209396_1006427_pt1 | contig 10771 bp, 9 predicted proteins | sample GOMGulsemesocosm_6_FD_184638 | JGI IMG/M metagenome (GOLD analysis project Ga0209396, IMG submission 184638) | Methane-oxidizing microbial communities from mesocosms in the Gulf of Mexico - GOM8C Gulf of Mexico (SPAdes) (version 2) | ecosystem: Environmental > Aquatic > Marine > Cold seeps... | reverse complement strand
CTTTAAAGTTCTTATGCTAATTAATTGAGGTTTCCCCGTGAGCGAACAAAAACAGTCTCTAAGCTATAAAGATGCTGGCGTTGATATAGATGCAGGTAATGCCCTAGTAGAAAAAATTAAAGGTGCTGTTAAACGCACTACTCGTCCTGAAGTGATGGGAGGCATTGGTGGTTTTGGTGCTATATGCCAAATACCTACCGGTTATAAAGAGCCAGTACTTGTATCAGGTACCGATGGTGTAGGAACAAAATTACGTTTAGCGATTGACCTTAAAAAGCATGATACCGTTGGTATCGACTTAGTTGCTATGTGTGTAAACGACCTTTTAGTATTAGGTGCAGAGCCATTATACTTCTTAGATTATTACGCAACAGCTAAACTTGATGTTGACGTAGCTTCTGATGTTGTTGCTGGTATCGCTGAAGGTTGTATACAATCAGGTTGTGCTTTGGTTGGCGGTGAAACTGCTGAAATGCCGGGCATGTACCATGAAGGTGATTATGATATTGCAGGTTTTTGTACCGGTATTGCTGAAAAGTCTGAACTAATCGACGGCTCTAAAGTAGCAGCTGGTGATCAGTTAATCGCTTTAGGTTCATCTGGTCCTCATTCAAATGGCTTTTCATTGATTCGTAAAGTGTTGGAAGTAAACAATACTGATACAACTGAAATGTTAGGTGATAGAAGTATTGCAGATCACTTACTTGAACCAACAAAAATCTATGTGAAATCTACCCTTGCTATGCTTAAAGAAGTTAAAGCACACGCCCTTTCTCATATTACAGGTGGTGGTTTTTGGGAAAATATTCCTCGTGTATTACCAGAAAGTGCTCAAGCAATTATTAACGGTAACAGCTGGCAGTGGCCTGAAATATTCAACTGGTTACAAGAAAAAGGTAACATCACGACTCACGAAATGTACCGTACCTTTAACTGTGGTGTTGGTATGATCATCGTAGTTCCTGCTGACGGCCTTGCACAAAGTCTTGAAATTTTAAAAGCTCATGGTGAAAACGCTTGGCACATTGGCGAAATTGCTGATATGCAAGCAGGTTCCGAGCAAGTTGTGATCAATAAAGGTTAATTTAATGCCATCAAATAATATGCAAGACAGTAACTCAACTCGCAATATTGTTGTGCTAATTTCTGGTGGCGGCACAAATTTACAGGCGATTATAGACGCCTGTAAAGCTGAAGATTACCCTGGCAAAATTGTCGGGGTCATTTCCAATAAAGCCGATGCTTATGGATTAACTCGTGCTGAAAATGCTGACATCGCCCATTGTGTACTTTCTCATAAAAATTTCGACAGTCGAGAAATCTACGACCAAGCATTAATCAAGAAAATTGATTTATACCAAGCTGACGTTGTAGTTTTAGCTGGTTTTATGAGAATATTAACCCCTGAATTTGTGCAACATTACCAAGGTAAGTTAATCAATATTCATCCATCTTTATTACCTAAATACCAAGGCTTACATACGCATCAACGCGCTATCGACGCAGGTGATAAAGAACATGGCGTAAGTGTTCATTATGTTACTGAAGAACTCGATGGTGGCCCAGTAATATTACAAGCCAAGGTACCTATTTTTGAAGGTGACTCAGCTGACGACCTAGCACTTAGAGTTCACGAGCAAGAACATAGAATTTACCCTTTAGTGGTAAAATGGTGTTGTAATCAGCGTATATCTATGCACAATGATACTGTGCTTTTTGAAGGTAAAGCGCTTCCTGCTTCTGGCTATGCTAGTGAAGATTAAAGTTTGAATAATTAATTATAGGTAATTAAATGCTGAATAAATTATGTTGTATTGCTCTAGTGTTAGCTAGTCAGAGTAGTTTAGTTTTCGCGACTCAAGTTGCTGACATCCAACCTGAACAACGTATTATTCAGCCTTTTACTGCACAATATAATCTTATTCGCTCCGCCGATATTGTTGGTCAAGCCGAAAGAACCTTAAAGTATCTACCAAATAATCAAGCCGAATATAGTTATAAAACGGAAATTGAATGGTTAATATTTTCAGACGAACGAAAAGAAACGTCGGTAGTTAATCTAGTCGACCATAAAGTTACACCTTTTCAATATAACTTTCTTCGTTCAGGAACTGGTCCGGATAAAAGCGAACACTGGCAATATGACACTGCTGAAAAACTTGCTAAAAATATCAAAGAAAATACACAGATCTCCGTTGATTTTCCGACAAACATTCAAGATAAACTGAGTTACCACCTGCAGAACCGATTAAACTTAATTCAACACCCAGAGCAAAAACTCTTTGTTTATCCTGTAATTAGCCACTCTGGTAGCATTAAAAATTATGTTTACCAATACGATGGTGAAGTTGAATTAATGCTACCTTATGGTTTAGTAAAAACCATTCGATTAAAAAGGGAAGTCATAGAAAAAAACAAAGTAACTTATGCTTGGTTTGCCCCTGAATTGAATTATTTACTGGTTAAAATTCAACAAATAAAATCCGGCGTTGAACAATTTGAAGCACAACTTACTTCCGTTGAGTAACACTAAATTTCGATCTTTACCGTTTTAGCTAACACTTAGTACTTCTTGTCCTGATGCAATAGACTCACCTAGACGGAATAGATGCCACTGCCCAGCTGTCATTTTCTTCCAGGTTTCATTATCTGTTAATGGTTGAGTTGCAATCACTGTAACTACATCATTATCCGTTGTTTCTTCAATAAAATTAATAACGACCTCTACATCAATTAAACTCGCTTTCCCAAATGGGGCGCGTCTGGTGATCCAATGTAAATTGTTTGCACAATAGGCGAACAAATATTCCCCATTGGTAATATTGACATTAAAAACACCTAGGCTATTTATTTTTGCACTTAATTTTGCAATATACTGAAAAAGTACTTCAGATGTCGGTTCTTGATCCGCAAATTTAAAATGAAGTTTATCTAAAATCCAACAAAATGCATGTTCGCTATCAGTAGCCCCAACCGGAATATGTAATTTTACAGGCAACTCTTGTTCAACATTTTTCAGCTGGCCATTGTGCGCATAAGTCCAATTTCTTCCCCACATTTGACGGGTAAATGGATGAGTATTCTCTAAAGAGATACCACCAGAATTAGCTTGACGAATATGACAAATAACCGCTTCACTTTTTATCGGATAATTGGTGACCAGTTGAGCAATAGGAGATTGCGCACTCGGCAGAGGATCTTTAAAACTACGACAACCTTTGCCTTCATAAAAGGTAATACCCCAACCATCCTTATGAGGTCCCGTATTCCCCCCGCGCTGCATTAATCCGCTAAAACTAAAACATATATCAGTTGGCACATTTGCACTCATGGCAAGAAGTTCGCACATAAATCAATTTCCTCATAAATCATTCGTTTTATTATCCTATAAATAACAGAACAACGATAAATATATTTGTATTTTATTGAGCATAGATTTAAGCTCAGTGTATGGTCTGACCTCTTGGGATACTCATTTGGTCTTTATTTATAAAAAGGAAAATTAATGGAACAATTTACTTGGTTCATTTATGCCGTTATTTTAACCGGATTTATGGCGTACACGCGTGCCTCATTATCGACTTTCACCTTAAGTTTCGCGGCATTGATGGCCTTAGGCACTTTTTTTGATGCTCTATCTTTTTTTAGTTGGATTATATTTGCGATAATCGCACTGCCACTGAATATATCTGACTTTAGAAAACAATATATAAGTTTTCCCCTGCTTAATATCTTCCGCTCAATCATGCCAAAAATGTCAAAAACTGAGCAAGAAGCAATTGATGCCGGCACGACATGGTTTGAAGCAGAGCTATTTCGAGGGTCACCTGATTGGAAAAAATTGCATAACTATGCAACACCGCGCCTAAGCGTTGAAGAACAAGTTTTCTTAAACGGCCCTGTCGAAGAAGTTTGTAGAATGATGAATGACTGGCAAGCCACCCATGTCGATGCTGACTTATCACCACAGGTTTGGCAATTTTTAAAAGATAATAAATTTTTCGCCATGATAATTAAAAAGAAATATGGTGGTTTAGAATTTTGTGCCTATGCTCAATCTCGGGTCTTACAAAAATTATCGGGGGTTAGCACGGTACTAGCCAGTACGGTTGGTGTCCCAAACTCTTTAGGTCCAGGTGAGTTATTGCAACTTTATGGAACAAAGGAACAGCAAGATCACTACCTTCCTCGTTTAGCTTTAGGCGATGAAATCCCCTGCTTTGCACTCACTAGTCCAGAAGCCGGTTCAGACGCAGGTGCAATTCCAGATGAAGGCATTGTTTGTCATGGCGAGTTTGAAGGTAAAGAAGTACTCGGCATGAGCCTTACTTGGGACAAGCGTTATATCACGCTTGCCCCAATTGCCACCGTATTAGGTTTAGCTTTTAAGCTTAAAGATCCTGAGAATTTACTTGGAGATACCGTAGATTTAGGTATCACCTGTGCCCTGATCCCAACAAATATAGATGGTGTAATAACCGGACGTCGACACTTTCCACTTAATGTACCTTTTCAAAATGGCCCAACACAAGGTAAAAACGTATTTGTTCCACTTGACTTTATTATTGGTGGCGCTGAAATGGCTGGTCAAGGTTGGCGTATGCTGGTTGAATGCTTATCTGTTGGTCGTGCGATTACATTGCCTTCAAATAGTGCAGGTGGAATAAAATCCTTAGCATTGGCTACGGGGGCCTACAGCCGAATTCGTCGTCAGTTTAAAATTCCGATTGGAAAAATGGAAGGTATTGAAGAAGCACTTGCTCGTATCGGTGGCAATGCTTACTTAATGGACGCAGTTACGACCATGTCGACGGGCGCAATTGATTTAGGTGAAAAGCCATCGGTTATTTCAGCTATTGCTAAATATCATTTAACCGAGAAAATGCGGAGCTGTGTTAACGACGCTATGGATATTCATGGCGGTAAAGGCATTTGTATGGGAGAAGGTAATTATATTGCTCGTGGCTACCAAGGTGCTCCTGTAGCTATTACTGTAGAAGGAGCAAATATTTTAACCCGAAGTTTAATTATTTATGGTCAAGGTGCCATTCGCTGTCACCCCTATGTGTTAGCTGAATTAGAAGCCGCTAATCAAAGTGATGATGATATTGCACTTAAAGAGTTTGACCATGCGTTATTTGGTCATATCGGCTTTGCTATTAGTAATATTTTCCGCAGCCTTTGGTTTTCATTCACGGGTGCAAGAATAATCAGAACACCATATTCAGATAAAACCTCTCGTTATTATCAACTTCTAACAAGGTTTAGTAGCAATTTAGCCATGTTATCTGACATAGCTATGTTAACGCTAGGCGGAGATTTGAAACGGAAAGAAAGAATTTCAGCTCGTTTAGGAGACGTACTGAGTCACTTATACTTATCATCAGCCTGTTTAAAGCGCTACCATGATGAAGGTAGGCAGACCGAAGACTTTCCATTGTTACAGTGGGCTCTTGAAGATAGTTTATTTGAAACCCAACAAGCCATTGATGCTTTGATCAGTAATTTTCCTAATAAAGCCGTAGCATTATTTTTGCGCATGATGATTTTCCCGATAGGTACATGGTTGAAAAAACCCTCTGATATTACTGACCATAAAGTGGCGAACATTCTACAAACACCCAGTAAAACTAGAGATAGGTTAGGACAAGGACAATACCTTACCCGGGAGCCTGAGAATATTTTAGGGCAACTTGAACAAACCTTAGAAGATATTATTGCCTGTGAGCCACTCTTTAAAAAGGTTTGTCAGGCACTAGGGAGTGATCTACCTTTTTATCAACTTGATGAAGTTGCTAAAAAAGGCTTAGCTATAAATGCCATTAATGAGTTAGAAGCACAATTGTTGTGTAAAGCTGAAAAAGGTAGAAAATCTGCAATAGATGTTGATGACTTTGATTCAGATGAGCTTTGTACAAAGGTAAAAAATAGTTAATAACAAGGGGTGAAGTCAGTAGAACTATTGGCTTCACCGTTACATCTCACCACTAAACTTCCCTTTAAAATTGTCACAACACCTCCTATAAACTCTGTCGAATACACTAAAATTACGGTAATATTCATTTGTAAATTGAATTACACATAAAATTATGTTAATTTTATGTTAATATCTCATCAAAAGATCTTAAATATATGTTAATGACAAAGGAAAGTACTCCTGTAAAAAGACGTAGTAAAGGTGAGCAAACTCGCTTACTTATACTACAATCGGCAACAGAGGTATTAGCAAAAAATGGAATTAAAGGTACAACTCACCGAGCTATTGCTAATCATGCAAAAATTCAACTATCTTTAACAACTTATTACTTTAAAGATATACAAGAGCTCGTTCATCAAGCATTTACTTTGTGTTCCTCACAAATTACAGCTAAAACAAGTTTAGCTTGGCAGCCTGCCGTTGATTTATTAGCGAGTGTAAATAAAACAAGCTTACGTAAAGTGAGCGAAAAAGAAAATTTACGCAACAAATTATCAGAAATGGCGACTCGGCATATAGTTAAAAGAATTATCAATTTTCCTGTCGAGCTTGCCGTTGAACAACTTTTATTTACTGAAGTTCAAGTAAGCCCCAAATTACTAGCGCTAGCAAATATGCATCGTTCATCGTTATTAACGCCATTCATTAGACTATGTAAATTTTTCAATTCGCATGATCCTCATATTGATGCTGATATAATGTTAACAGTCTTTACACAGCTTGAATATCGGAACTTAGCCATACCAACGAACCAATTAGACACAGAAAATATTCTAGAAGTTGTTAGCCGAACAATAGGTAATCTTATGAACTTAAAGAGCTAAATGTTCTTTTTGCTTACCTTGAGTTCCCCCTATCGAGTTTGTACAAATGTTAGAAATAATGTAAATTAGTTTTCAATCTGGTCGTACCAATTGAAAACTCAATAATTTTAATTTCGACATTTAACAATCTAGGGTTTATTCATGGCTTACAACGCACTACTAACTAAGCATAACCAATATTTTGATTCAAACATCACTCGAGATCTTTCGTGGCGTAGAGAGCAGTTGCAGGCGATAAAAAAACTTGTTCTAGAAAATGAACAAGAATTCCTAAACGCATTGCAAGAAGATCTCGCCAAACCAACACTTGAAGCATGGATCACCGAGGTTTCCTATGTCACCAGCGATGTTGACCATGTTTGTAAACACCTACAAAGCTGGGCAAAACCTAGAAAAGTGAGTACCCCCATAGTTGCTCAACCGGGTAAATCATTTATCAAGCCCGAGCCGCAAGGAACGATATTAATTATTGGTGCATGGAATTATCCATTACAATTAATCCTTGCACCTTTAATTGCGGTTATTGCTGCAGGTAATTGTGCTGTTATCAAACCTTCAGAACTTGCGCCAGCAGTATCCATACTTATCAAGAAGCTTATACCTAAATATTTAGACGAAAATGCGGTCAGTGTTATTGAAGGCGGTGTTGAAGAAACCACTGAGTTACTCGCCCTGCCTTTTAACCACATTATGTATACAGGCAATGGGCAAGTAGCCCGTATTGTGATGAGTGCTGCCGCGAAAAACTTAACGCCAGTCACCTTAGAACTTGGTGGAAAAAGCCCTGTTTATATCGACGAAAGTGCCGACTTAAGCATTACCGCACAACGAATAGCATGGGGGAAATGGATGAATGCAGGACAAACCTGCATTGCGCCTGACTACTTATTAGTCAGTAAAGGACTACTTGAACCATTAACAATGGCATTAAAAGCACAAATAAAAACCATGTTTGGCGAAGATCCTAAAAAAAGTGAAAGTTATGGACGTGTTATTAACCAACGTCATTGCCAACGTCTTGCTAACTATTTTACTGACGGTGAAATAGTCTCGGGTGGTGAAAGTGACATTGAAACTTGCTACATCGCGCCAACCATTATTATTAACCCACCTTTAGACAGTGCGTTAATGACTGATGAAATATTTGGTGCCATTTTGCCCATAGTAACTATTGAAAATTTTGATGAAGCAAAGATATTTGTAAAACAAAGAGAAAGACCACTTTCCGCTTATATATTCAGTCGTAACACAGAACAAGTTGAACAATGGGTAAATGAAATAAGTGCAGGCAACCAATGTATTAATGATGTGATCATGTTTAATGCCGTACCTGATTTACCTTTTGGCGGTACCGGCCCCAGTGGCATGGGGCAATACAGTGGTAAAGCAGGTTTTGATAATTTTAGTCATTTAAAGTCAGTACTTAAACGGCCATTTTTAAAAGATTTACCGGTACGTTTTGCTCCCTACTCCAAGTTGAAATTAAAGCTATTACGCTTCATTAGATAAAGGATATTTATCTTTACTCTTTGTCATCAACTATAACCTAAACAAAAAAACCTTTTACAGCCAACTGTAAAAGGTTTTTTTTAATGCATTTCTGTTATCGATTATCGATTATAAAAATGATAACAATTCTTCATCTAGTTGCATTAACGTTTTAGGATCAGCCATCATTGTTGTCGCTAATGATTTAGATCTTGGCAACATACGCTCAAAGTAAAACTCTGCCGTTTTAATTTTTGCGCGGTAAAAATCTCTATTTTCAACATCAGTCGCTAGTTTCTCATAAGCGGCTTGTGCCATTTGTGCCCAGAAATATGCCATAGTGATATAGCCAGAATACATTAAGTAGTCAACCGAAGCTGAACCTACAACATCGCGATTTTTCTTTGCCTTAAGTGACAAGCGAAGTGTATTTTTTTGCCAGTTAGCAACAGCTTTACTTAATGGCCAAATAAACTTATTCATTTGACGTTTATGAGGGTTACTCGAAATCATGCTTTTGTCTTTACAAAAGCCTAAAATTTCCATGGTAAAGTGTTTTAAATACTTACCACGATTCAATAAAATTTTACGACCGAGTAAATCAAGTGCTTGGATACCCGTTGTTCCTTCATATAAAGTAGAGATACGAGTATCACGAACGATTTGCTCCATGCCCCATTCTTTAATGAAACCATGTCCCCCAAAAATTTGTAAACCATGATTTGCACTTTCAGAACCCATTTCTGTTAAAAATGCTTTTAGGATTGGGGTAATGAAGCCTAAACGATTATCAGCTCTACGGCGCTTCTTCTCGTCTTTTATCATTTCAATATCATCAACGATTTTCGCCGTATAATAAATCATGGCACGGCCACCTTCAGTGATGGCTTTTTGCGTCATCAGCATTTTACGAACATCAGGGTGAACAATAATAGGGTCAGCAACCAAATCAGGTTTTTTAGTACCTGTTAATGAACGCATAGATAAACGTTCTTTGGCGTAAATAAGTGAATTTTGATACGCAAGTTCGGCAGCACAAACACCTTGTAAAGCAGTACCAACACGAGCAGTATTCATAAAGGTGAACATGCATTCTAGGCCTTTATTTTCCTCACCAATTAACACGCCTTTAGCATTATCAAAGTTTAGAACCGCGGTAGCATTGGCTTTAATACCCATTTTGTCTTCAATAGAGCCACAAGTAACATTGTTGCTTGCGCCAGCATTACCTTGCTCGTCAACTGCCATTTTAGGTACGATAAATAAAGAAATACCACGGGTTCCCTTAGGAGCGTTTGGCAATCGAGCTAAAACAATGTGAATTATATTCTCTGCTAAATCGTGCTCGCCTGCTGAAATAAATATCTTTGTACCACTGAGGTTATAAGTACCGTCGTCATTCGGTTCAGCTTTTGTTTTAACTTGTCCTAAATCGGTACCACATTGGGGTTCAGTTAAACACATTGTTCCAGTCCAAGTGCCTTCGGTAAGCTTAGTTAAATATATTTTCTTCTGTTCTTCTGTACCGTGAACTTGAACTGTATTCATTGCACCATGGCTTAAACCTGGGTACATAGCCCAAGACCAGTTAGCCGTGCCCATCATTTCTGACTTCACCATACCAAGCGAAGCAGGAAGACCTTGACCGCCATGTTCAATTGGATGAGACAAACTTTGCCATCCACCGTCAACATATTGCTGATAGGCTTCTTTGAAGCCTTTAGGGGTTGTTACTTTACCATTGTCAAATGTACAGCCTTCTTTATCGCCACTTTGATTTAAGGGTAATAATTCATTTTCACAAAATTTTGCACACTCTTGGAATATAGCATCAACTAAATCAGGTGTTGCCTCTTCAAATTCTGGATATTGCTGATAATGCTCGTAGTAATTAAAGACATCTTCAAATAAAAACTTAATGTCTGTGATCGGTGCTTTATAGCTTAGCATGTATCTCTCCAACGCTTTTTTAAAACTATTTATAGTTAAGTGCTTTCGAATATAACAGAAAAGGAACTGGTCATACCACTGTTTTTTTCAAATATAAAATATCAAAATGAAAAAGTCATTTAAACATAGAGAGTGATTGAGTTTTTTTAAACAATAAAAAGTTGATAACTATTCATAAAGAAGTTTTGAAGTTTTGAAGTTTTGAAGTTTTGAAGTTTTGAAGTTTTGAAGTTTTGAAGTTTTGAAGTTTTGAAGTTTTGAAGTTTTGAAGTTTTTCTGTATATATGAAATATACAGAATGTGAAAAACAATGTTGGCGGAGTGGACGGGACTCGAACCCGCGACCCCCGGCGTGACAGGCCGGTATTCTAACCAACTGAACTACCACTCCGCTGTATTGTTTTCTGAATTTTTATACGGAATTCGAACCGTTAAACAATGTTGGCGGAGTGGACGGGACTCGAACCCGCGACCCCCGGCGTGACAGGCCGGTATTCTAACCAACTGAACTACCACTCCGCTGTATTGCTTT
>Ga0209396_1006425_pt1 | contig 10774 bp, 12 predicted proteins | sample GOMGulsemesocosm_6_FD_184638 | JGI IMG/M metagenome (GOLD analysis project Ga0209396, IMG submission 184638) | Methane-oxidizing microbial communities from mesocosms in the Gulf of Mexico - GOM8C Gulf of Mexico (SPAdes) (version 2) | ecosystem: Environmental > Aquatic > Marine > Cold seeps... | reverse complement strand
GACTCGATTATCCCTGCAATCAACGCTATTGCAGATATATCGATTTTATTAAGTGACGTAAAACACAATACAGAGCTCAACCATGATAAAAATAATTAAACCACTCAGCGCCATCGCTTTGATCAGTTCAAGCCTTCTTTTTACCGGCTGCACAGCCAACCAACAAGACAGTTTATTTGATAGTGTCATCAGTCTTGCCCGCGACAGTGTTGGTTTAGAAGTAAAAACAGCTGCCGCCGGTGACGTAGATTTAACCTATATGGAACGTCCAAGTACGGCCGGAGATAAAGCCGAAACCATTCTGCTGCTTCATGGTTTTTCAGCTAATAAAGACAACTGGATCCGTTTCACTAAGGCGTTGGATGAAAAATATCACGTTATCGCGGTTGATCTAGCCGGTCATGGTGACTCTGAAAAACTAATGACTACCGATTATGACCTAATCAAACAAGCCGAACGTCTGGATTCATTAATGACCACCCTAGGCATTAATCGCTTCCATATTGCAGGAAACTCAATGGGCGGAGCCATTAGTGCAATCTACAGCCTGAATCATCCTGACAAAATTAGAAGCCTAACCTTAATTGATGCCGCAGGGGTTGAAGGTTCAGAGCCTAGTGAATTTTATAAAGCCCTCGCCAAAGGTGGAAACCCTTTAATTGCTACCGATGAAGAAAGCTTTGAATACCGTATGAACTTCACTATGAGCCAACCACCACTCTTACCTTGGCCACTACGCCCTGCCTTGGTGCGTAAGACCATGGCCCGCGCCGATATCAATGAAAAAATATTCAGTGATATGATCGCGACAAAACAACGTTTGATTGATAATAATTTCCATCAATCCATTGAAACAACGATTGCTGAACGTAATTTGCCAACCTTAATCATGTGGGGGAAAGAAGATCGAGTACTAGACGTTTCAGCGGTTGCTGCGTTTAAACAAATAATCCCAGAAGCCAGTGTTCATATCTTTGAAGGTGTAGGTCATCTACCTATGGTAGAAATCCCTAACGAAAGTGCGGAAGTTTATCAGCAGTTCTTATCGACTGTAGAATAATTCAAGTTAAAAGCTCTATTTGATAACGGCTAAATATCTACTATTTATGCCGCTATTAAATAGGGCTCTTGCCCACGCTTTGCTTTACGTGAGTATGCCCCTTTACCCTTTTTCGCTTTAACAATTTGCTGTCGATATAGTTTAGATGTCACGAGAGCCGCTAGATGATTGTGCTTAATCTTGCCTCGCCCCACGTCTGCGGATTGATTAGTTTTGTCCATATATTTCTCTTTATAGCCTCTTATATTAGCGTCTGGTTTTAACTACCAGACATATTAGATCATAACGCCTGCTGACATGTCGATTATACTGACAGGTTTATAAATATTTTGCATAAACAGAGACTAACTAATAACACCTAGATATATCCTTACAATAGATAAGTCTTCTTTTTACACCTATGCTAAATAGAGAAAGGAATTGGTTAGAGCTAAGGGATTTGAATGAGCAAACATAATATTAATACAATCATTGCCGATGACTCTAAGTCAATAAGAATTGTACTTGATACACTGTTGAATCAATTAGGTATCGAGGACATTACTCACTGTAATACCGGGCGCGATGCCTTAACCGTAATCAATGCTCAACCGCTATATTATCAATTAGTTTTTGTAGATTTAAACATGCCAGAAATGGATGGTATGGAACTCATTCGCCATTTAGGAAATCAAGGCTTTAAAGGCAGTGTGGTTATCATTTCGGGTATGGAAGAAAGGGTAATCAACCTCGCCTCTGAAATTGCCCGAAAGCATAAAGTTCATTTAATCGGTAATATTATCAAGCCGATAAATATTGACGAACTACAGCACACTTTAACCAAGTTCCACTATTTCAATGAGCATTTAAGCTCTCCTCAAGCTTCCCTAAGTAAGTCTGAGCTGGAATTGGCTATTAACGAACAACGTATAATCCCTTATTACCAACCTAAGGTAGACAGCCAGAAAAACCAAGTTCTCAGTATTGAGGTCTTAGCCCGTATCGATAATCCAGGGCAAGGCAGTAATATTCTTCCTTCTCGTTTTATAAATTGCGCTGAAGATCATGATTTAATTGATACTATTACGGTACAACTACTAACAAAATCAATCAAAGACTTCAAAGAACTACAACAAGAACTAGGCAGTTCACTCACTCTCGCATTCAATCTATCCCCGCTGCAGCTAGAAGATTTGGCAACCCCCAAGCGACTTGATAGTTTTTTTAAACAGCACGATATTCGGCCAGAAGAAATTGTTATTGAAGTTACCGAAGAGTTAGCATTACAAACCCCAAATCAATTAGAAACGCTCAATCGATTAAGGATCTGGGGATATGGTATCGCACTTGATGATTTTGGCACCGGTTTTACCAATGTAACCCAATTAAAAAAATTACCTTTCAGTGAAATTAAAATTGATCGCAGCTTTATCACAAATATTCAAAACGATCATTTTTCTCAAGTCATCGTCAAGACCTTGGTTGATATCTCTAAAAAATATAATGTTGAGCTGGTCGCAGAAGGTATAGAGTCTTATGAAGAATACCTCTATTTAAAAAAACTGAATACACCAATGCTTTTACAAGGGTATTTGATTTCTAAACCCAAACAAAAAAATGAATTAATTCGTTGGTATCACAATTGGAAAAAGATGTCAGAAGCCGCCGCAGAAAATTAAAAAGTACTTCTCTGAATAACTAACTCCCATGCACCTAAACGAAATCAACAGCTTCACCTAAATCGCATTTTTTACACTCTAATTCAAACCCCAGCATCGAATCTCGCCCCTCTGCAGTCGTCACCCAAAGGCGGTTCATCCAGGGAGGGTCATGGCGAACATGTTGAACATGGCCACAGGACAAGCGGGCAACCCAATGATCTTCTTCATCCTTATGATATCCCGTAATGCCCTGCTTCATATAGTTTCCGGCGATTTAATGGCTTTACCCATAGTGGCTAACTGCTGATACAGCTCAATAAAGCTTGGACGCAATACTGTATTTTCCTGCATACAATCTGCTGCCAGCTGGGAGAGAAGTTTAAAATATTTATTATCCTCAGTATTATCGGTTAATGCGAGCAGGTCATCCATTAAACAGCCCAGTGCTCTTACCTCAATACGCTCCATCGCTTCTCTTTGCAGCTGCGGTAAAGTCGTTAAGTTAGTCGCTGCGCCAAAGTCCCCCAACAGCATATCCGTATTATCATTAATCATTGTATTGTGTGCATACAGGTCGCCATGACTGATTTTATTCCCGTGCATATGTGTAAGAGCTTGGCACATTTGCAGCACAAGTTTACTGATAACACCTAGCTCAAACTCAGCTCCTTTGGGGAAAGTATCTCGTGTACAAGTTTGCAACGAAGGAGGAAGCCCAAGGTTATAAAAATCGTTAGAGATAAGTTCCATCACTAAACCAAGAGTTTTCTTATCATCCCCTTGGTCTAACTGAGCAACTACCTTAATCAAGTTCTCTTGCTCTCCAGAAGCTAAGCAACAATCCAGCTCATCTTGAGGATAACCATCACTCGTCACATCACCTTTAAATATTTTTACAGCGATTTGGTTTTCAGTACCCATTAGCGCTTGCGGCTGATTTAACCAGCGAGCACGATAAATGAAACCCGATGCTCCCTCACCAATCAGCTCACCGAGCTCGATATTGGTCAAAGGAGCCTCAATAACTGATCGATCATGATCTCCTTGCTGACGATTAAAGGCATTACCTGAAAAAGCCAACCAAGATAACTTAGGTAATTGAAACAGCCAGTCAGGCATAGCGTTTAAATCATTGGCTGATAGCCGTGCTAATTCTAGATTTTTACAGTTCGCCATATTCTCTGGCAATGCCGTTAAGCGATTTCCCGCTAAAGCCAATTTTTGTAAGCGCTGCAGCTGCCCAATTGAATCCGGTAATGTTTCAATTTTATTATCGGTAAGAATCAACCAACGGGTATCGAGTGGTAAAACATCTTCGTCAACTCTGGTGATTCGATTGGACTTAAAGCTGATCATTTCAAGCTTTGGGCAACGGGTGAGTACTGCTGGAATAGTCTCAAAATCATTATTCGATAAGAACAAGATACGCATATTGACTAGACGATCTAAATCTTCAGGCAAATCAGTTAAATTATTATTGGATAGATCTAGAATTTCAAGCGTATCAGCAAGACCAAATATTTCATTAGGAAACTCAGTTAATGCAGCCGAGATTTCCAGACGCTCAATAGGGCTTTGCTGTTGCGATAGTCGATAGGACGATGTCAGCTGCCCTGCTCGTAACTGTTGCAGGAGAGTAGACTGGATAGATTCAGAAGCAGTATCAGAACGTTGCATAGAAGATTGCCGAAAGCCAAAAGGTGAATAGTTGCAAGATATTTTGGCGGCTATTCTAATGGAATGCTTAGTTAAACACAGCTAAAACTTGCACATCATGGCCTGACTATTTTAGCCAGCTCACTCGCTTTTAGCATTCTCAAGCGCCCTCGTTGCTTCCACTGAGTAGAGAGCTTTTTTGGTTGACTCAAGGCATCGCGCTGAAGGAATACAGAGGGAAAACCAACACCCCCTAATTGCCTAAAGAAGGCGTTATCTCGCGCGCTATCTTCTGGGCTGACTCTAACCTTAATCGCATTTTTTAATGCTTTTTTTCCCTTAGAAGTATTGATTAATTCTTTTTCTAACGTTCGGCAATAGTGACACCAGTCAGCTTGAAAATAAATAAAGATCGGGGCGTCATATCTCTTCAGCAACCCTAATGCTTGCTGGTAACCCACATAACCATAATACCAACGATGACTCCTATAAGACTTCTTTGACGGCTCATATTCAAAATCATACTCTCTGGCAGGCATAGAGTTCGCCACCCCAAGGGTTACTTTCTCGCCGTCACAAGGCTGATCAGTGAAAACTAACTTACCGGCAAGGTGACATTTATAGATATCCGCAACCGCGGCTTCTGGCAATAGAACCAGCAGATATATCAGACTGGTAAAGATGATTTTCATTTGCAAATCCATTTACTACTAATTAGTAACATAAGCACACTCGCTCATAGAGACTGGAATAGGGGCTAATGAGTGCTTAATTATATACCTTATTCTTATTCGACCCTAGATATCGTCAAGGAGTGTCTAATAGTGATTGGCGCAAGCGGCGAAAAGCTTTAGAATTCGACCATCAGATATGCCCTAAAAGAGTCTCAACTATGCGCGCTACCCAATTCTTAATCGCCACCGTAAAAGAAACCCCTACGGATGCCGTTGTCATCAGCCACCAGCTGATGCTCCGTGCAGGCATGATTCGTAAACTAGCCTCAGGTTTATATACCTGGTTGCCGCTAGGTTTACGCACCTTACGCAAGGTTGAAGGAATTGTACGTGAAGAGATGAACAAGGCCGATGGTCTAGAAGTCTTAATGCCCGCAGTACAGCCTGCAGAGCTATGGCAAGAAACCGGTCGTTGGTTCCAATACGGCGGTGAACTATTACGGGTTAAAGACCGTCATGGTCGTGATTTTTGTGTTGGACCAACTCACGAAGAAGTTATCACAGATTTAGCACGCAATGAATTGTCCAGCTACAAGCAGCTGCCAATTACCTTCTATCAAGTGCAGACTAAGTTCCGTGACGAAACCCGCCCTCGTTTTGGCGTAATGCGTTCGCGTGAATTCATCATGAAGGATGCTTATTCATTCCACGCCGATCAACAGAGTCTGGACGAAACTTACGACAAGATGCACAGCGCTTACTCCAGCATTTTCAACCGCTTTGGCTTAGATTTCCGCCCAGTAGATGCTGATACCGGCTCTATTGGTGGTGCCAAGTCTCACGAATTCCACGTTTTAGCCCAGTCCGGAGAAGACGACATCGCTTTCTCGGATAGCTCTGACTTTGCCGCTAACGTAGAACTTGCCGAAGCACTCGCCCCAGCCGGTGAACGCCCAGCAGCAACGGCAGAATTAACCCGCATTGATACTCCAGATACTCATAGCATTGAAGATGTTTGCACGCTCTTAAATACTGATCCTAGCAAGGTGGTAAAAACCCTTATCGTTTTAGGGGCTCAAACAGAAGCACAGATTAAAGCTGAGGAGCCTGCGCCATTAGTTGCCCTTGTGGTGCGTGGTGATCATGAGCTGAACGAAATTAAAGCGGAGAAATTAGCCCAAGTTGCTGAGCCACTAGTCTTTGCCAGCGAGACTCAAATTCGTGACATCATTGGTGCGGGTACAGGTTCTCTTGGTCCTATAGGCTTAACCGATAAAGGCATCGCAGTAATCATTGATCGCACTGCGGCTCATTGTGCTGATTTTGTTTGTGGCGCCAATGAAGATGGCAAACACATAACCGGCGCCAACTGGGATCGCGATGCAAGCATCACAGAAATTGCCGATTTACGTAATGTCCTTGCTGGTGACCCAAGCCCATGTGGCCAAGGTAAAATCGAAATTAAGCGCGGCATTGAAGTTGGCCATATCTTCCAACTGGGTACTAAATATTCTAGTGCTCTCAAAGCGTCAGTTTTAGATCAAAATGGTAAAGATAAAACCATGACAATGGGTTGTTATGGTATCGGCATTAGCCGTGTGGTTGCCGCTGCTATTGAGCAGAACTATGATGAAAACGGTATTATTTGGCCAGATGCCATTGCACCTTTCACCTTAGGCATTGTACCGATGGGCGCGCATAAGTCAGAAGCTGTACGGGAAAAATCCGCAGCCCTATATGCTGAACTTAAAGCTTTAGGCATCGATGTATTCTTCGATGACCGCGACAAAAAGACCAGCCCTGGGGTGAAGTTCGCCGATATGGAATTGATGGGACTTCCTCATCGCATCGTCATCAGTGACCGTGGTTTAGAAGCAGGCACCATTGAATATAAGCATCGCCGTGCAGCGGATAAGCAAGAAATAGCAGTCGCTGACATCGTTGATTTCTTAACCAATGCAATCCAAGCTTAAATAATGCTGAGTCAGTGGCTGGCTAATATATTCAACAACAAATACCTGAGGTTAATGTTAGCCTTAGGCATCTGTTTGACTGTATTACCTAGCACTGGCTTTGCTAAGAGCCAAGCAGTCCTACAAAAATCGGCTAGCAAACAGCAAGTTGACCAAGAACTAAAAGCGGCACTGATTCAAGCTGTTGCCAATGCCGATAGCTTCACCGATCAGTTTGACGCTCAAGTTTGGTTAGTCGACATGTCTGCTCGCCTTAAGCGTTATATTAAAAATCCGAAAAAACGCCTCAAACTATTGCGCATGATTCACCAAGAGGCAACTCGAGCAAAGATATCCCCTGAATTAGTAATTTCTGTTATCCATGTTGAAAGTGCATTCAACTCTTATGCGGTCTCATACGTCGGCGCACAGGGCTTGATGCAAGTAATGCCGTTTTGGAAAAAAGAACTCGGCCGTGGTGACGATAATCTAATTAATACCGCAACCAATTTGCGTTATGGCTGTACGATTTTAAAGCATTATTTGAAACGGGAAAAAGGCGATTGGATCAGAGCATTAGCGCGCTACAATGGCAGTCTTGGACGCACAAAGTACCCTGAAAAAGTAATGAATTTCTGGCAAAAATACTGGTTCGTTGATCATCAATAAAGCGCCTTAAGCGACTCGATTCTCCATCATCAATTGCACATCCGCCACCACCTCGGCATTATTTTGATCTTCGTACATAGATAATAAACAGGCTTCTAGCGCTTGCTGGCTAGAATTTAACGCATTGCGCGCAAGCTGAGTTGCTTCCATCGCCTCCATCCCAAATACCGCGTAACCATCGGGAGATTCGACCACATAAGGCCAGTTAAACTCATTGGCATAGTGCTCAAGTGCACGGCGCATAATCTCTTTCTCAGGATCTGCATCTAATAAATTCTTCAGGCAAGCCGAGATGTTGCGTTTTTCACCATCGGATATTCCGGGGTGCGTAGTAACAAATGCTGCAAACGCATCAAAAAAATTAATCATGGGATGCCTCAGTAATTCAGCCAGTAAAAAAGACCCCTCCAATGCTATAGGATTGGAGTCTTTTTAGTTTAAGACAGAATTCAAAAAACTTTAGTCATTTTTTGCATGTTTTAAGGCTGTTTAAGAATATGATTCATTGGCTTAAATCATTAAGTTTTAAAACGATCCTGCCTTCTTTATAAGGCAGTCGTTGGCATACTTTATTCCTCATTTCTCGCGAGTTTTCTCTTTTTCCAATGCTTGGTGAAGACTTGTGAGACTTTGCGGCCCCCACAGAACTTTCACAACCTGATTGCTTGGTGACATAATAATCGTCGCGGGCAAACCTTTAATTTCAGGTTTTATCCAGTTTCCAGGCCACTGTGTTAACACAGGAAATTGGATCAGCATTTTCTCTTTTAAAACTTTGAGCTCTACTTGCTCAAGCTCATCGAAATTAAACCCCACTAGCTTCACATCATTCGAGCCTTGCAAGGCGAAAAATTGATTTAACTCTGGAATTTCCTGCCAGCAAGGCTTGCACCATTCGGCCCAAATATTAATCACTCGCCACTGGCCTTGCCAATGATCTGCCGGAGCATAATCACCTTCGACCAGCTCAACCCCTTGATTAAACCACCCCTCAAACAAACCGGTTTCCAGCAGCGGTTTACAGGCTATTAGCGATAATGACATTATCAATATAAGCGCTAGTGGTTTCAATTTATTATTCCAAATCATCGTCATGGTTTTTTTCATTCAGCGGTTTTATAAGAGGAAGATACTGTAATATAGACCCCGACCATTCCATTTTTAATTTTTCATTTTGTGCTAATAAAGCAGCACTGAGCAGAGAGGTTTTATCGGCTGCTATTAACGGCCAGTTTTCTGCTGGCAGATGCTGTAGATACTCGTATAGCGGATACTGGCTAAGATCACGAATTAAATAATATTGCTCTGCTGTTTTTATTATTAACTTTAATTCTAATAATTTATTCATCACCAATAAAAGCTTGGCTGGAGTAATCATCAAGAGGGTATTTTTTTCCAGAGCTTTTTCAATAGCACCAACATTCAACCCCTCCCCTTTATCTTGCTGCACCTTCAACAGAGCTAATAGATGCAAGCCTAAGACTTCTTGATCAGGGAGCTCCGTATCTTCTTGCAGGTCAATTCCAGCACTTTGTAGATACACTATTTCAGCACCCAATAAAATCACCATCCAAGAGATATAGATCCATAATAGGAAGAGTGGCACCGCCGCAAATGCCCCATAAATCAGTTGATAAGAAGGAAAAAAAGTTGTCGCCTCAGCAAAGACCTCTTGCCCAACTTCAAACAATAACGCGATTAAAGCCCCTCCTAACGCGGCATGCCGCAAAGGAACATTGCAATTAGGTACCGCCCAATAGATCAGGGTGAACGCTAAAAAACTGGTGAAATAGGGCACAATAACCGCTAGCGCTAGAACCCCTGAACTTGGTACCCAATCCTCCTGCCACAATCCGAGTGAGGCAATATAGGAACTGACCGCTAAACCTGCACTGAGCATTAAAGGCCCTAAACTCAATATGGCCCAATAAAGTAAAAAGCTCGCGACACCTTTACGACCCTGCTTTAACTGCCAAATTATATTAAAGGTATTCTCAATGGTGCGCAGCATCATAAAGGCGGTAACTACCAACAAGACAATACCCACGGCGGTTAATTGCTGCGCTTGCTGAGAAAATTGATGCAGATAACCCATTAAGGCATCGCCGGAAGCGGGAACCAGATTACCCATTAACATTGTCTCAATATCACCACGACTCTGCTGTAAAGAAGGTATCATCGACAGAACGGAATAGGTCACGGTTAATAACGGCACCAAAGCAAACAAGGTGGTATAGGTTAATGCCGCAGCGTGGGTTTTATGCCCCAAACGACCAAATCGTTTTATCGCAAAAATCAACAAGCTCAGACCATTATGCTGCCTGAGTGCTTTCACCCATAGGGCCTTAAACCCCTGTTTAATTCGCCAATTACGCGAAACTGTCACTTAGCCTTCCTTAAGATGATCTTTGATCTTCCGATAATGCATGTTTGCGATGAATCATAGCGATCTTTTCGCTACAATGCTGCTAATACAAACTTAATTCAATTTTAGCATGAGCGAATCATTTATGGATGTCACCCTCTACCACAATCCGCGCTGTTCTAAATCTCGTCAGACCTTACTGTTATTACAAGAACAAGGAATCGAGCCTACGATTCGTCTTTATTTAGAGGACAGCCCAAGTGCTATAGAAATTAAACAGCTACTCACTAAGCTGGGTATAACTCCCCGCGAGCTGCTGCGCAAAGGCGAAGATGCTTATAAAGAGAATCAACTGAGCAATAAAGACTTAACCGATACAGCTTTGATTAAAGCCATGGCCGAATTTCCAAAACTGATCGAGCGCCCTATCGTGATTAAAGGCGATCAAGCAAGACTGGGCCGCCCGCCTGAGCAAGTACTGGAAATTTTGTAATGACCTCAACTCATTTAGTCACTACACCCTACGTATTAGTACTTTATTACAGCCGCGGCGGAACGACAGCCAAGATGGCTCAAGCCATTGCCCAAGGTGTAGAAAAAGTCTCAGGAATCGAAGCACGATTACGAACAGTACCGGCTATTTCGGCCAACTGTGAAGCCAGTGAACCCAGCATTCCTACTGACGGCGCCATCTATTGCAGCGAAGACGATTTAAAACACTGCGCAGGCCTTGTGATGGGTAGCCCTACTCGCTTTGG
>Ga0209396_1006423_pt1 | contig 10778 bp, 8 predicted proteins | sample GOMGulsemesocosm_6_FD_184638 | JGI IMG/M metagenome (GOLD analysis project Ga0209396, IMG submission 184638) | Methane-oxidizing microbial communities from mesocosms in the Gulf of Mexico - GOM8C Gulf of Mexico (SPAdes) (version 2) | ecosystem: Environmental > Aquatic > Marine > Cold seeps... | reverse complement strand
TGTCTATGAAGCAGCGGATGTTCTCGAGGCTCATGTTATTCAAGGGCTGCTAGAGCAACATCGTATCAGCGCGTTTATCGAGGGCGAGTATTTGCTTGGAGCTGTGGGCGAGTTGCCGGCGAGTCGATTGGTCAGGATTCTGGTGAATGATGATGACTTACCCGCTGGCTCAACTTTGATGCGGGATTATGATTCAACCAATCACCCGTTAAGTACGCAAACACCGATGGCCGAAGGGGGGATGCCACGGCGCGCAAGTTGGCTTTTATGGGCAATGGCCATCATGATTATTATGGAAGTAACACGTTATTTTTAATAACTGAATGTTTACGCCGTTTGATCAATCATCATCTGGCATAAATAAAAAGTCTGTTGCGCCGTAATCCACCCCTAGTTGACTCAAAATAGCCGTTATTTGGCCTCTGTGATGCGTTTGATGGTTAAACAAGTGCTGCATCACGTTAGGTAAAGGCTTAACGACGAGTTGTTCCTGGGTATTGTGATACTGCAATCTATCTTCACAGTCAGTCTCGCGCAAAAAATCACACCATTGAATGATTAATTCATCAAGCTGTTGTCTTGGCTGAACCAGCTGCTGCAATTCTGGGTATAAGATTTGGTTAAGCGTCGTTGGTTTAGGCCAAGTATCGATAACATCGTCGAGAATGGGGAAAATGGTAGCGAGGCGATTTAGCCACAGCAGGTCACCCACCATAATGTGATTCCAAGAACCCGTAAGTGAGTGAAAGAAAACCCCGCGATCCTTATTTTGTTGTTCTTCAGATAGACTCAAACTCGCTTCTAATAACGATTGATTGATCCAAGCATTATAACGAGCATAGCGACGAAAATGATCTGACCATTGCATAGCGGTATTCTCAATAATTAGAACGTTATTAATACTATAACCCATGTAGAAGAAGCCGCAATATAGACTGGTCAAGGAAGGTAGGCTTGATTATGATAGCCTCCGTATAAACAGAGTTACATTAATTCAAGGAAAGATGAATGCGCTTGTTCGCTGTGATATCTATTTTAGTGCTCAATCTGATGCCGGTGGCATCGATTCAGGCAAATTTTGCCGCGTGGGATCAAACTCTAGAAGGTAAGGATGCTACGCAATGGTTAGTAAAAGAAAGCGAGCACTTTACGATTACTTATCCTCTCTCTAATAGTGCAATGGCGGATAAAGCGTTAAATATAGCCGAGCGGGTCCATAGTGAACTTGTGCCTTTCTTTGGTCAGGCTCCAAAAGCTAAAACTCAAATGGCCCTAGTTGACGATTTTGATTTCTCAAATGGCTGGGCAACCTATTTTCCTTTTGCGCAGATTCGCTTATTCAGCAGTCCCCCCGATAGTATTAACGGTTTAGAAGTGAATGATGATTGGCTTCAAACCTTGATTCGTCATGAATACGTTCACGTTTTACATCTTGAAATGAGCAGGACGGCACCAGAAAAATTACGAGAAATATTTGGCCGTTTATTTATCTTGTTTCCTCATGCCTATACGCCTTCATTTATGCTGGAAGGATTGGCAACCTATTTAGAAACAAATGAAGATTTAGGTTATGGCCGTTTACAGGGTTCTTATTATGCCATGCAAATGCGCATGGAAGTTGCAGAGTCTCGTTTAAAGAGTTTAGGTGATGTAGCTGCGCCATTGAAGGAATTGCCACTGGGCATGCAGTATTTATATGGCAGCTATTTCTATAAATTTATTGCCCAGACTTATGGTGAAGAATCGATACAAGCTTACCTAAATCAATACAGTGGTCAGGTATTGCCGGCTATTGTACAAAACAATTCAATGCGCAAAGTATTACGTAAAAACTTTGATCAGCTTTGGCAAGAATATCATGCTTGGCTAAATCAACAGTTTGAACTAGATATCGAAAAACTTGAGCAATCTAAATCGCAAGGCGAAGTAATGGCTTTTCAGCAAGGAAAAGCGGGATTGTTTAAAGATGCGAGTAATAGTGTAGGCGATGACTTTTATTATATTGATAACAATGGCGAAGATACGCCGCGATTAAATAAATATTCGGCTGAAGATAATCAAGTTACAGAGATAGCCGAGACAAAAAACATCCTTGCTATGGATATTAATGATAATGGTGATATTGTCGCCAGCCGTATGATTTCTTGGCTTGATGGTCGTAGTTGGGCAGACGTTTATATTTTACGTGAAGGACTATTCGGTAACTACTGGCAAGCTTTGTCAGAGAAATCACGCTTACGCAATGTGCGTTGGTTGAATAATGATTTGATGATCGCCAGCCGTAAGGTTAATGGTATTAGTGAACTGGTTATGCTGAATAAACAGGGAGATCAACACAGTTTATGGCGTGGAGAGGATGAAACAACGGTCATTGGGGATTATGATATTTCGGCCAGTAAAGACTATCTAGTTGTGAGTATTAAGCGAGCGCTGCAAGGCTGGAACTTAGAGCGAATTAATTTAAAGCAAGGGCTAAAAGACCAAGTTAAGAGTTGGCAGATTGGATCCTGGAGAATGCTAACTGATAGCAAGGGGGTAGAAAACAGTCCTCAAATACTTACAGATGGTCGGGTTCTGTTCAGTGCTGATTACGATGGAATTTATAACTTATACCTTTTGAATCCAAATACAGGAAATGAAGATGAAGTATTAGTTCAATTAACCAATATGCTGGGTGGGGCTTTTGAAGCTAAATTAGTTCAGAAAAATAAAGACAACAACTTCATCGTTTTCCAGGCTTATACCGCTGATGGTTTTGAATTTAGAAAGCTCGATTTTAATACGAAAATAGCGACGGTTAATAAATTGTCATTGACTGATATCCAAGGTCGATATAACTATCCACCTCCTTTTACTAAAGATGTGGAAAAAACGACAGCGCAGCCCTATAGTCCCTGGTCGGACCTGCTACCCCGTTGGTGGCTTCCCATTGTTATTGCAACCCCTGAAGCGATTCTATTAAACATAACAACCGGTGGTACAGATACTTTAGCTCGGCATAATTATTCACTAGGGTTGGGACTTGAAAGTAGCAATAAACTCGCCAATGTTAATTTCAGTTATGGCTTTGATAATCGATATCTATTGTTTTATCAGCGCAGTCATGAATACGTTGATGTATTAGAAGATAGTAAACCTGAATATATTATTGAACAAGATCGCTGGATTTTAGGTCGTAGCAATATTTTAACAGCATTAGAAGATCAGCTGTCATTGAACAGTGCGATAGTAGTTGAACGTGAAGGAACAATATCGCGAGAGAATTTATTCAGTGTACCTTGCCCTGATGGTATTGGTAATTTACATAAATCTTGTGAGAAAACATTAGCTGGACTGGGGGTTCGTTTTGATAATCGAGAAGGCTATTTAAATAGTCCAGGGTTTTCATCCGGGCGTTATCTTGATCTGGTCTATGAGAGTAATGATGTGCTAACAGGAGTATCGGATAGTGATTACCAAGGAGGGATCTTACAAGGTCAATGGCAAGAAATTATCGATCTACCCGGAAGGCGTTCACTTTCTTGGCAAGTCATTGCGGGTCGTACCAGCAAAAATAATGAAGCGATTACCATTGGTGGCGAAAACCGCTTAACCGAATTAAGCCTGTTCGGTCGAGACGACTATGCTTTACGTGGTTATACCCCTTCAGTGCAAGGGGGAAATAATGCGAATGTGAATCGCATAAACTTCAATCAGTGGTTAGGTCGTATCGACAAAGGTTGGGGGATTTGGCCGCTGGCTATCGGTGATTATTCGGCCGATTTATATGTTGATTATGGTAGTGCTTGGCAAAGTGGTAATTCCCCAGATTATTTAACTGGGATAGGAGTGAGCTTTAATATCGAAGTATTGGCTTTTTATAATTTTATGATGCCTATCCAAATTAGCTTTGCCCATGGTTTAGATGATGAACTGGGTAAAGATAGAGCCACTCTTGGTATTAGCATGCCTTATTAATCGCTCTGAAGAGACTTAAAGAATATTCACCACGAAGCACTTCGTGTTCTCCGTGGTGAAGTAGCTTTAATCTTTTTTCTGTTGCTCTATCAAAGTCTTCAAGGAACGAATTTCTTCAGCCAATTCATCCATAGTAATTTTTCCATCAGCTTCATCTTGCGCTGCGCGTTCTTTAGCGTGTTCGTCTTCTAAAACATTCACCACAATGCCAATCACCATATTCAAAAATGCAAAGGCGGTTAAAAATATGAAGGTTAGATAAAAAATCCAACTAAGAGGATAAACGTCCATGGTCTCATACATCACATCGGTCCAATCTTCGAACGTCATAACACGGAATAAGGTGAGTAATGAAATCGAAATATCACCCCAAAGTTCTGGATTAATCTTGGCAAAGAAAGTGGCCCCTACTGCAGCGTAGATGTAAAAAATAATAAACATCAACAGTAATACGTAGCCAAGCTGAGGTAAGGCGCGCAGCAACGAATTAAGCAGCATGCGTAATTCAGGAATGATGGAAACCATACGCAATACACGGAAAATACGGACTAAACGACCGACTAAGGCCATTTCACTATCTTCAATAGGAATTAAACTTACCACGACAATGAGAGTATCAAAAACGTTCCAAGCGTTATGGAAAAAACGTTTCTTATTTTCTTCGGCGATAAAGCGAATGGTGATTTCAAATAGAAATATAAGTGTAATAGCCAAATCTAACCATTTCACCATTTGCATGACAGCATCAGGAATCTGATAGGTTTTAGCGCCGATCAACAGTGCCGATAAAATAATGATGCTAACAACAAAGAGTTCGAAAACTTTGTTATTTCGTAGGCTCAAGGAAGCATTCTGGATCTGATTAATAGTCATAATGTTATTTACTTGAAAGATACTGTTTAGGTTTTGCAAAGATGTCGCGCTGGGTAAAACGAAATCGGTCACTATAAAGTAAGTAGATCAATCGTATACGGATTGATTTCTCAGTGACCGATATTAAGGCCGTTTACTGTTTTTTCAAATAGGCGCTGACTAAGACAATGCGCGTTCCATTTACGCGTCCTTCAACGTGCAATGGATTATCGGTAAGAGATATATTCTTAACCATAGTGCCGCGCTTAGCGGTAAAGTTTGCGCCTTTAACTACGAGATCTTTAATCAAGGTAACACTGTCGCCGGCAACAAGGGGGGCGCCATTGCTATCACGGGTTGTTTCAGCACTGAAATCAACCATGCCAGCTTCAGCCCATTTCTGTGCATCTTCTTCGAAGTACATCATATCAACTAGATCTTGAGCCCAAGTTTCGCCTTTCGCATTCAAGGTCTTAAGTTGACGCCAAGCCATGATTTGCACAGGAAGTACTTGGCTCCACATACTGTCATTTAGGCAGCGCCAGTGGTTACCATCAAGGGTATCTGGATCATTGATCTGGTCAGTACAGGTAGGGCAAAGCATGACACTTTGTTCTACACTACCGTCGCTAGGTGCGACTTCAAATTTAGCCACAGGGGCATCCGCTGCACATAATTCACACTTAGAGCCACAACGTGCTAATAGGGTATTTTCAGTAGTCATTATTAAAACCTCAAAATTCAGGGCGTAATTATGCCAGATTTAGGGCTAAAGAGGCTAGGAGCTAGAATAGAGAATATTGATGAGAGGGGGATTGCTGTATGGGATACGTTAATTTTCACATTGATCTAAAATTAACGTATCCCATAAGATAATACGGGTTGATGCTAAGGCCAGTAATTAACCATTGGCTTCTATAGCAACAGCAGTAGGGTCTTCAATTTCATTTTCAAAGGCTTTCAGACGCTTATAAATTGAAATCAGTTCTACGATAGTCGACCAGGAATTAACCAAGAACTGGAAAGACTCTTCAACTTTACCGAAGGCACGAATAATCTGTTGCATAATCCCTAAGGTGATCGCACCTGCCACAATGGTTGGGCCAAGGGCAATATAAGGAATGATGACGGTGAACTGAAGGTAAGACCATTTGGCAACGTCAAAATATAAATAATGCAGATATAAGACGAAATAGTTTTTCCGTACGTTAGTGAATAACTCTTTTACGCTAGGAGGAGTCGCATGTTCTAGGTGATCTTCTCCTAAAACCAGCTCTTTACGATAAGCCGCTTCAACACGTTGGTTATTGAATTCTAAACCCGGTAACTTCATCCCTACGACGGCCAGCAAAACGGTACCGAAGGTTGCCGAAATAATGGCGATAAAAACCAAAGCTTGATCAACGTGACCAATCCAAGGCAGAATTTTTACGTGCTCACTTAAGCCCCATAGAATAGGTAGGAAGGCCATAAGGGTCATGATGGAACGAACAAAAGCAATGCCTAGAGTTTCCATAATACGAGCAAAGCGCATGGTATCTTCTTGTACTCGCTGAGCCGCACCTTCGATATGACGCAATTGATCCCAATGCCCCATGTAATAGCTGTTCATCGCGGTGCGCCAGCGGAATACATAGTGTTTGACGAAAAATTCAATCAATACCGCAACAACAATGTAAATAGCTGCAATTTCAACAAAGGTAAGGCACTGGCCTAAGAAGTCATTGAATTCAATGGTTCCTGGGGCGCCTAATGCTTCTTGAATGGTATTATAAAAAGTACCGAACCATTCATTAATTTTTACATCCAACTGCACCTTGTACCAAGTAACGGCCAGTATGACCAAGGTACCGAGCAGTGACCAAGGCAACCATTTTCTATTTAGGAAAAACGACTTAAACATACGATTGAATAACCTATTGTTAGCATCTCACCGATCAATAATGAGCGCTGATTTAATTATTGTTGTTAGAGCTAATCGCGAGCGATTAAGTTCAGTTTGTTAGCGCTTCGCTAGTGAAAGCAAATTGAACTTCTTGCTCAGTATCTTATCCAGTATTGTCGCAGGTAACCAGCGTTTCAGCAGGGGCAAACCAAAACTGCCATTGCCAATTCGAATAACGGCCTTAGGTTTGGCTAATAATTGTTCAATTAATATGTCAGCGAATTCAGCCGCTGGGGTAGGGTTGTCTTGGGAAGCGGTTGCCCTAGCTTTAATAGCATCCTTTAATGGCGCATAAAGTGATTCAGGGGTAATGCGTTTTAATACATTGGCGAGAGAGTTATCACCAAATTTTGATTCTATCGCACCAGGTTGCACGGTAATGACATCGATACCAAAGGGAGAAAGCTCCATTCGCTGAGCATCAGAAAGTGAGTGTAACGCAGCTTTCGTTGCACAATAAGCCCCAGAAAAAGGCGTTGTGGTGATGCCAGAAACAGAGCCTATATTAACAACTTGCGCATTTCCATTTGAGTTGTTATTTGAATCCGCTGCAGCCATTAACAATGGCAAGCAGGCTTTCGTCAGTTCCATTGGAGCGAACACATTGGTTTCAAATTGAGCGCGCAAATCTTCAATAGGCATATCAATTAATGGGCCCATGGCGGCATAGCCTGCATTATTGATTAATACATCTAAGCGGTTATGGTCTTGCTTAATATGTGCAATTGCATTGTGAATACTGCTGGCATCATTCACATCTAATGCGAGTTTTTTAAGTTCGGGGTGCTGTGGGAAATTTTCTAGGCTGTGAATGTTACGGGCTGAGGCATAAACATGAAAACCCTTGGTTAAGTATTTTTCACATAACGCGCGACCAATACCCGATGAGCAACCGGTAATTAAAACTGTTTTCATGTAGAAGTGTTCTCTTTAGTAGGAGTTTTATCGAGTTCTTTAGCTGGAGTTCTATCGAACCAAGGCTGGGCTTGTTCAAGTTGTTTGGCGAGTTGTAATAGTGTTTTTTCATCTCCCATAGGGGCGATGAATTGAGAACCTAGCGGTAGCCCTGATTCAGTCCAATAAAGTGGCACAGACATCGCAGGTTGGCCAGTAAGGTTAGCCAATTGAGTAAAGGGTAACTTTTCTAAATTCTCTAACGCTAATTTTTTGGTAATCCCCGATTTTAACAGCAGCTTTTGCAAACCAAACATATTAACGATTTTAGTGCCTACTTTATCGACTATTCCTAAATCAAACTCACCCACTGGCACGGGCTCACTGCCCAATGTTGGAGTTAACAGTAGGTCGTACTCTTGATGCAATGCGTGCATGCTTTGACTGAAGTCATTCCAGCGGCGTTTAGCGGTAACAAATTGTTCGGCAGATATTTTTTTGCCGATGTAACCCATGAGCTTGGTGGTATCTTCCACATCTAAATTACTAAAATTGGTATTTAATATTTTAGCGGCAAATTCCATATCGGCGGCAACGTGGCCATAATACATAGTGAGATAACTATCGGTTAAATCATCGGCATTAATGTAAGGCTGCACTCCTTCAACTGTATGGCCTAGTGACTCTAAAAGTTTCACTGTATGTTGAACGGCTTTGATTGCATCGTCAGTCACTGGTCGATCAAAAAAAGAGTGTACTGAAAAAGCAATTTTCAACGGACGTACTGGAATGTCCAAGCAATCAAGATAACCAGATTCTTTACGTACCGGATAAGGCGTGCTGCCATCTGGGCCAGAAGTTACATCTAGCATGGCCGCACTATCGCGTACAGAGCGAGTTAAAACATGCTCGGCAGCGGCACCATCCCAGAGTTCGCTGAAATATGGGCCAGTAGGTGTACGACCGCGAGAAGGTTTCAAACCAAATAAACCACAGCAGGCCGCGGGAATACGAATTGAACCTCCTCCATCGCCCCCTGAAGCCATAGGCACAATACCTGCGGCAATAGCAGCGCCAGAACCACCACTTGAGCCGCCCGGAGTATGTTTTAAATTCCACGGGTTTCTACAAGGGCCAAACGCTTTTGGTTCGGTGATTCCCATTAGGCCAAATTCTGGGGTATTGGTTTTTCCGAAAATCACTATACCGGAGGATTTATAGCGTTTTACGAGTTCACTATCACTAGGTGAAATGTTGCCTTTATATGCGGCACTGCCATTACTTAATGGAGTACCTTCTAAAGAACCCAGTAGATCTTTTAATAGAAAAGGAACACCGGAGAAAGGCCCTTCAGGCAAGCCTTGATCAATTTGATTGTGTCCAAAATCATAGAGCTTGGTAATGATGGCATTAATCGCGGGGTTCTTTTGCTCGGCTTGAGCGATCGCTGTATTTAATAATTCACTGGCACTGATATCTTTATTCTTCACCAGTTGTGCTAGACCGATGGCATCGTAGTCAGCGTAATCTTTTAGCATGTAACAGCCCCGAAATGACGATTTTAATTGTAATTAGATCGTCAGACTCTATCACAGCCTTTTATCATCCTGAAGGTACTAATGAGCCTTACTCATTAGTTAGTAGCTTTACTTGTTACCTTGTTCGTTACCTTGGATGTTGGCTACCTTGGATGTTGACTACCTAGGCGGTGGGCGGTTGTCGTAGGGGTCATGGTCATCAGGGTAGTGGTCATCTGGATAGTAATCATCTTGGTAGTAGTCCTCAGGATAAAAATCATCTGGGTAATAGTTATCGTGATGATCATGCTCAGGCGGATAAAAGTCCTGATCATTGAATTCTGGGTTTTGGAAACTTGGATCGTGGTCCTCAGGGCTTAGAGGATCGTTGTCTTCAGGGGCAAAGGAACGACGCATAAATGCATCATCGTCTTGTTGCCATTGATCTTGCCATTGATCCATATCGTTTTCGGGAGGCTCATGATCCATCCAGAACTCTTGATCTTCCATATCAATGCCAATGCGCATGCTGTCATTAGGGTCAAATAAGTCATCGGTGAATTCTGGTAGCTGAACTTCAAAACCTTCAATAAAGAATTCTGCATCTGAAAGAGGGAAGCCTTCTAACCAAACTTCATCAGCCAGTTCGAATATTCGATTATGTGGAAGTGGAGCCCAATTTTCGACAACAAAAATACCCTCTTGAATCTCACCTTGGAGGCGTAGAGGTTGGTCGAGTTCAGGCTGCTGTTCGTTAAATGCCAGTTTTTGTTTAGCTAGCCAGTATTGGCCATCAATCACACTGACTGGGCCGGCCAATTGAATAGCTTGCTGGCTTTGAACGATCAATAGTGTCGCTTTAATCTCTTGGTTTGGCATACGTAAGCCACTGATCGCAATATTGTCAGCACTTTTAAGCTGCCGCAGGCTTAATACGTGTCCCAAGTTATTGACGATGCGGGTGGTTTCATCAATGCGAACGGTTTGACCCATTACATCAAGCTTGCCTATCTTTTGGCTATTAACCGCTATGGTTTCTAATTTACCCACGACATTAAAGAGTAAGTGTACTTCCAGCGCTTGGTAGTCGCTATCATCGATGGAATCAGCAAGAACGGCGACCATTTGCCCTAGACGGAGATCATTGTGCTGGGCTTGTTTACCTGCAATAAGGTACTCAGTACTTTCAGGCAGCTGAATGTGACGGTCGTTAACCCAAATACTGCCAAATGCAGAAATTGGCCCTAAAATAGCTGCTTTACCTGACCCTTGTTTACCGGAGCCTCCCAAGCCATTTTCAAGGGAATCGGGTGCTTGGCGCCCAGAACCTCCCAACCCATTCGCTTGGGCCTGACGAATGCCACTGCCACCCAGACCATTTTCAGGTAAGGGTTCCGCTTGCCTACCACTGCCTCCGATACCGTTATATTCAATATTACCGGTATTTTTAAAGCCTTGGCCCTGGCTATTATAAGCACTCCAACGACTATCTTGGGTTGCGCAAGCCGAGAGTAATAGCAAGCAGGAAAGCAGTAGACCTTTAATCATGGTAGGCCTCATCTGTTTTATCCACTTCGTCAAAAACGTAGAGACCGATATTAATGCGTTGATTG
>Ga0209396_1006422_pt1 | contig 10782 bp, 9 predicted proteins | sample GOMGulsemesocosm_6_FD_184638 | JGI IMG/M metagenome (GOLD analysis project Ga0209396, IMG submission 184638) | Methane-oxidizing microbial communities from mesocosms in the Gulf of Mexico - GOM8C Gulf of Mexico (SPAdes) (version 2) | ecosystem: Environmental > Aquatic > Marine > Cold seeps... | reverse complement strand
TGAAGCAAGTTAAATTAGAGAAAATAAAGCTAGAGAAAATAGCTGATGTACATAATGAATCTTTGTCGATTCAAGATGACTTAATTGCTCAGGCTCAAGAAGAGTTTGACGTTGCCAAGCAAATGGTTGAACAACTATCCGTTAAGGCTGGCATGGAAGGCGTTATACAGCGAAGCTCCCTTGATTTAGGACAAAGTGTTTCCCCCGGCACCGAATTAGCTTTGATCGGAAGCTTGTCTCCTTTGGTTGCCGAAATAAAAGTACCGCAATTGCAAGCTCATATGGTCACCGCCGGTATGAAGGCTGAAATAAATACAGTTAATGGCCAAATATTAGGACAAGTTGTACGTGTTGATCCCGTTGTTAATGAAGGCGCTGTGCAGGTTGATATTCAGCTAGATGAAGGGAAATACAAAGGTGTAAAACCCATGCAACTTGTTGATGCAACAATATTGGCACAAGTAGAAAAAGGCGTACATTACATTAGAACGCCAACAGGTATTAATGAAAATAGCACGGCTTGGTTATTCAGACTGAGTGATGATGATATAGCAACGCGTATTGAAGTGACATTTGGCAAAACATCCGGTCAGCTTATTCAAGTGCTTTCAGGGCTAAAAGCTGGGGATAAAGTTATAACCTCAAAATTAGAATTAGAAGATGAAACGACTCAAATAAAATTAGGTAGCTAATATGAAAAATCAAATATTAAAAATTTCAAACATAACAAAGTCGTTTAAATCAGGCGATCAAAATACTCAGGTATTGAAAGGTATTAGCTTTTCTATTGAAGAAGGCGAATTTGTCTCTATTTCTGGTCCATCGGGCTGTGGTAAGTCAACCTTGCTTAATATTATGGGAATATTAGATACACCTGATAGTGGTGATTATATGGTTGATGGTTTGCAGGTCGCGACGATGAATGCAAGCCAGCGGGCAAAAGTGCGTGGCGACAGAATTGGTTTCGTGTTTCAGTCTTTTAACCTAATAGATGAATTTACGGTTCTAGAAAATATCGCCCTGCCTCTTAAGTATCGTGGTGATAGTGCCGATAAACGTCGTGCTAGAGCTCAAGAGTGCTTAGCAAAAGTTAATCTAGCCGATAAAGCAGACCTGTTCCCGAGCCAACTTTCTGGTGGACAGCAACAACGTATTTCTATTGCTAGAGCCTTGGCAGGAAATTCTGGCATCATGCTAGTAGATGAGCCTACAGGAAACCTAGACTCTAAAAATGGCGATGCAGTGATGGCGTTATTACAAGAATTAAACAAACAAGGTACAACGATTGTGCTGGTAACTCATGACCCTCGTTATGCGGATATGGCGCAACGCAATATTCAGCTGCGAGATGGTTTGATAATATCCGATGGACATGAAACCAATGAGAACCTAGTACAAGTTGAGGTTGCCTAATCATGTTCATTAAAACCGCATTGGCTACTTTTAAAAGAGCCAAGCAATATTATTTAACGACAGTATTCACCTTAGCTATAACCTTATCTATGGTGTTATCTGTATTTAGCCTAGTAGATTTAGTGTTTTTTGCTCCGTTGCCTTATAACCAATCAGAGAGTTTATATGTATTGGAAGGGGGATTAAAAACCACACGGGGTTATTCTCCCTCTCAAACTAATATACATGTTACCAATTACGTTCGAGATAATAACGATGCCTTTACTGAGTTTGCTAGTTACCTTACCTGGACGGGATATAAGCTTTATGACCTGCTAGAGCAGCCTAATCTTCGTGTGATGTTAGCGACTGACAATTTATTTGATGTGTTAGGGGTTGAAGCCGAATTAGGACGGCTATTTAATAAAACAGAAAAGGTAGGTAATAAACAGCCCTCTGTGATTTTAGGGTATCGTACCTGGCAAACCCATTATCAAGGGGATAAAGATATTGTCGGTAAAAAAATCCAGTTAAATCAACGCCGTTTTACTGTGATAGGTGTGGCACCTGATAATTTAGTTATACCCACTTATAGTAATATTAATGATGCGGTCTGGATCCCTTTTGATATGGATGAAGTGTGGAGCGCAGAAGGGTGTGCAAGGTGTTACATGGGCGGATTAAAGTCTATTGTTAGAGTAAAAGAAGGTTCATCTCTTGATAATATTGCAGAGCAATTGAACTCACTTGCCATGCAAGGGGCAAAGCTTCTTACACCTGATATGTTAAAAAATTACACGATAACCACTTATATTAGACCTGTTCGTCAAGTTATACAGGGCGATAGTGGCGACATAGTCTTAATGTTATCGGTGGGGGTAAGTTTATTAATGGCTATTGCATTGATTAATTTGTCTAGCATGCAGTTGGCTAGAGCTGTAGCTAAAATAAAAACAGTGGCGATAAGTTTTGCCTTTGGCGCAAGTAATAAACAATTAATGATCGAGTCACTAAAACATAATCTCGTGGTTATTGGATTAGCGGTTGGCTTGGCGTTGCTTATTACTGGTTTTAGTTTTTCTTTAGTACAAGACTTAGCGTCAGGTTCGATTTCACGTTTAGATACGTTAGGCATTAGTGTGAATACAGTACTCTTTTCTTTGTTACTAACCGCGGGTATTGCTTTGTTATATTCTTACCTTGAATTAAAAGTCGTTAATGAACAAAACTTAACGACTAGCTTACAAAGCAGCGGTAAAGGAGTTGGTAAACAAATGAGCACGGGCGCCAGTCATTTGTTGATAGGTTTACAGGTTACATTTTCATTTATGGTGTTGGTAGCATCCAGTCATGTGGTGTTAGACACCTTATCTGAAGCCCTTCGTGATAAAGGTGTTGAAACGAAAGACAAGTGGTCGCTGGTTGTAGATTATTCTCAAATTGAGGGGGAAACTGAGAGAGGAAATATTCATAAGTCTGTATTTAGCCAACTCGAAAAACTCAGCCTAGTTCAAGATGTTAAAGCTATATCAGAATCAAAATTCCCAAGTGCTAGAAATGTTCAGCAAACATTTGATACTAAAGGTAACTTTCTTGGTTCAGCCCTGAGGCCTAGAGTAAGTCCTGGTTATATTGCGGCATTAGGTTTAGACATTGTCGGTAATGATTTCGAAGCAACGGATCATGAATTAGAAAATTATCCAGTGCTGATAAATCAGCGTTTGGCTGACAAAATATCAACGAATACGATAGAAGTTGTCGGCAGTAAAATTAGCTTCGATAATAAAACTTTCTATACCGTAAAAGGTGTGGTTGAAAATACCTACTTCCCAGGAAGAAAGGCATATGAATACCCAGAAGTTTATGTACCGGCTAATTATAAAGGAGAGAGAAAATTCTCATTTTTGATAATCGCGGAAAATAGCGAACTTATAGAACAGCAAGTAAGAGAAGCCTTAGGGAAGATTGATAGTCGTTTAGATGTCGCCAGTTTTAGCTCGCTGGAATCCCAATTTTCTAAATTAAGCCAGAAAAACCTAAGTGCTGCATGGATTGCTATTATTCTGGCATCTGTTTCTTTATTAATGGTTTGTATCGGTATTAACGGTATTGTCAATTATATGGTGCAAGTGCGACGTTATGATCTTGGTGTTAAGCTAGCAATGGGGGCCGACAATAAACGGTTACTTAAAGATAGTCTTATCGAATTAATGCAGCCTGTTGTTATGAGCCTTGTGTTCGCCTTTTCATTGGGTTTCATGTTACTTGGATACAGTAAAATAGTACCTGATATTACCTTAGATCCAAACTGGCTGATGATCACGGCTATTTGGCTTGGTTTTGCTTTACTGTCGCTTTTGGTGAGCTTTATTCCAGTGCGTCAAGTGTTAGCCCAAGACCCTATTAAAGCGCTAAGAAACGAGTAAGTAAGTGTAGCGTTTATAATTGTAACTTCAAATCCAAATCCACTTGATTATCCTCAAAATAATCAAGTGGATTTTTTATTTATAGTTACCAAAGAAAAACGCTACAAATATTTGTAGTGAAATAAGTTAATTTCAATTTGATTATATATATCGGAGCTGGAGGAAACATCAATTTACGGCAACAATGTCAGAAAATTGTGAAAGGTTATACTGAGATAGTGACAGGAGAATACATCACAGTTGCCTTAAATAAGCCCTTTCTGCCATGCATGAATTGCCGCTTGTGTTCTATCTCTTAAATGTAATTTACTTAAAATATTACTGACATGACAACGAACCGTTTTAATCGCAATATTTAACGAGTCTGCTATTTCTTGGTTATTAAACCCCTCAGCAATCAGTTTTAAAATTTCTAATTCCCTGATACTTAATTGGGAATGGCTTGGAGTCGTTTCTTTGTTTGTTGGTTGCATTTCTTCGACAATTCTTTTCGCCACAATAGGTGCTAATACCGCTTGGCCTAATGCTGCTTTTCTGATGGCGTCAGCTAATTCTACTGGCTCAATATCTTTTAATAAATAGGAGAGGGCACCCGACTTTATTGCCGGAAAAATATATTCATCACTATGAAATGACGTTAGTACAATCACTTGTGATTGTGGGCTAATCGCTTTTATTTCACGGGTGGCCTCAATACCATTCATGCCCTCGCCAAGGTTTAAGTCCATTAAAATAACATCAGGAACGAGCGTTTCAACCTGTTCTATAGCTTGTTTTGCATTTGCTGCGCTGGCGATAATCTCAATATCAACTTGGAGATTCAGAAATGTTTCAATACCTTGACGCACCAATTCATGATCATCAACAATAAGTACCGATATTACTTCTGCTGGCGATGGTTGTGATCTAGATTGTGCATTTTTGTGATTAGGCAATGGGGAGCTCCAAGTTTACGTTAAAACCATTTTCACTATTTACCTGTAATGACCCATCGAGGGATTCAATTCTCTTTTGCATTAAGCTTAACCCCTGGCCAAACTCTACCTTATTATTAAGGTTATTGTGATTATCAGTTTTACCATCATCAGCTATTTGCCAAATTATTCGTTGTGCATTGTGCGAAAGCTTAATGGAAACATTTTTCGCATTAGCGTGTTTACTAATATTTTGTAAAGCTTCCATAATACTTCTAAAAATAACCTGCTGTTGTATTTCAGTTAACTCAAATTCAATGTTAATCTCGCTGGATAAAAGTGTCGTATTATCTTTTTGCCAATTATCAAAGGCCGTTATCAGTGCCTCTTTTAAGTTACTGCCAATTTGTATGGGGCTTAAGGTGAAAATTAAATCATTAACTTGTTTAAAAGCCGTTCGGTTTTGCCTAATGGCTATCGCGATACTTTCTTTTGCGCCGTTTATATTCTGGTCAATTTGTTGGGCGGCAGCGCTTAACTGTAGATTCGAAGCAAATAACTGTTGTTTAACTGTGTCGTGCAGTTCGGCAGCTAAATGTTGCCTTTCTTCAATACTCACTAAATGTTTCAGCTCTTTTTGATGCTTAGCTAACTTTTCCGCCATTATGTTTAAGCGCTGAAAACTGACATCTATTTCATCATTACCAGACGTTGCTATTCTGCTGCTCAGCTTGCCATTGCCCCAGTCTTCAATGGTTTTATATAAATGCTGATAGCGTTTGCTCATTACTCTGGCAACGAGCCAACCGAGAATGAAGGTTGACGGTAAAATCCAGAAGAAACTGGCTAGGGTATTAAATAGGGAAAAATTTAAAGCTCGTACAATTGATATATAGAACAATGGCGCATTATCTTGCGGGTATTGCCACGATTGCCAGCTGACCGTTGCTCCTATTATTTCTTCTTTGTTGTTGAAAACACTATTGATCACCAAATAATTATTTTCACCTAGCGGCTCAATACCGCTATTAAAGCGACCTATTAAAGCATCAGACAAATCGTCTCTTGATTCAATCGCAATTTGAGCGCCGACATCACCCGGTAATAAAGGCGCTTTGCTTGTTTTAAATATTAGCTTTGAATTAAGATCAATAAAGGCAATAGCATTAATAGACAGTTGCGTGAAGGGCGTATTTTGATGAAACACTTGGTAGCGTTTCTTATTTACCAATGACACTAAATAAGTATTTATTTCTAATTGACTATTAGATTGAGCTATTAAAGGGTCAGCAATATTGCTTTTCTGCCATTGTAAAACAGGAGATTGACGCGCCGTATAGCCAATGTCAGATGAACCTAACATAATTAAAATAAAGTGAATACTAATGCTAGTGACAAAGCCTATTAAGCTTAACCATATGATTAATTTATATTTAAGTGAGAAGGTGTGTTTTTTCATATCCCTATTCTAGTTGAAAGAACCGGCTAAAGCATCAGTCTCAAGACCTAATTGAAATAATAATAAAATAGGGTTACAGCCCGATTTTAATGCTTGATCTACATGATTAAATATCCCTTCTTAAAAAAGGAGAATTATTGTGCAACTCGCAATCGAAGTGTCAAACATATCAAAGCAGTTTGATCAAAAAGTGGTATTAGATAAGGTTAATCTTAATGTGCCCCAGGGCTCGGTTTACGGTTTTCTTGGTAATAACGGCGCAGGGAAATCAACCTTGATCAGAATTTTACTGGGATTACTAAATTCAAAGTCAGGCGAAGTTAAAATTAACTCTCAGCTTATCAATAGAAGAGATGTTGCTTATAAAAAATCCATTGGCTGTTTAGTCGACTCACCTTGTTTATACTTTCATCTGACACCTAAAGAGTATCTAGGTATTACTTGCAAGATAAAAGGCTTAGCTAAATCGTCGATTGATGAAGCATTAGAAATAGTAAATATGTCGGCTCACCTTAATGTGCCAATGGACAAGTTTTCTTTGGGCATGAAGCAACGCATAGCGTTAGCCAATGCACTGTTAGGTAAACCTAAATTACTGATACTTGATGAGCCAACCAATGGTCTAGATCCTGCTGGTATGAAAGAAATCAGGCAATTATTAAAGTTATTACCTGAAAGAACGGGGGCGACAGTATTTTTATCAAGCCATTTGTTAGATGAAATTCAAAAAACAGCAAGTCATGTTGGCATACTCCACCAAGGTAAAATGAAAATAGAATCGAGCTTATCTAAGCTTATGGGACAGCAATCTAGCTCGCTTGATTTAATCACGCCATCAGCGGAAAAACTTAAACAGCACTTCTTTAAGCAGAACATTTCATCGCAATTAATTTCAGCTGAGCATTTACGGTTAAACGAAGTTAAACAGTCGCAATGTGGTGAATATAACCGGCAAGTTATTCATGCGGGGTTTGACTTAATAGAGTCGCGCTTTAATCAGGCAACGCTCGAAAACCTATTTCTAAAATTAGTCGGTTCACCAACAGTAGAGGCTGAAGCATGTTAATTAAATTAATCCAAATTGAGTTACTCAAAACCAAACGAAGCTTGGCATTGTTAATGATGTTCTTAAGCCCGTTAATGGTGTTATTAATCAATCTATTGCAACTACTTCATAATGAAGGCAAGTATATTGCAGAACGTGGTTGGAGCCTTTATTGGATGTCGAATTCAGCGCTGTGGGGATACTTTATGATGCCCTTATACATTGCATTGATTACCGCATTGCTTAACGGGACTGAGCATCGAAGTAATGGTTGGCGCTTTATGATGACTTTACCGGTTAAACAAAAAGATCTATTTTTAGCTAAGTTAATACTGGCCTGGATTTACCTTATTGGAGCAAGCTTGGTGTTATTTGCATCTACTTTATTTTCAATAGTCTGTCTAGAAGCTTTCGGGATATCAGGTACTAACATGCTTAGTTTTGAAGTGATACAGAACTTGCTATATAGCACTATCGCTTGTCTGGCCGTGTTAACTATTCAACATGTTGTTAGTTGGCGCTGGAAAAACATTGTCGCTCCATTAGGACTTGGTGTTATAGCTACCATGAGTATTGTACAACTTAGCCATACTAAATATTGGCACTTTAATCCATGGACTTACATTTTAACGTCAACTAATAGTGCAGACCCAACATCGCAAACTTTGGCCATAGTTTATTCATTGGCGATTACCTTGGGGCTAACTCTGGTCGCAATGTATTGGTTGGGACGAAGAGAAGTGACTTGTTAAACTGTTAATAAAAGAGTTAACCTATTTAATCGTTATTTATAAGGGCTAGTTAGTCACTATCCCTTATAAATTATCACTTGAAATCATTCCAATTTATGATCACTTAGATACGTAAGAGCAGGTGATATTTGAATTAAAGCTGATAACATTCTAGATTTTTCCTCCACAATCCCCTATCAAATAATCAATATTTTATTTTTTTATAAAATAAATAAAATATTTATCAACCTTTTGCTATAAATCACGTATTAATAACTATCAACACAATAATTAGCAGTGAAACTTAACGTTAAAGCTGAATTATAGGATTAACAATTTAATGTTCGATGAAAAAGAACTTATGTTTCAAGTTAAAGCTGGGCAGTTAGATAAACTGGCCACACTTTTTGAAAATAATAAGGTGCAGCTTTTAAATTACTTTATACGCAAAGGTAACAACCGTGCGTTAAGTGAAGATTTAGTGCAAGAAACCTTTATGAGAGTACTGGCTTATCGCACAAGTTTTAGCGGTAGCAGCACCTTTAAATCTTGGATGTATGGTATTGCCAGAAATACAGTTGCTGAGCATTACCGTAAAAATAAAAATCAAGCGCTGAACTGCGATATGGATGATGAAGAATTAACTAATGAGCAAACCTTGGGAGAAGAATTTGAAACCGAGCAGCAAACTGCTTTTTTTAATAAATCCTTAGCGAGCATTTCTCCAGAAGATAGAGAAATTATTATACTCAGCCGATTTCAACAATTGAACTATCAAGAAATATCGAGCTTGTTAGATTGCAATTTAAATACCTTAAAGTCTCGTATGAGAAATGCGGTCAGTAAATTGCAAATGAATTATCAAAAATTAGTGGGAGAAATTAGCTAATGAAAAATCAAAAAATTATCGACTGGAAAATTGCCTCATTAGCCAATAATGACAGCAGTGAGCTAAGCGAAGAAATGCAAAGCTATCTTAAGGGAAATAAACAGCTGCAAGAAGAGTTGTTGTTTATTGAACACTTCTGGACAAATGATGTTGAGCCATTGGTTATGCCAACTGACAAATTAGACGCTAATTTCTATCAAATGTTGTCTAAAGCTCAAAGCGCTCAACAACAAACAGTCCAACAAAAAAATGACTATCCTTCTACTTCACAAGAACAAGCTTCATCTTTGATAGATATAGTTAAAAACTGGTTTACGCCAACACCTATTGCTCAGTTTGCCACGCTAACTTTGGTTTTTGTTCTTGGATATAATTTAAACCAAGCGCCGAATAATGAAAAAAATAATGACGTTTACAGTAGCTTACAGCAAGATGTTTCTTCGTTAACGACAGTGCTAGCTATGTCTATGTTGCAAAAAGATTCGGCAAGTGAGCGTCTGTCAGGTGTTGCTTATAGTCGGCAAACTGATTTATCAAACCCGTTACTCGTTGAGCAACTTATTGCGTTATTAGCCCGAGATAAATCTACCTCGGTCCGATTAGCAATAATCAATAGTCTGGGTCAATTAAAGTCTTTCGGCTCATCAGAGCAACAACTTTTGACTTTAGCTATAGAGGAAAAAAACCTATTAGTACAAATAGAATTATGCCGTTTATTGCTTAATTATGGCTCAGTCGATATTAAAGAATCATTAACCGAACAAGCAAAGCAAAAACAATTAAAACCAGAAGTACGAGAATTTATTCAAGCGCAATCAATGGCTTCATATATTTAATATTATCTTTAGGAGTAACCCATGAAAAATAAATTATCAGTAATATTACCTTTAACATTAGTCGCTATGTTAACTGGCAGCATGCAAGTAGCTAACGCAGCAGAAAAAAATTATAGCTTACCTTTATCTAAACCTGGCGAGCCTGTTTCAATAGAAGTTGAAGTATATCGGGGAAGTATTACTATTGTCGGGTATAAAGGAGACACCATAGAAATAAGCGCGAAAACATCAGTTTTTGCAGGTAAAGATAAAGATCTTAAAAAGGTAAGGGCTAAACTTAATAAAAATAACTCATCAAGATCTACTGAAGGCTTAAAGAGTGTTAAAAAAGCATCAATGCGATTAGAAATTGAAGAGAAAAATAATGAAGTAGAAATTATCAGTGAAGTTTCTAATCAACATGTTGATTTAGTTATTAAAGTACCACAACGCTCATTGGTAGAAGTGGAGTTATATAAGGGAGGGGATATCAATATTGATGGTATTAGTGGTGGTTTAGAGCTTGAAGCTTACGAAGGCATGATTACCGCAACAAATATTTCAGGACCGATTGTTGCTGAAACAGTACGAACAGATATTGTTGTTAGCTTTTCTGACTTTGTTAAGACTAGCCCTTCTTCATTAACAAGCCATATGGGCAATGTTGATATTACTTTAGCAAAAAAAGTTGCTGCTAATGTCAATGTACAAACTTATCAAGGTGAAGTGTTTTCAGGTCTAGATAAAGACTTTGTAATCGTTGATGAAGTTAAGAAGAACAAAAAAGGAAGAAAACAAAAAGTAGTGCTTGGCGGTATTATGCAAGCTAAAGTAAACGGCGGAGGACAAGTATTATCATTAACTAGTTATAGCGGAAACCTATATATCCGCAAAGGAAAATAGTGTGTCGCAATAAACTACATATTCAAGAAGCCTTAGGGCTTCTTTTTTGTTTTTTTATCAAAATCACATTGGTCGAATCTAAATACGCTATCCAATAACAGTACGTTATTTAGAGAGGTACTATTAGCCCATCAAGGCATTGCTTTAATCCCCGAATTTATAGTCAATAGTGATATTAACTCAGGGAAACTCATACCTGTTTTAACTG
>Ga0209396_1006415_pt1 | contig 10789 bp, 8 predicted proteins | sample GOMGulsemesocosm_6_FD_184638 | JGI IMG/M metagenome (GOLD analysis project Ga0209396, IMG submission 184638) | Methane-oxidizing microbial communities from mesocosms in the Gulf of Mexico - GOM8C Gulf of Mexico (SPAdes) (version 2) | ecosystem: Environmental > Aquatic > Marine > Cold seeps... | reverse complement strand
ATGCCGAACTCAGAAGTGAAACGAAACAGCGCCGATGATAGTGTGGGGTTTCCCATGTGAAAGTAGGACATCGCCAGGCTTCTAATTAAAGAAACCCGATACAGAAATGTGTCGGGTTTTTTGCTTTGTGTCGTTTAGTATTTAATGGATAAGAAAGTAATTGAAAAAGCCCAACTCAATGAGTTGGGCTTTTTGCGTATAGCGTCATTGAGAATGATAGAACGGCACTGAACCTGTAGGAGCTGGCTTTAGCCGCGAAAGAAAATGCCACGAATATGTTCGTGGCTAAAGCCTACTCCAACAAAACATATCTCTATGATGTGACTTTGACTGAGTGTTGCTGGCCAATTTAAAACTTAGTTTATTTCTTCAGGTTCAAGTTTAGTTTCCTTTTCTTCTAAAAATATAGCTGATGGATCAATTATTACGCTATGTATTTGTTCCATTTTAATAAGGCCTCTCATCATATTTCTTGTTTGAGGATCGATATCAAAACCAACACTCGTAAGTTTTTCTAGTGGTTTAATATCTTCCTTATTAACATTTACACTTTGTCCTACCTTATCAACTAATAAGCCTATATGAGGATGCACACCGTCTGTTGTTGTGAAAATAATAATAGGCTTGTAATCTAACATTACTTGCTCTTTTGCTGACTCAAATAATCTTAATAAAAAGGTATATGTAGTCCGCTTTTCCTCTTCAAAGATTTTCAGAGCTTCTTCTTTATGTCCTTGCTGAACTTTACTTAGCAGTTCATCTGCGAGTTGATGAATTTTGTTGTGAGGTTCTGAAAATCGATCAAGAATGATTTGTAAATCTTCATCATCTGTTTTGAATTTATCGTGCCATTGCCCAAATGTGCATTTATGTGGATCTCTAGCGCCATCAAAAGGTATGTTATTTATTAAGCTATTTTCTAAAGCTTGTAACCACTCTATGTGTTCTTTCTCTCTAGCTTGTAATAACTCAGCTAATTCTGCATTTGTAGTATAAGTGGACTCTCCATTTAATATGAGTCCCAAATCAAATACAGGAGTAGGAGTACCCATATAGTCTTTGATGCCTATAAAACTTTTATTTTTATTTGGTAATTCTGTTAAATCATCTTCAAACCTTTCGGTTACAAGAATATCTAGAATTTTAAGAGAGATAGTTTTTGAGCCAACTTTAAAGTTTATAAAGTCCATTGCTTCCCCTGCTAATTATAATTTTCCGCTTTATGAATTTAAAGCATAGTGCAGGTAAATATAATTGCTGTGTTATTGGGAAGAAAAATAGATTGTTTTTAGGTGATTAGAAGTTTTATTTACTTCAAGACCTAATAAGTTCAAATCAAAAGCCTTGAGAGATTTCAGTAAACAGCTTCGTGTTAAGTTGACACTGCACTCATTAGCGGCTTGATGAAATAAATATGCATTAAGATAACCTTCAAATTGAATGTGGCTTGTTTCCTGATAGGCCGCTGCTTCCATGTCTAAATTAAATTGTCTACATATTGGCGATTTACAGTTTTTTGGTTCTGGTAAAACTTCAGTCACAATCACATCTGTTTTCTGCATTAAATTATTGAATAAAGACCGACTCGATACAAATGACACACTGGTAAAATAAGGCTTAAAGTTATTTTTATGTGCTAAGTTAATTAGATTGGAAAGAGGTTTATAGGTGCCAACAAGTGCAACTGCAGATACGTCACTTCGTTTTAGTTTATATAAGGCTTTCTCAATGTCTTTTGTATTTCTTTGGAATCTAGTTGTGACAACCGGTTCTAAATTATATTTAGATAAAGCTTTTAATAAACCTTGTTCAACAGACAAACCAAATTCATCTGCTTGAATTAATAGCCCAATTTTTGTAATTTTCTTTTTATTAACTAAAAATTCAATTTGTGCTAATGCTTCATCATAATAGCTAGGTCTATAATTAAATACATTCTTATGATTTCTCAAAAATTCAGCGCCAGTAAATGGCATTAAATAAGGAATATTTGATTTTTCAATTAAAGGTAAAATAGAAAAAGATGTTGGCGTTCCGACATAGCCAAATAAAGCAAAAACCTTATTCTTTAAAATAAACTGTTTTGTATTCTTTATGGTATTTAGCGGTTCATAGCCGTCATTTAAGTTGATAACTTTAATTTTTCTATTATTAATGCCACCTTGCTTATTTATCTTGGAGAAATAAACATTGGAGCCTTGAAATATTTGTAAGCCAAGCTCAGCACTTGGTCCTAACGTCACATTTGACATGCCAAGAATAATTTCTTTATCGTTTATGCCTGTTTCAGAGAAAGCATCATGGCAGAAAACGAATAAACCAATAAGTATGAATTTTCTTATAATTAGTGTTCACCTTTATCTTAATTGACTCATTAGTTCAGATATAGAAGATTTAATATCTGAAGATAATTGTTTTTTACCTTTGATTGACATTGTTTTTTGTATGAATTCGATACTCTGATTTTGTAATACTAGTCTAATAATTAACTCTTGTGCAAGTGAATTACAATTAACTATTAGTTGTATATTTTGCCAAATCAGGCGCCATAAATTTGGGGTTACTTGCTCTAAGCTAAGTTGAGATGATAAGTAGCGTTTAATATCTATTACATCATGTTGCGTGCATATTTCTGAGGTATTTGTAAATGATTTAAACAGTTTAATAATGATTTTAGGGTCTAGGTATGAAAAACTATGTAGTAAATAAAGTGGAAGCTGAAGTTCAAATTGATATTTCAATTTTTGTAATGAAGTACTTGAAGTTGGACTTAATGACTTTAAAACCATGAATGCATTCTCGCCACTTACTTTATCTTTTTTAAAGCCTATTTTAATCGTTTGATAATCTAAGTTTTGCCAAAAGCTTAATAAAGAAGCATAACCACCAAAGCTTGCACCGATCACTTTTACTTGTGTGCTTAAACTGATTTCAATATGTTTAAGTAATTGACTGCCAAAGCTATGACGTGTTAACTCTGGATGTACTGCGATTCTAATAATTCTGGCCACTGCATTTTTTAGAAAATAATCAGAGTTATCAAGTTGTGCAATTGATTGTGCCAATAAGTGACCTTTTGGCCTACGGTTTCCTTGGAGTATTTGATGGCTTAGTTGATCTGTTAGCTGACCTTCAATTGCAATTAAAGCAGCTGCAATTATTTTATTGCCACTTGTGCTAATAAATACTTTAATTTGATTGCCATCAAGTAGTTGTCTTAAATCATTTACTGTCGTTTGGTAATGCGCTAATACGAGCAAGCCAAAAACTTGATTTAATAAGGCTTCGTTTTGGGATAATTCTTTTTGGCTTATCTCTTTTATATGAATGTCTTCACATTTATTAGGTAAATCTACAGCGCAATCTGCTCTTAAACATAGCAATTGATTAATTGTATTTTCTAAAGGGTCGTTATAAGAAAATCTAATAGGGGTATTTAAATAGGTATTCTGCCAATTTTTATAATGTTTATTTAAATGCGGAATAAACCTTAATGTAAACCCACGACCAGTGCCTTCATAGCCATAAATAGTAGTTGCAAATACAACTCTAGGATAAAGCTTTAATATTTTCTGCAAAACAGGAACAGGTAATGCTGCGGCTTCATCAATAAATACTACATCTGTTTTATGTATTTCGCTTATCAATTTGTCTGGGGCAATGAAATGTAAATTTGCTAAGGTATTATCTCCCAGCTTATAATCTTGCTTTGTTCTTGATGCAAGGTGCTTAAAAGCTGATTCTACAGAACGGCGTTGTGTCGCACTAATAATAATTTTTTTATTATCTTTGATTAGTGTTGCAGCCGCCAAACCTAAGGCCGTTGATTTTCCTCGTCCTCTATCAGCAGTAATCAGTAAAGGTCTATTTGCGCGGCCTAAACTTGTTTTAATTATGGCTTCAATACATGCTTCTTGCTGAGAAAAGTCATGTTCATTCGAAGTGCAAACCGTTATTTCAGGCAGTTGCCAACCATTAATTTGATCGAATTTAATACATGTTTGATTATCAAGTTGAAAACTGAATCTTTGATTAAAATAGCTTACTGTATTTGAGGTTATTTCAGCTGATTGAAAAGTGTGAAACTCTGGGTCGATAAAGGTATTTAATTGAGCTAATTCTGGTTGTATCAAAATTAAGATACCACCAGAAGTTATTGTGCCACTAAGTGAAGCAAGTTTATCTGGAGAGATACCTCCATAGCCATCATATAACCCTATTTTATATTCTTGACCTAAAATTTGATGGTTATGATCAGGCCAGTATGAATCAATTAAATTTTTATTTTTACTTAATATACACTTGCTACCCTTTAGCTGTTCAACGAGTCTATTAGCTTGTTGTACGGTCCATTCTTTGGTGCCCGTGAGCAACAGTAATTGTCTATGTTTATTGCATTTTAATGTATCTAAATATGCAATAAAACTATTAGGCAATATTGTTGCTGAGTTCATTATAAAGCCTGTAATTTAGCGTATGAAGTGACTAACCATTTACTACCAACATCTAAAAAGTTTACCTGCACTCTGGCTTGCGGACCTGAACCTTCGTAGTTTAATACGGTGCCTTCACCAAATTTTTTGTGCATAACTCTTTGACCAAGTTTAAAACCCGTTTCTTCAAAAGCGGCACTGGTTACTGCATTACTAAATCGATTACTTGCTTGAGGTTTGATCACTTGTGTTTTGATGCGAATTTCTTCAATGCAATCATCAGGGATCTCTCGTAAAAAACGCGAAGGTGAATGGTATTTTTCTTGGCCATATAATCGTCGGCTCTCGGCATGACTAATATAAAGTTTTTGCATTGCTCTGGTAATGCCAACATAGCATAAACGACGTTCTTCCTCTAAACGCTCAGAATCATCGTGACTTTGTTGTGATGGGAACATGCCTTCTTCAACACCTGCCATGAATACTAACGGAAATTCAAGGCCTTTCGCTGAATGTAGAGTCATCATTTGAACTGCATCATCATGCTCATCTGCTTGCCCTTCACCAGATTCTAACGCTGTATGAGATAAAAAACCTGAAAGAGGAGAAGAAAACTCTTCATCTTCTGGCATTTCGAATTGTGAACATGCATTTATCAGCTCTTCTAAGTTTTCTACGCGAGCACGTGCTTTTTCGCCTTTTTCGGCTTGATACATCGCCATTAAACCTGAGTGGCTAATTGCAAATTTTGCTTGTTCGGCTAGTTCTGAATTTTGAATCTGCTCTTCAATATGTGTGATTAAAGCGATAAAACTCCCTACAGCATTTGCAGCACGACCTGTTAGTTGTTTTTGTTCAATTAAACTTTGCGCTGCATACCATAAAGGCAATGACTCAGCACGGGCGCAATCACGGATCAAACCTATACTTTTATTTCCAATACCGCGAGTGGGTGTATTAATGATGCGTTCAAAAGCAGCATCGTCTTGACGATTATTGATAAGACGTAAATAAGATAAAGCATCTTTTATTTCTTGGCGTTCGAAAAAGCGCATTCCACCATAAATACGATACTTTAGGCCTTCTTGCAGCATGGCTTCTTCTAAAATTCGAGACTGGGCATTACTTCGGTATAAAATTGCTGTATCAGTTAAGTCTTTACCTTTGCTTTTCCATTCACTGATTTTACTAACAATAAAACGGGCTTCATCTAATTCATTAAAGGCTGCATAGATTGAGATTAACTCGCCTTCGTTATCTTCGGTCCATAAATCTTTACCCATACGCTCAGAGTTATTGGCAATTAAGGTATTGGCTGCTTTTAATATGGTGGCTGTAGAGCGATAGTTTTGCTCTAATCGAATCGTTTCGGCATTAAAATCTTTTAAGAAGCTACGAATGTTTTCAATTTTAGCACCACGCCAGCCATAAATTGATTGATCATCATCACCCACAGTCATAACATGGTTTTTTTTACCAGCAAGTAATTTTAACCAAGCATATTGAACGGTATTTGTATCTTGAAATTCGTCTACCAAAATATGAGGGAAACGATCTTGGTAGTGACGCAATAAATTTGGGTTGTTATTTAATACTTCAAAACAACGTAATAGAATTTCTGCAAAATCGACTAAACCAGCGCGATCACAGGCTTCTTGATAAGCAGTATAGATTCTTAACAACATTTGTTCGTTAGGATCGTAGGCTTTGATATCTTTAGGTCTTAAACCTTCATCTTTTTTAGCACCTATATACCAAGTAACTTGTTTTGCGGGCCATTTTTTATCATCAATATTTAAGGCTTTAAGTAATCTGCGGATCATTCTGATTTGGTCATCAGAATCAATAATTTGAAATGACTCTGGTAAGTTAGCTTCACTATGATGTGCACGTAGAATACGGTGTGATAAACCATGAAAAGTACCTATCCACATACCGCCACTTGAGCTTTTTATGGTTTGCTCTACACGACCGCGCATTTCTTTGGCTGCTTTATTGGTAAATGTTACGGCAAAAATGCTATAAGGTGATGCATTTTCAACTTGCATTAACCAAGCGATACGATGCACTAAAACTCGTGTTTTACCTGAGCCAGCGCCAGCTAATACCAGCATATTTTGCAAAGGTGCTGCTACGGCATCTCGTTGTTTATCATTTAAGCCATCAAGTAATTCAGATACGTCCATTCATACCACCAAAGTTGTCATTTAATAGATTTGCTTTGCAATTCTATTGAGCCACTAGGTGGCATTATTAATTTTAGGTATGATACAACATGAGCGTTATGTAGTTCAAATAGAATACTGTTTTTATAAACAGGTATAAATCAAAGTAGCATTTCAAGTTGTAGGATGTTGCTGATCTCTATATCAGCCAGTCCTTGATAACTTGTTTTAGTTGGGTCTTCATTTAACCAACATGACATGCATCCACTATTGTTAGCGCCCTGAATGTCTGAATCTAAGTTATCACCTATATGTAAGATATTTGCTAAATTTACATTGAGTTTTTGTGCGGCTGACTCAAACATATCCGAAGCTGGCTTTTGTGGACCATCAAAACCCGCCATAAGTAAAAATTCAAAGCTGTCTTTTAAACAAAATTTACTGATATCAACATTGCCATTGGTGATTGCAATTAAGGTATATTTTTTACTTAAACTTTTAAGTAAAGTTAATACCTCGGGCGAGACAATGACTTGGCTTCGGGTTGAAATAAACGCCTGATAAGCTGTATTACTATGGAGTTCACTTTCTTGTTCATTAAGTCCTAAAAATTTAAAAGCGTATTTCAAGGCATGCTGGCGTAATAGTGTTACGTTCTGTTCAATTCCAGGTATATTTTGTTGTGTAGCTACTCTACATTGCTCCCAAAAATTCGGCCCTTGTTGTAACCACTTATCACCAATAAGAGGAATTTGCTTTATATAATCAAATTGGGCTGAAACGGCAGCCTTAATTATTGGTTTATTGTTATAAAGGGTATCGTCTAAATCAAAGCTTAATACTTTTATATTATTTAATTTTCTAAATATTTTCATATGTGCTCTTATTTGTTTCTATCAATCTTTTTAGCTCTAGGGTGGCTTTTATCATAAACTCGCGCTAAATGTTGAAAATCGAGGTGTGTATAAACTTGAGTGGCGGATAGGCTACTATGACCTAAAAGCTCTTGTACTGCACGTAAATCACTACTCGACTCTAAAATATGAGAAGCAAATGAGTGGCGTAATTTATGTGGATGAATAGTCGCGGAAATACCTTGTTTTATTCCCCATTGTTTCATTCTTTCGCGTACTTGGCGAATAGATATTCTATTTTTACGTTTACTTAAAAATAGCGCAATCTCATCTGGTTTAGCAAATTCACCTCGGCACTTTAACCAATCTTTAAGCGCACTTAATGCTTTACTGCCTATTGGAATAATGCGTTCTTTATTTCCTTTACCTAATACGAGAATTTCTGCTTGTTGATACTTGATGTCTTTTAAGTTGGCATTGACTAATTCACTGATCCTTAAACCTGATGAATACATGAGTTCCATCATCGCTTTATCTCTAATGGCTAAACTGTCTTCTGGTGGAATTTCCAGAAGTTGATTCATTTGATCTACATCCAAGTTTTTAGGCAGAGGCTTTTCGAATTTAGGGCCTTTAATTGCTTCTGCTGGGTTATTCAGTGGTTTTACGGATTGTTTGTTTTTTGCCGCACGTTGCATTTTTAAAGCTTGTAGGTATTTATATAAACTACGAATACATGAGAGTTTTAAATTGATTGTTCTACTACTAAGGCGTTTGCTTTTGAGTTGCATACTAAAACTGCGAATATGTTCAGGTTGCACTTTTAACCAGTTTTCCGCTTGATGTTGTAAGAACTCCGCCGCTTGTTTTAACTGGGTGTTATATTGTAATAAAGTATGCTCTGAGTAATTTCTTTCAATTTTCAAGTATTGGATAAAGGCATTAATTGGGTTTTGCCATTGCTCTGATATAACTGAAGGCGTTGTATTTACCACTAGCTAAGATCAATAAGTTTAATTTTAAGTGCTTGAACAAATTCATTAATGAAAGTGTTATTGTGTGATGGTGTAAATTGCAGAGGATCATCACTAGAAAAAGCTAAAATACCTAAAGGTGTATCATGATCACCAATTAAATAAAGCGCGATTGATTCGCATGTATCATTAAATAACATTTCAATTTCGTCTTGTGTTGTTCTTCCTAAGTAATGCTTTGAATCACATAGCCTATGAGAGATAACTGCATCCAATTTGGGCTCAAAACGTAATAGCTTTGATTCTTTAACATTCAGTTCTTTATTTATAACCACACTTAATTGCTTTGCTAATTCATCAAAGTCATTGATAAGCATTAAATCGCGATAGCATGAACTGAACGTTTTAAAAATAGATTCATTTTTTTTTGCTATTTCTATTAATGCAGCTAAATTTTGTTTTAAATCTTGGTTTTTCTTTCTTAGTATCTGTTGCTGGCGTATCGCTAAAGAAACCGTACCTTTTTTCTCGGCTACGGCATCTAGCTGATCAAGCAAGTCAGGGTTATTTATTAAAAATTCCGTATTTTGTTCTAAATACTCTACTACTTGTTGTTCAGATAAAGTGTTCATTTTATAAGTTCTCTAAATCGCTATTTGACCATCAAATACATGTTCAGCAGGGCCAGTCATTTTCACTGTTTGATTTTCACCATGCCACCTGACTTGTAAAGTACCCCCAGGTAAATCTACCTGTACATGAGGATCTAATTTGTTTTGAACTTGACCTACAACTGCAGCTGCACATGCGCCACTGCCACATGCTAAAGTTTCTCCCGCGCCGCGCTCCCAAACTCTAAGCTTGATATGTTCACGACTTATAATTTGCATAAAACCTATGTTTGCTTTTTCTGGAAAGCGCTCATGGTTTTCTAGTAAAGGGCCTAGTAATTCTACTTCAGCAGTTTCAATGTCATCGACTTCAACAACACAGTGTGGATTGCCCATAGAAACAGCACCACTAAATATGGTGTGTTCATCGGCGCGAAAAATATAAGTCGCTTCGCGTTTACTTGCTTTAAATGGAATTTTGCTCGGCTCTAGTTTTGGTTGCCCCATGTTGACACTAATTTGACCGTCTTTTTCAATATATAAAGTCAAATTTCCACCTTTGGTCGAAACAGCGATTCTATGCTTATTAGTTAAGCCTTTCATACGAACAAACCGGGCAAAACATCGCGCACCATTTCCGCATTGTGCGACTTCAGAGCCATCAGCATTAAAAATACGATAATGGAAATCCAAGTCAGGATCATAAGGGGCTTCAACCATTAATAGCTGGTCAAAGCCTATGCCGAAGTTTCGATCAGCTAGTTTCTTTATTTGATCTTTTGATAAAAAAACATTTTGAGTAATATTATCGACTATCATAAAGTCATTACCCAAACCGTGCATTTTTGAAAAATTAATTAGCATGGTAGCAAGCTCTCTCCTTGATATAGTTGCTCTATGGTTTCTCGTTTACGGATTTCATGTACTTTATCACCGTCGACCATTATTTCACATACGCGAGGTCTAGAATTGTAGTTTGAACTCATTGTAAAACCATATGCACCCGCACTGCGAACTGCTAATAATTCATTTTGTTCTAATGCTAAATCGCGATCTTTACCTAAAAAGTCACCAGTTTCACATACTGGACCTACAATATCATAATTGTGTGTTTTTATATTACTCTGTATTTTAGCATTTACAGGGATAATATTTTGCCAAGCTTGATAAAGTGAAGGCCTTAATAGGTCATTCATGCCAGCGTCGACTATTGCAAAATGTTTGTCTTGATTTTGTTTTAGGTATTCAACTTTAGTTACTAAAATTCCTGCATTTGCTGCAATAGCACGACCAGGCTCAAAAATAAGTTCAAGGTCTGGTAAGTGAGTTACTCTTTCATTAATTTGACTCACATAAATGCTTGGGTGTGGAGGCTCTTCACCTTGATAAGGTACACCTAAACCGCCTCCTACGTCTAAATGAGAGATATTAATGCCTTCTTGAGCTAATTCTTCTATCAATTTTAATATTTTATCTAATGCAGCAAGAAAAGGAGTTACTTCAGTTAATTGTGAACCGATATGAAAATCTATGCCTTGAATTGATAAACCAGGTAATTGTGCTGCTACTTTATATACGTTAACAGCTTGGTTTATATCAATGCCAAATTTATTCTCTTTAAGACCCGTAGAAATATAAGGATGTGTTTTTGCATCAATATCTGGATTAACACGTATTGAAATAGGAGCAATCAGGTTTAGCTCTGATGCAATGGCCGAAATGTTATGTAGCTCTGCGATAGATTCCACATTA
>Ga0209396_1006408_pt1 | contig 10801 bp, 7 predicted proteins | sample GOMGulsemesocosm_6_FD_184638 | JGI IMG/M metagenome (GOLD analysis project Ga0209396, IMG submission 184638) | Methane-oxidizing microbial communities from mesocosms in the Gulf of Mexico - GOM8C Gulf of Mexico (SPAdes) (version 2) | ecosystem: Environmental > Aquatic > Marine > Cold seeps... | reverse complement strand
TAACAATGCCGCCGCACGTACCGCCTTTGTCGAAGGAGGTCATGGTATAGGCCGGATCCCAACCTACGACGCTTGGCCAAAGATAAAAGCAGGTACATTGATCCGCCTACTCGAAGACTTTCAACTCTGTGACATTAATGTCTTCGGTGTATTTCCACCCGGCACTGCTGACACTAAAAAATTACGGCTATTACTCGATTTTCTAAAGAATTATTTCGATAAACAAATAATAACCACAGCGTAAAGTTAATAGCCTTGATGATGGTCAAGGCCATAATGACGACTAATTAAATTGAGTTAACAGTGGCTTGATGAGAAACCAACAGCCACATTTCATGACGTTTTTTGTAAACCCTAGTAAAAACTCCATATTTTATGGCACTGGTTGCGCCGTTAATACGTTTGGAATTCTCATAATGCCCCGTAGTAATAACAACATCATCATAAATTCGGACGTTAATATCTTTCGTCTTAAACATCGCAAAACGTGAAGTGCTATTTTTAACTTTATTCATGTATTGCGCTTTAGTACGTAAAGAACCATCAGTCGTAATATGAATGCATTCTTCAGACATTATTGACTCAATGGTGCGCCAGTCTTTCTTTATCAGTGCATTTATTCTAGATTTCTCAATGGCTAATATTTTACTATGTACCAGCATAGAGCCATTGACAGTCACAGTTTTAGTAACACCATCAAAAGATAAACACATTAAACACACTATCAACATCAAAGACTTCAACATTTAATGACTCTCCTTAACATGACGCTGTAACCAATCTTGGCCGTAATCATTACTTGGATCGCGCACAATAACATGAGGATGAGTATTCCAATCAAAGCCCGTTCTTTGATCTACAAAGTCGATGAGTATTGAAGGACTTTGCACGCGGTAAAATGCTTTTCCACTGCCGTCACTAAGGCCCATCCACATAAAATAGATCTGTTGCTCCCCATCTTTTCTTATCTTTTCAAGCTGTAACTCAGCGACATCAAAATCGGCATTGTTGACATACTCTTCAATAAGTACCCAAAGTAATTTTTTTTGCATAGCGTTCATTTTGCTGGCTTTTAAACCGCGTAGAACTCTTTTAGTATCCTTCATGCCCGGCCCAGCGAAGTCAGTCGGGCCAAATCGATTACTCGGGTATTGATCAGACACGATAGCAATCGACTTTTGCTTGTTATCTAAACTTAATAACAACTCAACTCCTCTGCGTCGCTCTTGTGGTAAAAATTGATGCCCTGCATGGGCGCCATGACTTATCCGATCAGGGTCTGAACCATAAAACATCGGCACAAAAGTGGCTTTATCGTCGATCACAGAGAAATTGGCCGCTAAGTGATGCCCCGTAATCATATAACTCCACTGTTTATCAGTCACCGGGTTACCATAAAATGAAATCCAATAATCAATAGCACCTAAACTTTGATTTTTTCCAAAGAACTTTGCACTGGAAAGCTCTCTGTTTTCGCCTTCAAGTTTTAATTCATCATCGCCACGAATAGCGGCCCAAATTTTTTGATAACCTTGCGAACTGGTCGACGCTATTAATAAATCATGTAACATATAACGCTGCTTAATACTTAAGCGGCCAATAGGTAATCCATTTCGATCTTTAGAACTAACGGGTGCATTGCTCCATTTTGTCCGTAATGCATCATTATCAAACGGCAAGATCATTAACTTACTTTGCGACGGACTCAAATCTTTTATTAAAGTTACAGCGGCTTTAGACATTTGCTTAGCACTACGGCTGTCTTTTGGAACATGCTGGTGGTTGTCATGTGCGTAACTCACAGGGGTTAAACTTACATAGAGCGCAAAAGCGCTTAAAACGGTTGCTAACTTTTTCATAAAATTGTCTCATCACATTTATTAGAACTTTAAAATAACAACGTTAATGTCTAAGAAATGTAAAATACCAGCCTAACAAAATACCTCATCATTTTTATCGTCCTAAACTGATGTGTGGAGTAGAAACTTAGTAAGTTTTATCGTATATATAATTAAAGGTTTACTTCCACTGTAACTCCCTAGAACAACTACAATTATTAGAAACCGTAAATGTTAATAAAAAAGATCCCGAAAAGTCACGTATATTGTCATATGCGCATAAGCTAGCACTTTAGGGTTACTCCTAAATATCAAACTAATTCCTTACTATTAACCCCAAAATTACTCTTCAAAAATCAACAAATATATTATGTTTTATTTGTCCCATTAAACTCAAAGACCTAAAACAGCTATAACTCATAGCCCGTCTACGTTTCTAAATTTTAAATACGATTAATTCGCAACAAGCTACATCTAATTGTATAAACCCTTTGATTTAAAACAATACTTAGGAAATTTAATACGATATAGTTTTTCTAAATATATTTAAGTTACCTTTCAGATCTGGCTGTTTTGCCGAAGGAAAGTATCCCGCTTGTAAGTTTTATGTAGTGAGTAGTCTATGAACCAGGAACAAAAATTTTCTAAGAATGACATTCTTTTATCCACAACTGATCTAAACAGTCATATCAAATATGCCAATGAAGATTTCTGTCAAGTCGCTGGGTTTACACTAGAGGAAATGGTTGGAAAACCTCATAATATTGTGCGACATGAAGACATGCCCAAAGCCGCATTCAAAAACCTTTGGAGTTTTGTTCAAGATGGAAAATCATGGATGGGCCCAGTAAAAAACAAATGTAAAAACGGCGATTATTATTGGGTTAATGCCTTCGTTACCCCTATAAAAGATGAAAATGGAAAAATTAGTGAATTCCAATCCATAAGAACGCACCTTGATGAGGCCGTCAAAGAAAGAGCTCAACAAGTTTATAAAAAACTTAACCAAGAACCGAACAATAGCAGGCTAACTAGTACGACAGATCATAGCCTTTGGGTTCAATGGGCCTTAATTGCTATAACCACTTTATGTATTTTAAATCTATTGAGCAGTAACAATTACCTTGTTGGAAGTTTGCTATTGCTTTGCAGCATTTCAGCGACTGCCTTTTTTCTGCACTGGCGCAAACAATATGTTCGCGTAGTGAAACAGGCCAAATCAATTTATGATAATCCTTTAATGGCTTATCTTTATTCAGGAAATACTGATGACATTGGGGTGCTAGAGTTAGCATTTAAAAAAAGAGAATCTGAAATAAGTGCTATTGTTGGTCGTGTTAGCGATATATCCCAAAGCATTACAACCACCGCCCAACAATCTTCTGAGCGCGGTAGTAATGTGGCCCAAATATTGGGAGAACAACGCCACGAAACAGAACAAGTAGCCGCAGCGTCAAATGAAATGTCCGCAACGGTACGTGAAATAACCCAAACCGTTAATCAAGCAGCACAGGCAAGTCACCAGGGCTTAGCCATCAGTAGTGAAGGTCAAGTTCAAGTAAAGAAGACAACCGAAGCTATCCTTCAATTGTCTGGTCAATTGGCAGATGTAGACACCTCAATCACTAAGCTTACCGCAGGTTGTCGATCTATTGAGTCTGTATCAAACGAGATAAGTAGCATCGCTGACCAAACTAACTTGCTCGCTCTAAATGCCGCTATAGAAGCTGCGCGAGCCGGTGAACAAGGACGTGGTTTTGCCGTCGTTGCTGATGAGGTACGAGCACTAGCACAGCGAACGCAACAATCGACACAAGAAATAAATAAATTACTCGCACAGCTGATGCAAGAGTCCGATTCAGCTGTCCAAGCAATGACAGAAGGAAATCGGTTATCAAAATCCTGCGTTGAACATTCTAAGCAAACGGGAGTATCGTTAGAAAAAGTCCATCATGAAGTTAGTGAACTTGCCTCAATTAGCCAACAGATATCTGTTGCGTTGTCACAACAAGCTATAGCGGCAGAGGACGTTAATCAAAATGTTATTGCTATTTCTGACATGTCGACTCAAAGCGAAGAACATGGCCGGACGGCGACAGAGCTTAGTTTAAATTTATTAAGTAAATTAAAAGAACAACAAAGTTTAATAATGCAGTTTCAAAGCAATTAAATTAGCGGTAAGAAAGCGCTAGCCTGGCTAACGCTTTTCTTGTTCCGGTTGTAGTTAACGTTGACTTCATCAATTAATTCAATGTTGATGTAATACTAATCGCATCAAATATGTGAGCAATCTCAATGGCCTAAATTTCACAATAGCTGCGTTTTTTTCAATCCCAATAGCTAGCTATTACTCGGCAACTTGCTCCTGCGTTGCTTTATTATCCACATCCCTGTGGAAATCAATCAAACGCCTTGCTCTGAATAATTTATTCTCATAGATATTAGATCACTAAGTTAATACGATTGGTATAACTCAGCGCTTATTGCCAACATAGCACTCAATAATCAATAGCGTTAATTATGATGCGTCAACATCTCGTCAAACGTTGCTAATATTTTAGTTTCTTTTTGTGGCGACAGATTACTGACCACATAAATAACTAAAGAACATAAGATAAAACCAGGTACTATTTCATACATGACTGCGCTTAATGATTGACCATTGATAGTAATCGGCAGGTACATCCATAATAATACTGTTACCGCTCCTGTTACCATTCCTGTTAATGCACCATTTCTGGTCATGTTTTTCCAATACAAACAACCAATAACAACTGGTCCAAAAGCGGCGCCAAAGCCAGCCCAAGCATTACTAACTAATGACAAAATAGAGGAATCACGGTCATAGGCTAAATATATGGCAATCAGCGACACTAAAAATACTGAGATTCGCCCCACCAACACTTGTTGTTTTTCACTCGCCTGACTATTAAGAAATGTTTTGTAAAAGTCTTCAGTCAGCGAACTTGATGTCACCAATAATTGCGATGAAATCGTGCTCATAATCGCCGCTAATATTGCTGCTAATAGAAAGCCTGCAATCAAAGGACTAAATAGAATTTGAGAGAGAACAATAAAAATAGTCTCAGCATCATCGAGTTTGACACCTGTTTTTACCACATAAGCAATTCCGGCAAAGCCTGTTGCCATAGCGCCAATGATAGAGACAATCATCCAGCTCATACCAATGCGCCGAGCTGTAGGCATTTCCTGCACATTCCGAATAGCCATAAACCTGACAATAATATGTGGCTGACCAAAATAACCTAAACCCCACGCCATTGCAGAAAGAATACTAATGAGTGTTACGCCGCTAAACATACTTAACAAGTCTGGGTTTAATGCCTTCACACTTGAATGCAGTTCAGACAGGCCCCCAACTTCATTAATTGTCACCACTGGCACTAAGATCAATGCCACGAACATGATACAACCCTGAACAAAATCAGTTAAACTCACCGCTAAAAAACCGCCAAAGAGTGTGTAGGCTACAACAACGCCCGCCGTAATGTATAAACCTACTTCATAATCAAGTCCAAAAGAGCTTTCAAATAACTTACCTCCAGCCACAACACCGCTTGAGGTATATAGCGTGAAAAATATGATAATCACAACCGAAGAGACAACTCTTAGACTATGTGACGTGTCATTGAAGCGATTTTCAAAAAAATCAGGTAACGTAATTGAATCATTCGCTACTTCCGTATAAGTTCGAAGGCGCGGTGCCACAATGAGGTAATTTAAAAACGCACCAATGACCAAACCGATTGCAATCCATAAACTACTTGCGCCGGACAAATACATCGCGCCCGGAAGCCCCATTAACATCCAGCCACTCATGTCGGACGCACCCGCGGAAAGTGCCGCTACACTTGGACTTAGGCTGCGACCGCCAAGCATAAAACCAGATACATCACTGGTTGATTTTTTATAAGCGTATAGACCTATTCCCAACATTGCACTGAAATAAAGACCTAAGGCTAAAAGAGTTTCAAATTCCAAAATAGTTTCCACCGTTATATTATTATGATAATAAATTCATGCTATCGATAAATAAAGAGTGTGTTTAATGATATATCCACAAATTTTTATGCGTTAAACCACAATTGTTATACATTTACGTTCTCTATTTTGTGATTCACAAAGATAATTTATTAAATCAGATACTGTATATTATTAAAGCTTAGGAATACTCTAATATCAGGCATGTCGCTGATAAAATAAATTGCCTAATTCTTTTATTAATTTAAAAATAGTTACGGATTTAAGTGTCAATTTCCTCTTTAGAACAACCCGTACTATTGGAAACATTTAATGCTAATAAACAAGCAGTCAGAAAATAGAGTTTTTGCCGCTTTTCAGTCATGCAGAGATGGTTTAGTGCGTTCAATTATGAAAATGAGCGTAGAGCCACAAGATGTTGATGATATTTTGCAAGAAACTTTTATTAGAGCTTTAAACTCAGAAGCTAAACAACACATTAAATCACCAAAAGGCTATTTATTTGTAGTGTCTAGAAACTTAGTGCTCAAGAAATTAATGGAACAATCTAAACAAATTCACACTGAATTAGATGAAGCGCTAATTGAAGATGAAAATGATAATTCCATTGAAAGAGACCATCACCAAAAACTCAAATTTGAACGTCTAACTAAGATACTAAGCGCGCTACCTGAAAAAAATCGACGCGCGATTCTTTTAAGAAAACTATATTGCTTAAGCCATAAAGAAATAGCCAAGAAAATGGATGTTTCTGTAAGTTCTGTTGAAAAATATATAGCGACAGGATTAAAAATATGCAAAAAATCAATGTATAATCAAGGTTATGAGACAAATGAGTCGAACCTTCATGTACATACAACCAAACTAAGTAAAGAGCGTACCTAATGACTACGAATAACAAAGTAATTCCCCTTCGTACCATGAATACGATAGACGACGAAGCGTCTATTTGGTTAGTAAGGTTAGATAATGGAAATTTGTCCAATCAATCACGAAAAGAGTTAAAAGATTGGCTATTAGCTGATAAAAGACACCCGGTTGCATTAAAAGCAATGACCAGCATTTGGGACGATATGGATGATGTTCTTTCGCTCGACGAAGAAAATTTACCCAGCAACGTTGTACTATGGCCGATGTTAAAACCTTTTGCATTAGCCGCTAGTGTTTGTTTTCTTGCCATATTAGTGTGGTTTTCCATGCCTGATACCATACAGCAACAGTCATACGCTACTTTGGTTGGTGAGCAAAAGACGGCACAGTTTGATGATGGTTCAGTCGTTCACTTAAATACCAATAGTAGAATTGAAACACAATTCACAAGTGAACAGCGGATCATTAAATTGCTCCAAGGCGAAGCATTGTTTGAAGTTGCGCATGACCCAGACCGCCCATTTATCGTTTATGCGGGCGATCGCCTGGTTCAAGCGATTGGCACCAAGTTTGTTGTCCATTTAAAATCAGAAAATGTTCAGGTAACAGTAACTGATGGAAAAGTTAAAATGTCGAAAGTGGCACTTAACAAACAATTAGCAGATGTTGTTTCGTTAACTGATACCGCCGTTAAAAAAGATGATATATATATTACTAAAGGTGAAAAAGTTATCGTTGATGGCGACCAACTACCTACATTAACTCACATAAAAGCCGAGAATATTGAACGGTCACTGTCATGGCTCGATGGAAAATTGGTGTTTGTAAATGAGGATTTATTTGATGTGATTGAAGACATTAATCGTTACATCGATATTGAGATTGTACTTAAGGATCCTTCTCTACATAACATCCCAATCAGTGGCCGTTTTGATTTAACTGATAGTGAGGCTTTAATTGAAGCTATCGTGCTTTCTTTTAATATGCAATCACAATGGCTTAACCCCCAAAAAATATTACTGACCAAGAAATCTTAAGGTCGTTATAGTTTATTTTCAGACTTTATTAAAATAAAGTCTGAAAATAAACGCCTCGCCATTAGCGCTCAGTCTACAGACTACCCCACCCTAAAGTAAGACTACAACCAACTGATAAATAACTAATTACTGATTTCTTGTTCTCCCCCACATGAACCACACTTTGTAATAAACTCTCTCAACATAACCCCTACTTAGATTCATTTTGTTAACAAATTTAACAAATATTTAAATAATCTTACGGATTTTAGTCCCTTCGATCTCTTTAATGTAGGTTGCGAATTAAATACATCAAAAAATAGCAACTGGAGTAACTAAATAAAACTATCAAAATATTAGGAAGTAAATTTTATGTCCACTACATTTAGAGCAACCACATTAGCACTAGCGGTAAGTTTAGCGTTAGGTAATGTTCACGCAAACGCGGCTGAAGATGCCTCAGTTAAAGAAAAAGTTAAAAAAGTTGAACGTATTGCTGTTATCGGCTCTCGCGGCGCACCACGTTCAGTTGATGACTCCCCAGTTCCTATTGATTTGATTGGCGGTGAAGAACTAGCACGCGGCGGCAACTCAGATATGCTTGAACTATTAAAAGGAAGCGTTCCTTCTTTAAATGTTCATACCAACCCTATTTCAGATGCGGCAAGCCTCGTTAAACCAGCTAACTTGCGAGGTTTATCCTCAGACAGTACCTTAATATTAGTTAATGGTAAGCGACGTCATCGTGCGTCTGTAATTGCTCTTTTAGGGGGCGGCATTAATGATGGTGCACAAGGGCCCGATATTTCTGTCATACCCAGTTCAGCTCTAAAACAAGTTGAAGTCTTACGTGACGGCGCAGCAGCGCAGTACGGTTCTGATGCCATTGCTGGTGTAATGAACTTTGTTTTAAAAAGTGACTCGGAAGGTGGTTCATTAACAGCACGTTATGGTTCATATTATGAAGGTGATGGCGATGCACTAGAATTATCGGGCAACATTGGCTTACCGTTAACCAAAGACGGCTTTGCCAATATAAGTTTCCAATATAAAAATTCTGATGCGACTAGTCGTAGCGTACAGCGCCCAGATGCGCAAGGGTTCATAGATGCCGGTGTTTCAGGTGTTGGTACACCGGCCCAAGTTTGGGGTTCACCTGAAGTCAATGATGATCTAACTATCTTTGCTAACTTTGGCATAGATTTAGATAACGACAGCCAAGCCTATATGTTTGGTAACTTCTCTGAACGTGATATTCGTGGTGGGTTCTATTACCGTAACCCACACACCCGTGGCAGCGTATACAGCAACGGTGACACCGATGAAGATGGTGAGCCAAATCTACTCATTGCTGATTTAGATGGTGATGGTCCATTAACTTGTTCCCCAGTTAATGTCACCACTGCTAATGTCACTACGCAAACTGACTATATTAATAACGTGGCTAATAACGCGAACTGTTTTGCGTTTAATGAAATGTTACCAGGTGGTTTCACACCAAACTTTGGTGGCAGTATCGTAGATACTGCCCTTACAATGGGTACCCGTGGTGAGTTTAAAAATGGCATTATGTATGATTTTAGTGGTTCAGTTGGTTTTAATGAATCAAGTTATGTCATTTATGATACGTTAAATGCTTCATTAGGCCCTGAATCACCGCGTGATTTCAGTCCCGGTAAACACACACAATTAGAAAAAACGTTTAACATGGATTTCAACAAAGAATTAGATGTTGAAGGTGTTGAAGGTTTAATGGTAGCTGGTGGTTATGAATGGCATTCTGAGTCATTCGAAGTAACGGCAGGAGATGTTGCGTCTTATGTCGCGGGTCCTTACACTGACCAAGGTTTTGGTATTGGTTCTAACGGGTTCCCTGGTTTTAAGCCTGAATCTGCTGGCAAGTTTTCTCGAAAAAACTCGGCGTTCTACGTAGATATCGAAACTCAGATTACGGAGGATTTTTTAATTGGAACAGCTATTCGCTTTGAAGATTACAGTACCTTTGGTAACGACACTAACTATAAAATAACAGCACAGTATAACGTTACTGACGACTTTTCTTTACGTAGCTCTATCAGCACAGGTTTCCGTGCTCCAACCGTTGGTCAAGCAAACTATTCAAATGTATCTACGTCTTTAGATGACGGCGCATTAGTTGATGCTGCATTATTGCCAGCAACGAATCCTATTGCCATTCAATTAGGCGCTAAAGAGCTAACGCCAGAACAGTCTGAAAGTTATACCTTAGGGGCAGTCTGGAATATTGGCGACGTATTTATCACACTTGATTATTATAATATTTCTGTTGAAGATCGTATTTCTCAATCAGACAGATATACTTTGTCTGATACAGATAAAGTCGCCTTAAAAGCGTCTGGTGTTGCAAACGTTGATTCAATCCAGCAAGTAAGTTTCTTTACTAATGATTTTGACACAACTACAGAAGGTATTGATTTAATTGCTAACTATTCTACTGATTTGTTCGATGGTGAAGCGTCCTTTAGTTTGGCCTACAACTTTAATGAAACAACGGTTGATCGCTACACAGAAGTAACAGGCGATTTTAAAGTATCTCGTTTAGAAAATGACTTACCTAATCATCGTGCGACATTAACGTGGTCACAAACTTGGGATCAACTAAACTTTTTAGTGCGTGGTAATTATTATGGTGAATATCAAGGTGTTCATGTTGATTATGATGCAACCGTTAATAAAGGCAAAGCAGCTCTCACTGTCGATATGGAATTAAGCTATAACATTAACGATTCGTTTACAGTGTCGGTAGGCGCTCAAAACTTACTTGATCAACAAGCCACAAAAATTAATACTCCAGGCGATGATATCCCAAATAATAATTGGGGTGGTAAGTACTATGAAACATCTCCGTTTGGATTTAACGGCGGTTTATACTATCTAAAAGCGACGTATAACTTCTAGATTACGAAGTTATATAAACCAAAACCCAGTACATGCTGGGTTTTTTATATTGTGGGGATCACTAGCATGCTTTTGATGAAAAATATAATTTATTGATAATAGTCGAAACCCTTTTCTGATGCTAAGATGATGAAAAGT
>Ga0209396_1006407_pt1 | contig 10801 bp, 9 predicted proteins | sample GOMGulsemesocosm_6_FD_184638 | JGI IMG/M metagenome (GOLD analysis project Ga0209396, IMG submission 184638) | Methane-oxidizing microbial communities from mesocosms in the Gulf of Mexico - GOM8C Gulf of Mexico (SPAdes) (version 2) | ecosystem: Environmental > Aquatic > Marine > Cold seeps... | reverse complement strand
AATCATTAAGAAAGTAATTGATGAAAATTTTGATATTGTTATCAAAGGAACGCATCAACATGACAAACTAAAATCAGTTATTTTCACCCCGACAGATTGGCATATTTTAAGAAAATGTCCTTGTCCAGTATTATTAGTTAAAGAGCACAATTGGCCGAACAATGGTAACTTATTGACTGCGTTAAATATTGGTAGTGATGATGAAGAGCACAAGGCATTAAATAATAAATTGACTAAAGAAGCGATTCTTTTTTCATCGCTCATCAAAGCAAATATACATTTAGTTAATTCGTATCCAGGAACACCTGTGAACATTGCCATTGAAATTCCAGAATTCAATGCCTGCGAATATAACGATACAATGCTAAAACATCATCAAACAGCTATGCATGACCACGCTGAGACATTTAACATACCGTCAGAAAATACTCATGTAAAAGAAGGTTTACCTGAAGATGTGATCCAAAGCATTTCGACTAAAATCGATGCCGAATTAGTTGTTTTGGGTACCGTTGGTCGCACCGGTATTTCAGCCGCACTCATTGGTAACACCGCTGAGCATGTAATTGACCGTCTTAACTGTGATGTATTAGCCATTAAGCCCGATGGTTATATTTCTCCTCTAGCATAAGGCCCTCAACCGTAAAGTATTACTTTTTTAAATATAAATTAAAAAGCCAAGAATGTTCTTGGCTTTTTGCTATAATTCGCGCTTTAAAAATTCGTATTACAGATTATAAATACCACTAAGGATCATTATGAGCGCTCAATCAGCGACACCAACAACATCTTTAACGTCCAGCCAAAAAACACAGCTGAGTAAACTTGAAAAGCGCTTAAGACGACATGTTGGTCAAGCGATTGCTGAATACAATATGATAGAAGATGGCGATAAAATAATGGTCTGCTTATCCGGAGGAAAAGACAGTTACGCCCTACTCGCTATTTTAATGTTGTTAAAAGAATCTGCGCCGATTCATTTTGATATTGTGGCAGTTAATCTTGATCAAAAACAGCCCGGTTTTCCTGAACATATTTTACCTGAATACTTAGAGTCTCTTGGTATTGAATACAAAATAGCGCAAGAAGATACTTATTCTATTGTTAAGGACAAAATTCCCGAAGGGAAAACTACCTGCAGTTTATGTTCACGTTTACGAAGAGCAATTTTGTACAAAATTGCCACAGAGCTTGGCGCAACTAAAATTGCTTTAGGGCATCATCGTGATGATATGGTTGAAACCTTAATGTTGAATATGTTTTATGGCGGTAAATTAAAATCTATGCCAGCGAAGTTAGTTTCTGATAATGGCGAGCATGTGGTTATTCGCCCTTTAGCTTTTTGTAAGGAATCAGAACTCGTACAATATGCGAAGCTTAAATTTTTCCCTATAATTCCGTGTAATTTATGCGGCTCTCAACCCAACTTACAACGTCAAAACATCAAAAAAATGCTACAAGACTGGAATGTTAATCACCCAGGTCGAATTGAATCAATGTTCACAGCAATACGTAACGTTGTACCTTCACATTTATGCGACAGTGAGCTGTTTGATTTTAAAGCTATTGATTCTACTTCAGGTATTATTAATGGTGGCGATACGGCATTTGATAAAGAACCGATTCTGGCAACAGAAATGGTAAGGGATGTAAAAAACGAGCAGAATTCAAATGATAATCTATCCTTTAATAACACTTTGAATATTGTCGAAATAAAATAATAACTGCAGGTTTAAATTATGCTTGAAAAGCTATTCCAATTAACTGAACACGGCACAAGTGTAAAACAAGAAGTCATCGCTGGCTTCACCACATTTTTAACCATGGCTTACATTATTTTTGTAAACCCTGCGATGTTGGCTAATACCGGAATGGATCACGGTGCCATATTTGTTGCAACATGTATTGCTGCAGCCATTGGTTGTTTTGTTATGGGACTATTAGCTAATTACCCCATAGCACTGGCTCCAGGCATGGGATTAAATGCCTTTTTTACTTATACTGTAGTTCTAGAAATGGGCTATAGCTGGCAAATTGCTTTAGGTGGCGTATTCATCTCTGGCTGTATTTTTATTGTGCTCAGCTTATTTAATATTCGTGAATGGATCATCAACTCAATTCCACATTCGTTACGTTATGGTATTGCTGCCGGTATTGGCTTATTTCTCGCTTTCATTGCCTTAAAAAATGCAGGTATCGTTGTAGACAGCCCTGCTACCTTAGTAACTTTAGGCGATATTACTTCTTTTCAAGCAGTGTTAGCCGCCGTTGGTTTATTTATTATTGTTGGTTTAGTTAATAAAGGTATTAACGGAGCTGTGATGATATCGATATTGGTGATCACCGCCTTAGGGTTACTGATTGGTGATGTTAGCTATCAAGGTATCGTATCTATGCCTCCAGCCGTTACGCCTACGTTTATGCAACTTGATATTTTGGGTGCCTTAGAAGTTGGCATGTTGAGTGTAATTTTTGCATTTCTGTTCGTTGATTTATTCGATACCTCTGGAACTTTAATTGCTGTAGCGCAACGAGGAAATTTACTAGATGAAAAAGGCAGTCTGCCACGTCTGGGTAAAGCATTACTAGCAGACTCTACCGCTACAGTTGCAGGAGCTATGCTTGGCACATCAACCACAACTAGCTATGTAGAAAGTACTGCTGGTGTAAGTGCTGGTGGCAGAACAGGCTTAACGGCCGTCACCGTTGGTGTATTATTTCTACTTTCTCTGCTTTTTTCTCCTCTTGCCGCTATGGTACCTGCATACGCTACTGCCGGACCACTATTCTATGTTGCCGTACTCATGCTTGCCGGGCTCGTAAACGTAAATTGGGATGATTTATCAGAAGCTGTTCCTGTAGCTGTGGTTTGCATCACAATGCCGTTAACTTTCTCAATAGCTAATGGCATAGCCTTTGGATTTATTAGCTATGTTGCAGTCCGTTTATTCAGTGGGCATTTTCATAAACTTAATATCAGCGTACTGATACTGGCAAGTTTATTTTTAGTGAAATTCATTTTCTTTGCATAACTTGTCAAAGAAAAATGTATTAGAATCTGCATAGAATACTCTTACTGACTTAATAAATTTGGTCTTTTCCCATTAAACAATGAAAGCGTTATTAGTCTCTTAGTCAAACTTCACTTTTAATTTTTAACGAGAAATTGTTGGATAGCTTTATCGCCGATAGCGACTAAATTGTCGCTGGCTTAGCCAGTATTTCATCAAAATATACTTGGTTATGACGGATCATCTCAGTAATTTCTAACACGTAATCAGTACCGCGTATGGAATAACGTAATAAACCAGTCGCTAAGACTTGCGGAGACAACGGTTGCTCCTGTGCACGTAGCTGTCCGCGAATTGTGCGAAAAACACTATATGCCGAATTCGTGTTTATGTTGTGCAAATATCGCTGTACTGCATGTTCAACACTATTAAAGGCCGCTACTTCATGTTTTGCGCCTACATCTCTGCCGCCCGGCACCATGCCACAGCCTTTTTTATAACACCACATGCCAAAGAAGTTCAAACCAATTCGAGCAAAGCGTGATGTTCCCCAAGCCGATTCATTTGCCGCTTGTACAAGGACTAATTCAACAGGCACGATATCAATGCGTAGCAGTAATTCATTAAGTTGCTGTAAAGGGGAATATTTTTTGCTTACTTTATATTTTTTTATCAAGTTATTGAGTAAGGTCTGCTGCTTAGCTAGAAGGTTCTCTTCTAAAAATAGTGCTTCCATCATTGCCGAAACTTCTGCTCTTAAAGCAAATATATGAGCATTTTCTTCCGCTATTGCTGGGTAAATATAATTAAAAAATTGACGTTTCTTTGTTTTAGTATCCCGAATTGTAGCAAAGTCAGGTAACTTCACATTATGAAGTGGCAGCTCAACAACTTTCACTTCAATCACAGGTTCATCTTTCTCAACAATCACAACAACTGGGGGAATTTTCTGTTTGGGTTTCATAAACGTAAATGGCGCAACAAGCGCCATTACCAACGCACTTAATATAACCACTCTAATAAAGTATTGAGTTTTCATAACATCCTTTTTTAAAACTATAATGTTTATTTACACGAAAGCTAAACTAAAATTTATGCTGAAAAAGTATCACTTGTTTGGTTTGACTTAACATCAACTGCCAGCAGTTGCATGCCAAAAATTTCTCGATATAAAATACCTTTAACATTATAAAATAATGGCGCAAGAAAAGTTAAAGAAAATAAGAAAATAACAACCCCCACAACCGACAATTGAGTTTCAGCTAAAATGACTAATGGCAGTAATGACAAGAATAATGCGATAAAGAGAAAGGTATAAATGGCAAGCAATTTAAACCATTGAAAACGTGTAACTTGCAAACTAAGGCTTATAGCTTTTATTGGAGATAGTTTTTTTTCAACAACTAACGGTAAGACCAGTGACAAAGCAACGGCTAAATAAATACCTGGCAAGAAAAACAAACTCATACCTAATGTAACTAATACCGATGTTAATAGCGCACATACCGCAACCCAACTTCCCCGGTTGAGAAAAGAAAAAACCAACTTACTATTTGTTTTTATGCCAACAGCATGAAAAACCCCCATCATTTCAACACCTACTAGAAATGGATAGATAATCATAGTAACGGCAATATTGAGTAATGTGGTTGACTGTGGATCTGAAATAACTTGTTCGATGCCCCCCATAGTACTACTGATCAAAAAAGATACCACGATGCCTAATACAAGGGTAAAAAGTAACCCTAAATTAATAGCAATGCGAGAACGAAGGGTTAGTTGCCAAGCTTCTTTTAATACTGAAGAAACATCAATGGTATATTGACCTTGTAAGGATTTTTCTATGCTACCACCGATTTGTACTACTTTTTTTTCTTCCACGAAAATGACTGCCTTGCTATAAATTTTCAACATTATAGCAAGTTGATTTCATATTTGAAAATAGCACAAATTATAGTCAATAAAAGCTAGTGCACTATCGGTGTTTATTATGAATTCGTTGCAGTGTTTGCTTAAAAAATTCGGCACCTTTTACTTCGGCTAAAGCAATGTTATTTTCAGGTATTTGATCTGGATTTTTATAGACAGACAACACTTTCCCCATGCTTGCTTCACGTATTAAGTGAATAGTGGGCAATGGTGAACGATTGGTATAATTAGACGCTGCGTCGAATGCTTCGCCTTCAAAATAATAATCAGGGTGAAAACTAGCAAGTTGAAACATACCTTCATATCCTAACTCTATTAATAAGTCATTGGCATAGTCGAGTAAATCTAAATAGCCTTCAAAGCCTTTAAATCCGCTATTAAAAATCAATAACGTTGTTTCTACATCGGGTTGCTGTACAAGCTTTTCAAATTGCTTGGCTAACTCTTCTAATGCAGTGTCAATCTTTTTTGCATCACACAGTTGATAATGAATGGTGTTATTCACAAATTCTTTTTTAGCAAATGGGCAAAAATTTAAACCTATAATAATTTCTTCTAGCCATTGCTGAGTTTTTAAAATATCAGCATCGTATAATTGTTTGTTAGTCATTTTTAACTCAATATTTTTGTTTATTCTGTATTTTGTTGTAATTGCCACATAGTCGCATAATGGCCTTTTTTATTGAGCAAGGTTTGATGATCACCTTGCTCAATGATTTCACCTTTGTGCAGTACAATAATATTGTCGGCGTCAACAATGGTTGATAGTCGATGAGCTATTACTAAGCTGGTGTGATCTTTAGCAACGTCTTTTATTGCGTTTAAAATAGCTTGTTCAGAATGACTATCGAGTGATGAAGTTGCTTCATCGAAAACTAAAATAGCGGGGTTTTTTAAGATAGTTCGTGCAATGGCTACTCGTTGCTTCTCTCCACCAGAAAGCTTTAAACCACGCTCACCAACCACAGTATCAAAGCCTTTGGGCAACGAGCTAATAAATTCACTTAAGTGTGATAATTTTGCTGCTTCTTCAACATCTTCCCTACTGGCATTTACATTACCGTATTTAACATTTTCATATAAGCTTTCATTAAATAAAACAGTATCTTGTGGAACAATGCCAATATTTTTTCTTAACGAATGCTGAGTTATCTCACTGATCGCTTCATTGTCTATTCTTATACTGCCATGTTGGCAGTCATAAAAACGGAACAGTAGTTTCACTAACGTTGATTTACCAGAGCCACTCTCGCCAACAACAGCAACTTTTTGTCCTGCTTTAACCTCAAATGAGACATTTTTCAATATAGGTCTTTCTGGATCATAATAAAAACTGACATTATCAAATTTTATAGCGCCATGACTTATCGCTAATTCTTTGGAGTTTTCAGCATCAAGAACCTTTGGTACTTTTTGCAATAACGTAAACATTTGTTCAATATTTGCTAAAGAGCCTTTAATTTCTCGATAGACAAACCCAAGAAAATTTAATGGAATAAACAACTGCATCATAAAGGCATTAACGAGTACAAAATCCCCTAAAGTCATTTGTTGATGAGTTACTTGGTATGCCGCTAATGCTAACATTGCTGTCATTGCTACTGAAACAATGAAAGCTTGCCCGCCATTTAAAGCGAACAACGACAAACGGTTTTGCATTTTTGCTTTTTCCCAATCCGCTAATTGCTCGTCGTACGCTTGTGCTTCATAGGATTCATTAGTGAAATATTTAACAGTCTCATAGTTTAACAAGCTATCTATTGCACGCGTATTACTTGATGAGTCAGCTTTATTCGCTGCACGTATATATCGTGTCCGCCATTCGGTTGCATAAATAGAATATGCGACGTAACTGCATATGGAAAGACCGGTGATCAGTGCAAACCAAATACCGTAGTTCACCCATAATATGGTTATTACCATTAATATTTCTATTAAGGTCGGTACAATATTAAATATCATAAAGCGCATTAAAAAGTTCACGCCAGAAGTACCACGGTCAATATCTCTTGATAAGCCGCCTGTTTGACGGTTTAGATGAAAGTCTAAATCAAGTTGATGTAAGTGTTCGAAAACTTTCAAACCTATACGGCGAATAGCCCGTTCGGTAACTCGTCCAAACAAAGTATCTCGAAGCTCTGCAAATAGCACTATGGTTAGTCGAACTAAACCATAAGTGGCAACTAGCGCAAAAGGAACTATAAAAACATTGTTTTCTTGTTGCATATCCAAACCATCAACAATGTCTTTTAGTATGAAAGGCAGATATACGCTGGCAATTTTAGTCAACACCAAGCATAACAATGCAAAACCAATACGCATTTTAAATTCAAGTAAATAAGGGATCAGCGATTTTAGCACTCGCCAATTAATAGTGGTATTTTCAGGTAATGGGTAAGAAGAAGGACGCATGAAGAATATTACTCAGGAAGAAATTAGCCAAACTCTAACGGCTTTAATCACTTAAAGCAATTATAAGCCATGCACAACTATTCGTAATGCAGCGATTTTATCTTTATCAATCTTGTAGAATGACGTTGGTTAATTGATCAAAGCTATTATTTTACTTTTGTAAGTTTGACCAATGGGGATATCCGCACTTGCTATCCTAAGTTGTGCAGTACTTACTGAGTTGATCTTATTTTTAGCCACAATAAAAGACTTGTGTACGCGCATAAACAAATCTTGTGGTAAGTCTTTTTCAAATTGTGAAATTTTTTGATGAGTCACTATTTTTCCATCATCACAAAAAACTAAGCAATAATTACCACAAGCTTCAATATAAAGAATATCGTTGAGCGCAACTTGGTGATGGGTTTTATCTCCTTTGATAAAAATCCTTTGGTTTTGGCGTAGTTGTTGATCCACGCTTTCCACTTTATTTAGAACATTTGAAACACTCTGTTGCTCTGCTGAGCCATTATTTTTCTCAATTGTTATTTTATTCACGGCCTTTAAAAAACGTTCAAAGCTAAATGGTTTTAATAAGTAGTCTGAAACATTTAGTTCAAAACCTTCTAAAGCAAACTCTTGATAGGCCGTGGTAACAATCACTTGTGGCTTAATACTTAAGGTTTTAAGAAAATCAAAGCCGGTTAACTTTGGCATATTAATATCAAGAAACATTAAATCGATACTATTTGTCGCTAAAAATTGCATAGCCTCCAAGGCATTATAACTATGATTAACCAAGCGTAAATGAGGTAATGCGTTGCAATACTCTTCGATAATACGATGAGCAATCGGTTCATCATCGACGATCATAAAGCGGATTTCTTTGTTATTCATATTAAGTTTTCATTCTGTAAATTTATTTTTAGTTGCACACAATAAACGCTATGCTCAGACTTTATATTAAGTTGATAAGCATTAGGGTATGTCAGTTGTAAACGTTTTTTTAAGTTTTGTAAGCCAATACCTGACTTAACCGGCTTTTCACTTTCATCAAAATTGTTTTTAATGTCAAAGACCATTTCATCATCTTTAATTTCAAGTTTGATATCAACGAAAGCCTCTTCGGTTAGCTTTTCAACCCCATGTTTGTAAGCATTTTCTACCAGTATCAATAATAATAACGGTGAAATTGTCGCAGCAGAGCTATCTAAAGTATGAGTGAACGTTATATTTACCGGTTTATGGTAGCGGATCTGTTGTAATTGGATAAAATCATTAAGGTAGTTGATCTCTTCGCTGAGCAATACTTTATCTTTTTCACCCTGATAAATCGTATAGCGTAGCATATCTGAAAGTTTAAGGATCAGACCTGGCGTTTCATCCGACTTTTCCAAGGCTAAGCCATATAAATTGTTCAGGGTATTAAAGAGAAAGTGTGGGTTAATCTGACTTTTAAGATGCATTAATTCGGCATCGGTACGTTCGTTTTGTAGCTGTTTAACTAATTTCCATTGACCTATAACCCAATGAGAAAACAAATGAAAAAGCATCAACCAGCTCAATATGGTTAATTGAAACTTAGTGCCGTATTCACTATTATCGACTGTGTTGGAAGCAAAGAAACACACGGCAATAAAGCTCGCATAAATTAAATAAATTTTTTGGGTTTTTAAATCAAGTGATTGAGGCTGTCTTTGTGACTTATTTTTAATAAAAAGTACAATGTGATAAAGCATAAATGTGTAACAAAAGGCGATGGTTAAATTATATAATAGATCAATGGGATGTACTTCTTCGAAGATCAATATAGCACTCAATGCCAATAAGAAACTGCAGGCGATGTTATGGTTATTAAGCCAACTTAAAAGCATCGAAAATTTTGTCGTTACACTCTCTTTTGGCGAGATATTTACACTTATTATCGACTTTAAAATTGGACTATGAGCGATTATCAATAAGATTAAAACGAGATAATTTAAACAAAGTAGTGCGATGGCAAAAGGTAAGCGACTTTCACGTGAATCTAATATCAACATAAACAAAGTTAAGGACAGAAACGTCGTTAAAACTAATAATATGCTCACTCGATTTTTTTTACATTGATTGAACAAGGCTAATTTAGCTTTCACTAGATTTTCTTTAATTGAATAATTTCTTGGCTCTATTAATTTACAAATGAATTTGTCGATAATAAAAAGTCCCACCAATATAAAGCCCAAAAGCAAACCATTCATACAACACCTCGTTTACCCAACCAAAGAATGCTAAAAATACACACATTTAGTAGTACAAGCGAGTACTTTACTCAGTCAAATCCCGAATATTGACCAACTCTATCATTATTATGTCCAACAAGGTCTTTTTCGATACGAATGGTATACCCCTTAAAAATAGGTGTTTGAGCAAGAAAGGTTACGGTACGTCACATATCTTATTTATCACTAGGGTATAGCTTCTAGCTTGATTATAACTGTTGCAAATAAATTTACTTTTCACTTGTGGAGTAACACTATGGAAGCAGTCGCAATAACATCAACCGTAAATACTGATTCAAATAATCACAGCAATATTGAGAATCAGCTTAAAATTTCTGGATTAAGCAAAACCTATAATAATGGTTTTAGAGCCCTAAATAATGTCAATTTAACATTATCTAACGGTATGTTCGGTTTACTTGGCCCAAATGGTGCTGGTAAGTCGAGTTTTATGCGAAGTTTGGCAACGTTACAAACTTTCGACAATGGCAATATTATTTTCAATGGTGAAGACAGCAAAACTCACCCTGAAGCTATTAGGAAAATCGTTGGATATTTGCCACAAGAATTTGGTGTTTATCCTAAAATGTCAGCAGTGCAACTGCTTGATTACTTGGCTGTATTAAAAGGTGTTACCGACAAAACCGCACGACAAAAACAAATTTCCTACCTACTAGAGTTAACCAACCTCACCGCATACAAAAATATAGCGGTTGCCAACTATTCGGGTGGTATGAAACAAAGATTTGGGATCGCTCAAGCATTGCTCGGCTCTCCTAAACTGTTAATTATTGATGAACCTACTGCTGGCCTAGATCCCGCTGAACGTAATAGTTTTCATAATATTTTGTCTGATATTGCAGATGAAATGATCATCCTTCTATCAACTCATATTATTGAAGATATCAATAACTTATGTCCCAAAATGGCAATTTTAAATGCAGGTGAAATATGTTTTCAGGGTGAACCTCAAGCGTTAATAAGTACTTTACAGAACAAACTTTGGAGAAAAACCATTTCCAAAAATCAATTAAAGCAAGTTCAGCAACAGTATGAATTATTGTCTGTGCGATTAAAGAGTGGTTGTTATCAAATAAGACTGGTTTCAGACATTAACCCTGGGCATGGTTTCACACCTGTAGAAGCAGATTTAGAAGATGCCTATTTTCATACTTTAAAGCAACAGCAGCGCTAATTAAAGAGAAGCTAAGG
>Ga0209396_1006406_pt1 | contig 10802 bp, 11 predicted proteins | sample GOMGulsemesocosm_6_FD_184638 | JGI IMG/M metagenome (GOLD analysis project Ga0209396, IMG submission 184638) | Methane-oxidizing microbial communities from mesocosms in the Gulf of Mexico - GOM8C Gulf of Mexico (SPAdes) (version 2) | ecosystem: Environmental > Aquatic > Marine > Cold seeps... | reverse complement strand
AATGGAAAGATATGGGCGGTTGGCCACTTGCAGTCCCTGAAGAAGCAGAAGTTGTAAGTGACAGTTCAACAGTCGCTGATACTGAATAAACAATTATGCCCCTGCGTAATGATATGGATGCAATAACTCTCGAGTTAAGCACTCACGCGTAAAGGGGCAAAATCTGCATGATATTTTAATACTAGAACTTCCCTTCAATTCCGATGATCGTAGTATCAGTTTCACTTTCATAATGAAAATGTAACACTGTCGCACCGTAGCTAATCCCTGCAACACAGCCTAAAAGATTGGCTGCCATGTCATTTTTACTGAATTCGTTACCCGTTTGCCCTGCATCATAAGTTTCCTTTAATGCGCCAACTGATAAGCCGACTAACATTGTTTGCCACCAACTTTCGGTATACATCATAGTGGCACCGCAAATAACCGTCTCGCCAATAAAATGTTGCTGTTTATCATTTTCCACACTTTCAGCACTCACAGAGAAAGATAAGCACATCATTAAAATTAAGAGTACATATCGACGCAAGTTCGAGGTAGATTTTGACCATGAGTGATGTTCAATATAGGAAGGGAAATAACGCTTACAGTACGTTTTGAGTACATTACTGCTTATTATTACTTTAGCTAAATAGATCATGAGTTTTTAAGCGCCATAACAAATCTAGCAATGTAACCTAAAAAATTTGACTCGAATTCTAGCCTTTTCTGCAATATAAACCTGATAACTATAGATTTACATTATAATCAACACTGGGCTAAAAGGTTTAAATGCTAAATTAGATTAATGTAAAGCATCCGTGCGCCATAGAACTACGTAGAATTGGTATAAAACTCCAAGTAGATAAAACAATGCTAGCAGCCAAAGTTCAGTTCGCAACAAATAGCGCATACAAAAATGAGCCTTCAGTGGTAAAATTTATTAACGCGAAACTGCAGCATTCACTAAAACTGCATAACTACCCATAAATAGACTTAAAATTCACTTATCTTATCCATCATAGTTTTATATACTACAGGCAATGAAATTATTAACATTGGAAAGTAGATAAATGAATCCTGTAGTTATCGCGGTGCTAACTATGTTAATCCTGAGTTTTATGCGGATTAATGTTGTTGTTGCACTCACAATTAGTGCCATTTTAGGTGGCTTAATTGGTGGTTTACCTTTAGAAGAAGTTATTTCGGCGTTTAACTCAGGTTTAGGTGGTGGTGCGTCAATTGCATTAAACTATGCCATGTTAGGTGCATTTGCAGTTGCAATCTCAAAGTCTGGTATTACAGATCTACTCGCAGCTAAAATTGTTAGCCGTCTTGGTAATGGTAACTCGCAACGTCAAATTAACGGCTTTAAGTATGGTTTACTGTTTACACTGCTATTAGTTGCAATCTCATCACAGAACGTTATCCCTGTTCATATCGCTTTTATTCCTTTACTTGTTCCACCACTACTCGGTGTAATGACTAAATTAAAATTAGACCGTCGTGCTGTAGCTTGTGTGATCACTTTTGGTCTAACTGCGACGTATATGTTCCTACCAATTGGTTTTGGTGGCATTTTCCTAAACAACATCCTGCTTAAAAACCTAAATGATAACGGTGCAAATGTTGTTGCTGAGCAATTACCAGCGGCAATGGCTTTACCTGTATTAGGTATGGTTATTGGTTTAATTACGGCAGTGTTATTTACCTATCGTAAACCACGTGAATATTTTGTTGAAAGCGAATTAACCGCGAAAGAAGAAAAACCAGTTGAATTTAACCCGCGCCACATCATTGTAGCTATGGTGGCAATTGTGGCAGCGTTAAGCCTACAGTTAACTTATGATTCAATCATTCTTGGTGCACTAACCGGTTTCATTATCTTTACGCTAGGTGGCGTGATCAAGTTCCATGAAACACAAGATATGTTTACCCGCGGTGTACACATGATGGCAATGATTGGTTTCATTATGATCGCAGCATCAGGTTTTGCAGAAGTAATGAAAGCAACAAGCGGTGTTGAATCATTAGTGGGTTCAATCGGTGGTGTCATTGGTGACAATAAAGGTCTGGCTGCATTATTAATGCTAGTAACAGGTTTATTGGTAACTATGGGCATTGGTTCATCTTTCTCGACAATCCCAATCCTTGCGACTATCTATGTACCTCTTGCTTTGCAATTTGGTTTCTCACCATTAGCAACTGCATCACTTGTTGGTACCGCAGCAGCACTTGGTGATGCTGGTTCACCAGCATCTGACTCAACGTTAGGTCCAACATCAGGCCTAAATGTTGATGGTCAACACGATCATATTCGTGACTCAGTGATCCCAACATTCATCCATTATAATATCCCGCTTATTATCTTTGGTTGGATTGCAGCTGTTACACTGTAACAAGCAGGAATAACGCGTATTAAAAAGGGAAGCTATTGCTTCCCTTTTTCTTATCCGAATATCTATTATAAGATACTATTATTCTTACAAGATAATTAAACGACTATTCAGCTTTCGCTTTTGCTGCAGCTGCAGCGATTAGTGGCTGTAGTTCGCCTTGTTGGAACATTTCCATGATGATATCACAACCGCCAACAAGCTCGCCTTCAACCCATAGTTGTGGGAATGTAGGCCAGTTAGCGTATTTAGGTAGTTCAGCGCGGATATCAGGGTTTTGTAGAATATCAACGTAAGCAAATTGCTCACCACAATTGATTACTGCTTGTGATGCTTGTGAAGAAAAACCACAGCTAGGTAGTTTTGGAGATCCTTTCATGTATAGGATGATTGAGTTCTCAGCAAGTTGCTGTTTGATTTTATCTAAAGTTTCCATTGTGTCCTCACAAATCTTAGCGTTTACATCTATTGTAGTTATTATTTGAATCTAGTTATTTAAACTCTAACCATAGAATGCATTATAAAAATACAAATTTCGCAGCCATTTTATGCTAATTATAGCTTGGTTAACACCGTTATTTTGTAGGGTTATTTTGTTTTATATTTAGCCTAATTCATAAAAAATGAATTCACTCGTTACAATTTATTAATTGAACAATACAATTGTGGTCAAATACTTGAATATATTCAACGCTAGCGTTAGTATTCCAGCAATAATTAAATCAATAATGAGCAATGGATAGCTTTTAGCTATCAATAAATAAGGAAATACCTATGAGTATTACACTACCAGCTTTACCGTACGCACAAGATGCACTTGAACCACATATCTCTGCTGAGACTCTTTCTTTTCACTACGGCAAACACCACAACACTTACGTGGTTAAGCTTAACGGTCTAATCGAAGGCACTCCTCTTGCTGAAAAATCATTAGAAGAAATTGTTAAATCTTCTACTGGCCCAGTATTCAACAATGCTGCACAAGTATGGAACCACACGTTCTACTGGAACAGCCTTACTCCAAATGCAAAAGGCCAACCTGAAGGCGCTTTAGCTGACGCTATCAACGCTAAATTCGGTTCTTTTGAAGCATTCCAAGCTGCATTCGACGACAAAGCAGTAAACAACTTCGGTTCAAGCTGGACTTGGTTAGTTAAAAACGCTGAAGGCGAATTAGAAATCGTTAACACTTCTAACGCAGGAACTCCTATCACTGAAGCTGGTGTTACACCACTAATCACAGTTGATCTATGGGAACACGCTTACTACATTGATTACCGTAACCTACGTCCTAGCTACCTTAAAGGTTTCTGGGCACTAGCTAACTGGGATTTCGCTGCCGCTAACTTCGCAGCTTAATAGACCTTTTAGTCTAAAGTTTAACTTACGTTAGACAATAAAAAAACCGACAGTGCATGCTGTCGGTTTTTTATTATTAGGCTAGTATTAGCTGTATCAAGTTGTTATCCTAATGCACATTAGCTTAATGACAAGGATGTTATTACTTATTTTTCAAGACTGAGGTCGTTATGAATTTTAGTAGTACATTTAAAGCAATATTAACATTATCTATCCCAACAACATTAATGTTTACAGTCCTGTACTTATCAATCAACTAAGCTCTCTATTATTCATACAATAAGCTAGCCCTTTGATAATCAGCTAATTTGTTGTCGACCAAGCAATGAATGGGACAAGGTAGTTCCATCTACATATTCTAATTCACCACCAACTGGTACACCATGCGCAATACGGCTCGCTTTCACGCCATATTCTTGTGCTATCTCGGCAATATAATACGCAGTAGCCTCACCTTCCACTGTTGGATTGGTCGCCAAAATAAGTTCTTCATAACGACCCGATGCTAATAATTCTGCTAGTTTATCTAAACCAATTTCATCCGGACCAATGCCATCTAATGGTGATAAGTGACCCATTAATACAAAATATTGACCACTAAATTGATTGGTTTGTTCAATAGCAGCAACATCCGCCGGTCCTTCAACAACACATAGTATTTTCTCGACTTGACGCTTAGGATTCGCACAGATAGCACAAATGTCTAATTCAGTCAGGGTGTTACATTGTTGACAGTGACCAATTTTAGTCATCGCCTTTTCTAAAGAATGCGCTAAAGAAACTGCATCATCACGCTTACGCTCTAGTATGTGAAACGCAATACGTTGTGCAGACTTAGGTCCTACACCCGGTAAAATCTGTAGATCATTAATCAATTGATCTAGCAAAGGACTGAACTTCATTTATAACTCCAAAAAGAAATCCAGCTCAACTGGGTTTCACGTCTATATTGAGCGCAATTCTACATTAAATCCCATGTTTTAGCATATAATTTTGTCTTCTGCATAAGTGTATGTTTCGGACTTGCATACCCGTGAAGTGTCGTTAAAATAAGCAGTAAGCATAAATATGACAAAAGAAAAACAGCTAAATGCAAACGCGAGAGCGCTGCATAAGCGACAAGGCAGATCATTAAGCCACAACAATGTCGGATTTGTGTTGTGATCTGACCTTTCAGCCGTTAAACTTCTGCCTCCCAAATTGTTGGTTTAGCTAAACTGCACAGGTAACATTATGATTAACCACTTTAGTGTGCTTGGTATCAAGCCGAACGCAAATGAAGACGACGTTAAAAAAGCCTATAAACGTCTATCGAATCGGTTTCACCCAGATAAATTACTCGGCGCATCAGACGATGAAAAAAAGCATGCTGAAGCTCAGCTGCAGCGAGTAAGAAACGCCTATGAAGTGCTTTCAAATCCTAAGCTTAAACGCGATTTTGTAAAAAACTTCAGTAACGTTATTGTGACCGACCCTGCTGCCGCTATGCGCGAGCTGTGGGATCAATTTTATTCTATAAGTTAATTTCTGAGTATTCATGACAAAAGCACTAGATCTATCACGTATTGATGAATTAAAAGAAAATGCATACAGCAATATCGAGTCTTATAACGATCCCGATACTCCAGATGCACTTGCAAAATTTACTAGCCAAATCAAAACTATTTTATTAGCTGATCCAAAGTTACTTGAATCTGTACCTGAGTACTTACCGATTGCGCTGTATGATCAGGTTAAATTTCCACCTGAAGCAAAAATCAAGTGGGCTCATTGGGTTAAAGAAAGCATTCAGCCTGAGTGGGATGACTTTAAAACCACAGTCGCCTTTAATAAGGCAGATCTGCCACTGGTGTTAGCTGTAAAAAAACACTCTGAGACATTATTAATTGAGAGCTGTATTGTTTTATTCTTGTTGGCCAATGAGAACCTGTCTACCCCGACGAGTAAAGCGCAAGAAGAAGATGACAATGACTACATCGAAAGTGAAGAAGGTTATTACGATCAATTTGATGAGGAAGAGCAATAATGAATAGCTTAATTGAAACTGCCGTAATCGAGATCAAACAACTTGCAGATGTAGAACCACAACAGGCGAGTAAAAAGTTTGAATTAATGGCTAACACCATGACTGATGACGTTTTAGTTGAAGTGATCGAGCAGATGGATATCGTCACCTTAACCCAAATAAACAGTCACCATGATATCTCGTGCCCTTCTATCATGTCAGAGCTGATGACCCCAGAACAGATCCGCGATATCGTTTGCCAGCAACCGCTATATTGGGAAGAGAAAGTGAAGAACAACGCTGATGAATTAATTCAGCACACGTTTGATTTTTTAACTTATCTTATCCGTATTCAAAATACTGAAGCGAAACAAACAGCTATTTTAGAGTGTATTGCTGAAGATCAAGCTGGTCTTTTTTATCTATCGATCCCGTTTATTGAATATTTATTAGCACCGAAGGTAGAAGCAGAACGTCAGAGCCACATTACTGACAACTATGATGATGAAGATGATGGCGAAACCGTTGGCTTTACCGACCGTAGTGCAGAAGAAGATGCACACAGCTTAAGTATTGATGATCCACGTAGCTTATTAGCCTTGATCCGCGAACTGGCACCCGACGTTGAGAAATCAATTAAGAACTTACTGCGCAGCGAAAACTCAAGCTGGGTTGCTATCATCGACAGTTTCGTTAATGAATTAGTACTGCAAGCAAAAGAAAAGAACGCAGTAGATGATGAATACGAAGAAGTTGATGACATGTTTAGTTTTCTTGATTAAGGACGCCGTTAATGGAAATTGTACTAAGAGACAGTAATCAAGGTCCTTTTTTAACTAAAGTATTGGATTATGCGCAAGCAGAAGCGCTATTGGATGAAGCTCAACTTGCTGAAGTCAAAAATAAAGCGATACTAATGAGCCTTAAGCTAGCAGATAAATTTTATAACAAACATAAAATGCATTTGTTAGAAAATGCCGCGTTCGATGTGATCGGGGTGGCAAGCTTAGGATTAATGTCGCTAAGTAATAACGATCAAGCACTAGCATTTAAACTGCTTATCGCTCCAAATGGCATGGTAAAATCCTTCCAGAAAGGGTGGAGCATGCTTACTCGTGTAAGTAAATATAAGCTAAACGGCAAGTCAATATATGGTGATATAGACCCACTGCTACTCGATAAGATATCGACACCAAGTGATGCTGAAGAGTGGCAAGGTTGGCAGAGCTATCAAGACGCGCTGTTAGACTTTAATCGTGAAGAGTCTATCGTGGGCTTGTTAAACCAGTTTTACGCACAAACAACCTACGATCCTTTAGATTGTTTAAGCCTCGAAAACGTGTTTGCAGAAGTCGTGCTTTACCGTCTATTTTTTGGTCCAGTTAAAGTAAGACAAGATCTGAAGCAACGATTAGCTAAGATTGAACTCGATGATGCATGGTTCTCGCTTGAATACATTGAGCAACAAATTGAGCTGACGTTGTCCGAGCTACCATCGACACTTGCCGAGACAATAAAAACAGACCAAGGTAAATACTTTACCGCAGGTTTACTACGTACGTTAACGTTTGCTAAAAGCTATCGAGAACTACGCTTAAAAGATGCGAGTCCAGAGCGCTTAGAGCGATTCGAAGATAAAGAAGGGCTAACAGGTTTGTTAGGTTGGCCAGTTTATATCGTGATGTAATATTTATAAAATAACAGCTATAAAAAATGGCAAGTACCTGCTCTTATGAAAGAGGGTTACTTGCCATTTTGTCACTGTGTTGTAGCTAACAGATATTAAATATCGTTTAACATTTCTCTAATTAAAAAGTTAGAAAGGCATTTTCATACCTAGATTAAAACAAAATGTTTAGTTAGCCGCAGAAATCCATTTAGCAAAAATGCTTTTAGCTAAATTTTCATCTTGAACCATAACAGAAAGCGACATTCCAGCTTTGATATCTTTAATAAGGGTTATGTTTTGATCTGAAACAGATTGGGCATAGGTAATGTTTCGATCAAGTTCTTCTGTTTCTAACTTCAGCAAACCGCCTTCAAGTTGCCAAGCGACACTATTAACTTCATCACCTTCAGTAATTATGACTGTAGAAGCCGAAAATACCATTTTTACAAACGTCGGTTTTATACTCTCACCTTTACCTTGATCATCAAAGATAAAATAAAATGTATTGCCAATTAAATCATCCGCAGCCCATGTCGCCTCTCTTTCCTCATCATCACCCACTCCAAATGGCGCACTGGAAATAGCAGTCAGATCTTTACTGCGCAATGGTACAGATAAAGACAAGTAATTGCTTACGTAGATAAATTCATCTTTTTCATTACCATCAGATATCAAAATATTATCCATGATTTCATAGCTTATTTCTTTGCCATCAAGATAAGTAACACCGTCTTTAAAAGTCAAAGGCCTAGCGCCTTCATCACGATAGTGTGCACCGTTAAGGCTTACTAAAAAACGAGGGCCCGCTTCTAAAAAATCGGCAAGTTTAGAAATCGCCGGCTCATGTCTAAGCTCACCGTTGTCTTCAAATATTATATTTTGACTGTCCAAATCGATGTCATTATTTTTAAATTCATTGACAATATAATCATTAACTTTCTCGGTTTGAGAGAGCAAGTCGCCTGTATTATTGTCATCCTTATCGACAGCTAACTGCGTGACCAAAGCACGTGCTAGCGCATGCACGTGCGCTTTATTAGTATCATTTGATGCAAGATAATCACCACTGAGCAATTCTTCTGATAAATCTAATTCATTAGCAATCTCAGCCAATGTTTTGTCTGTATCTAATACATCGAGTGTTGTAAATGGAGTAACAACATTAGGCGAATCAACGGATATTTCCGCAACCATTTGATAACTTTTCCCTACAAAACCAACACTATCCGCATCCTTTGTTTCACCTGCTTTAATTGTCGCGATAAGCTGCCCAGATATAATGTCTTTATCTATCTTGATAACACCATTTTCATCTGTGCTGCCAATATCAACACACAGTGTTTCCCCCACCGCAATCATACAAACATCAGCGTTACTTAAATAACCATCAATAACACGGTATTCCACCGTATTACGATCTGTCGTTGGAGAGTCACTTGATGAGGATTCGCCACAAGCAGTAAGAAGGCTAGCAACACTCAAAGCAAGTAAAGTTTTTTTCATCATTTATCCTTTAAAGATATCTATTCGAATAAGAACAATGAAAATAATATGAAATCCTTGCTAAGGATAGCCACGTAAAATAAACAAAAAACCACAAAAATAATTTTAACTATTTGAATAACTATATTTTTAACCTGATCCAAGCCTTGGCAAATCGCAGGTCGTTTTCAACCGTGCGCGTTGAAACACACAGTAATCGGGCAATGTCTTTATTTGACCTTTGCGCATAATATCTCAACTCAACCGCTTCCGCCTGACGAGGATATTTCTTCTCCAGCGCATCAATATGCAATGATAATGTGGATAACTCATACGTCTGCTCAATATTGCCTCCCTGCTGGGCAATTGCACTGGGTGATAGCAGGCTAGTATTTTCAGGATTTCTTGCTTGTGTTTCGACATGCTTGCGATAGTTATCAATAAATGTATTTCTGACCGTCACATTAAGGTAACTGTAAAACTCCCTGAGCGATTCTATGGGTAGTAAAGACTCGGCTTTGACTAAGCGCTCATAAACATCATGTGCTAAATCCGTTGCTGATTGTGCATAAATTGCCGTATTTGCATCTTCAGGAATTCGTTGTCGATGTATTTTTGCGAGCTTTTTTATTTGGTTATACGCGATAGTCATTAACACCTGTGTCGCGTCAGGATCTTTTCTTTGCCATCCTTGAACTAACTTAACCAATTCTAATTCTGTCATTACATTCCTTGATACTTATTTCAGCTTTAGTTTTGCTCTACGTTAAGAGGTAATCGCTTTAAACTCCAGTAACCCATCGGTTTACCAGGTACTCAGCAAGTTGTTTATTTTGAGTAAAAAGTGAAAACAAACCTGTTGATTTATTCCTCGCGACCATAAGCTCTTCCCCTTCGCTCATTTTGAAAAATTGTAAGGTATGTGCGTCATTGTCGGCAAAATATAACTCTAATAAGCCGTCAACGACATCCCATTCAACACGGGTCGATTGTCCACTCAACGTCAAATGTGCAGACGTAGTATCAAATTTAATTTCCATTAAAGCAGCAGATATGACAGCATTTTTTTCTAACGCGCGGTCATAGATGTGATACCAAGTAGAGCCAGTTAACTGCTCTTTTTGCCATTGCTGGCTATTATCCGTATCCAGTAAATTTTTATGGGTTAGTAATACCATATCCCCGCCACCAGGTACCGTTACAGCCAACGACGGTGTCAAATAAAGGAAATCATCCGATTCAGCACCTTCACCAAAATCTGAACTCAGTACATCCCCGTTGACTTGATATATCCCCTTATTATCCCTGATTCTTAAAGTACCCGCTTCAAAGGTAACCCTGTTTTCGTCCTCACTTTCAACGTCATTTTCATGTGTTACATGCCAAAAAACAGCTCCAGACTCTAAAAATTGTAATATGTCATTCGCTTTCACTAAATACCGATTTTCAACCAATAAGCTCTGGAACTTATATTTCAATGTAGCAATGAAATCATGATTATCTGGAGAGTAATAAAACGTGCTAACGCTATGATCCTGATTATGCGATTCAGGCTTTATTGACAATAAATAATTCAAATATTGCTTTTCAGAGTTCGTGTATTCCTGCCAATAAGTCTTTTTAATAGCTTGTAATAACTGTGTATGCTGAACAAAAGTGTCACTGATATCGAGACTGCTTCGATAATAACTCGTGTTTATTAGTGAATTGTAGAATAGCGCTTGAACGGCTGTATTAGGTAAATCCGACCCGACAATAAATACTAATCTCTTTTTTAACTCTGCCGTATTAGGTGCTATTAATTGATACTGTTTATTTTGCACTAATAAATGCATCAACTTTGAGCCCGCATTAAACGCTATATCTGTATTGTGTAATTTATCAAACCGCGCAATAATTTTTTTATATAATA
>Ga0209396_1006403_pt1 | contig 10806 bp, 9 predicted proteins | sample GOMGulsemesocosm_6_FD_184638 | JGI IMG/M metagenome (GOLD analysis project Ga0209396, IMG submission 184638) | Methane-oxidizing microbial communities from mesocosms in the Gulf of Mexico - GOM8C Gulf of Mexico (SPAdes) (version 2) | ecosystem: Environmental > Aquatic > Marine > Cold seeps... | reverse complement strand
GATTCTCTATATTTTCAGCGCTAAACGACCCTATTCTAGTATTGTTAACCCTTGTCCCGTTTGTCGTTCTTAATCCACCTAAGTATAATATGCTTCCTTGAACTGTGTTGGTTGGAATTGGATTACTGGGAACTAAACCAAACTCACCGATGCCATTAGGCATTTCATCTTCAGTACATCCGGCTTTGTTCATTTCAGACATAAGTTCAAAAAGTTCCTTCTGCTCCTTCATGCCTGGTATATCCATGAGTTCGTCATATACCGATTTCTGCTTCTTTTTTCTAAAAATATCAAATAATCCCATTAAACTCTCCTAATACTAAATTGATTTTCATTATTCTTTAAACTTAAAAAGCTATGCTTTCTCTTTAAACCCACCTACTAAAGCATAGCCAATTAGTAACTCAATCAACGCTGCGATTGCCCAAGGACCCCAAACAATCCCCCATACAATTGAAATAGCAACTATTGCAATAATTGCATTTTGTTTGTTTTTAATAAACAGTCCAAAAACAGCACCTAAACTAATGAATACAAAAGCATAGAACAGCATAATCTCCCCCTTTAATCATATGATTTAAAATTAAGTAACCAACAAAGCTTCTAGCAAGAATACTCTGGTAATCCTTTTTCTCTATTTAACTTTTGAGCTGCTTTGCATGCTGAACGAGATTGTTTTCCTGAACACTCATGATTAAATTTATCGACTAAAGAAGAATGTTTTTTTACTTCTTTATTATAAGTATCAACAGATTCTTGGCTGTAAGTATCAACCACTTGATTAGCCAGTTTTTTGCCAAGCCATTCTCCTTGATTGTATAACTCAACACACTCTTCCATTTTTTCATCTGATATTACCGGAACATTGGTGCTAGTGGATGAAGTTGGAGGTATTTTGTAAGTTGATTGAGCATTTACAAAAGAAATATATACAAGAGGGATACAAAAAAGGTAAGTTTGAATTTTTTTCATATTAAAACTCTATTCCTTGTTTATTAAAATTAATCAAATTTAAAATCGATTTTTTTTAGGCTGTTTTCATCCGGCATTTTAATGTCTAACTTAACCTTGTCTGAAACAGTTCCTCTGATTCGTCCAACGTATGGGTTAACATGTAAAACATCTACGTCTCCAAATCTTTCGAAAATTTCCTCATCATGTACCTTTAAATGTGCTCGTAAATGCTGAATAAACCTTTTTTCATTCTCATCATGCCTACCATCGGCATTGATAAGCCTTAATGCAACTTCCAATACAATTAATTCCTTAATAGGGTTTAATTCAGAACGCTCTAACTCTTCAAACATTTCAGAAACAAGGAGAACCCCTTTACTTTTAAACTCTATTATTAACTGCTCTAGTTCTATAGATAAATCAACATCATTGAAAAATGAAGTTGATTTATCTATATTTTTCATTTCCTCGACTTCAAGAGAATCAATATCTCCATCACACCCCATGGTGCAAAAAGCAATTTTAAATAATAATTTTTTAAATTCTATTTTTTCCATTATTGGTAATCCTAAATGTTTACTGAATAAAACCCATAGTTTTTTTGGCTGGCTCAGCCTTATCGTTCTCAATTTTCTTTTTTAATTCTTCATATTTTTTCAACTCAGAATGAGAAACTGATGGTTTGTTTGTTTTTATGGCATTTAAAACATGCTCAGTAGATATTCTGGCTTTTTCACCCAAAGCTACTCTAGAAGATTCATCAATCAAAAACTTAAGATCACTTGATACATAGTTTTCAGTTTCAGTTGCTATTAATTCGTAATCAAAGTCCAACTCTACTGGCCTAACCTTCAAATAAAGCTTGAACATTTCAAGTCTGGCATCAAAGTCAGGGGGCGGTAGGTATATTATTTTATCTAAACGCCCAGTTCTTAAAATGGCAGGATCTATTCTCTCTGGCCTGTTTGTAGCTGCTATAACAAAGATGCCTCGTTCTGAACAGTTTGACATTTGTGCCAAAAATTCATTTACTGGCGCAGCATGCATCTGATGTAAGTTACTATCTTCCCTGCTAGGAACAACAGCATCAATTTCATCTATAAAAACAATTGAAGGAGCATTATCTGAAGCATCCTTAAAAATTTTTCCAATATTATCTTCAGTTGCATTAATAAATTGACTTTTGATATCTGAAGGCTTCAATTCTACAAAATTAAAACCCACTTCTTCTGCAAACTGTTGTGATATAAAGGTTTTCCCACAACCTGGCGGCCCGTACAGTAGCATTCCATTAGGTATGGTTAATCCGTAGCTCTTGTATAGCTCAGGTTCATTTAATGCCCTAATTACATCAGTATCAAATATGTCTTTTAAATCAGCCATACCTGCAATTGCAGAAAAACCTCCGCCTTTTTTAGGTGCTTTCCTTACACCAGCAGAGTTACTTATTGAGCCTTTAGCATTTCCTTCTTCGATACGAACAGGATTATGTAACGCATCTAAAAATGCATTTAGAGTATTGAAGCGCTGATCTACATCCTGATGCAAGGCTTTACTTAAAGTATCTTTTAAACTTTCATCCTCAAGTTTGTCCCCAGAAGGAAGTAAAAACCTTAACCTTTCTTCTCTTTTTTCAAATAAAGCATCAACAAATTCAGGTTGAAAATATTCGTTAGTCGGTTTATCCAAATGCCAAGGAGGAATACCAAAAATCATATGGTAGAGCATTGCCCCTAGAGAAAATATATCGCTCTGAACTGTATAAACACCGTTATACAATTCTGGGGCAATATAAAAAGGATTTAATAACTTAATATTTATTGATTGGTTAACATCCTGTAGGTATCTCGAACACTGGAAGTTAGTGATTATTGGGTGAACAGTTTCTTTTGTGTAATCAAGCACAACATTTTGCATATTTAGATTATTGTGCACAATTGTAGGGTTATGGGTATGTAATACTTCAATAGCTTTGGCTATTTTTAGTATTAAAGATACCGCAGAAAATTGTGAAAAAGGACCATCCCTTGCCATCTTTTCCTTTAAGCTTTCTCCACTAACAAATTCAGACACTAAATAGTGATATTTACAATTATTTTTAAAAACTTCACCACTATCAACATAAGTAATAATATTTTCATGGCGTACTTTTTTTAGTATTTCTGCTTCAAATAAGCTTTCATTTGCAAAGCTATGCCTATGAATTTTAGAACTATTGTACAGAGCAATAAGACAAGTCTTTTCCATTGTGTCTTTTGCTCTGTAAAGCTCAAAGTTAGCATTATTTTCTAAACAGAATAATATTTTATACTTAGAGTCAATATATTCTTGTTTATCAAAAGTACTTTCCAAGTGAATCTCCCTTAACCAATAAGCTCTGTACCATCGCCTTCGCTGAGCATAGCTTTGTCAGCTTGAGGCAACATGCTGTATAGCTCTGATACAATAGGACGAAGTCTATCTTTCGAAGGAGCGTCTGCGGCAATTTGCAAGCCTCTATCTAATAAAGATCTTGCACTATAACGATCTGACCATTGCAGCATATCAAATTCTTCATTTAAGTTATAAAGCAGTGCTATTTCCATTTGAGCGCCAAGCCCTTCATCAGCTATAGAAAAGTTCAGTTGGCGCATATTATCAATTAACTCTTGCGCTACTGTCACATCTTTGTGCTTGATAACTTCCGGTATTTGCGCTTTAAATTGATTTATCAGTGTTTTAGCTCTTTCGTTTTCAAATTCATCATTTGTTTCTTCTAGTTGATAAAAAACTGATTTCAATTCTTCTTCAACTTTTGGCCACTCACTATCACCTTGAATTGTTTCTATCTTCTTAATAGCTGAGCGTAACCGATGAAGAATACCCATTTTTCTATCATAATCGGTCTTACCTAAATCAAACTCTTCTTTAATACTACTTAGTTCTGACTCTAATGAATCAAGTTCATCTTTATTTTGGTAAACACCTTCTTCACAGATCAATTGATGAGATTGAATGCTTTTATTTATTTCTGTTGCTAAATACTCTTCTGGTATTTCCTTTTGAGTTGTATCTTTAGGAACTTCAATTTCATGAGTAAAATCTAGAGTAGGAAAATATGCAGATACAGTCATTCTTTCCGATTTATCTATTTTTACAGTCAGTTCAACATCACTACCTTCAGGAAGAAGTTTTGGTAAATGTTCACCTGTTATAAGTACATCATAAACATGTTCATTATGTATTGCTCTTGTTCCTTTAGCACCGTGTTCACCTTGGTACAAAGCAATTTTTAAAGAGTCCTCTTTAAGTCCTGGTCTAATAGCCTTTTGTGTTTTCAAGCCGTTTTTGGTTCCCACAGCAGGGGTCGGTTGATTTTTTTCCAACCCTTTTATTGGCTCAAATATTATTTTGCCTGATTCACGACTCTTAATTTCTACACCATAATGGTATGGAAGGGTTGCACTACCGATTTTTGAGCCTTGGTAAATTGTAAATGATTCAGGCTCGCAATCGAGAAGATTTCCTTTTTCATCACTCACCGTGACACTGAATAAGTTTGATGTGTCTTGCTTTAAAATAACATCAATCACTTCACCACTTTTCTCTACCTGAGTCTTACCCGTAGACCAAGATTTATCACCATTAGTAAACTCTACAAAAACTTTATCAGGAATAGTCCCATCCGTCTTTTCTTCAAGTATTTTTACTGCAACAAATTCTTCTTCTTCGACCGTAGTAGATTCATAGCTTAACTGTAATTGTATTTTAGTTCTATCTCTCTGCTCTTCTTGAACGTCTTCTGAAATATCGACCGTTGCTGCAAATAAAGCAGCCCCTTTTGATACGACTGTCATCGGATCTACACCTAAATCAGGTTTTATTAATTGCTCTTCGAGCATAGCCCTGAGTATAGGAGAATATGTTGGTCCACCAACAAGCAATAGTGACTTAAGAGAGCTTGCAGATACTTTATTTCTGTTTAACAGCTCTTTACATGTATCAATAGACTTTTGAAATATTGGTCCGACTGCTATTTCCATCACTTCTTGGGTAACAGTGATATCCAACTCTAACTCTTCACCATCATCATCTTCGATAGGGATGTCACCTAAATCGGATAAAATGTTATGAGTCTCGTTAAAAGACATTTGAATTTTTGTTTCTTCAGCATAAAACTTCATTGACGCTTGTAATGCTATATCGTTTTGTTCATCGGACAACAAATCATCTAATTCATATTCTTCTTTTAGATAAGGGATGATAATTTTATCCACTATAGCAAGATCTAAGTTTTTGCCTCCTAAATAGTTATCTCCTTCGGTATCAATAACCTTCATGATCCCTTCGTGCACTTCTACCAGTGCGGCATCAAAAGTTCCACCACCAAAATCAAACACTAAAATATGTCCATCTTTTATCGATGAGGTCGTTCCATAAGCCATTGCTGCTGCAATAGGTTCTTGAAGTAATTCGCATTGAGAAAATCCTGCCAGTTCTGCTGCCCTAAGGGTTGCATCTTTCTGGTTGCTGGTGAATTTTGCCGGAACTGTGACAACAACTGAATTTACACTCTCATCAGAAACAAATGACTTTAATGCTTTTAATACTTCAGACGACAACTCTTCAGAGTTATATTTATGATCCATGACTTGAGAATAATAAGTTTTATCCGTGCCCATGGTACGTTTAAACTCAATAAAAGCATTGCTAATAGCTTTTTCAGGATTCTTTAAAGCTTTTAGTTTGTCTCTTTTTAAAGCACTATGAGCAGAATCGCCTACTTGGATAGCCTTTTTCTTATTAAAAAATATGCAAGAAGGCATGGTATCTTTTAAGGTGTCTGTTTTAAGAATAGTCGGTTCGCCATGCTCTATTCTTGATATTGCTGAATTTGTCGTTCCAAGATCAATACCATAATCAATTTTATTTCTAGCCATTATTATTCCCCTACACTGACTTCAATGTCTGCTACTTGTATTGCAGAACCTTTGTAATTTACCTGAGGTTTTAGTACTTTCGTAATTAACTGTTCATCAATTTCTAGTTCATCACTTGTAACAAAAGAAACCGATGCTTTCATTCTGTCATCATAAGGTTGATTTAACATTTTCACTATTTCATACCCATTAGCAGCAAAGTTATCCTGTATACGTTTAACCGATGCAACGAGTTGCTTTAACCCTTTCGTTTTGGCATCCATTCTTGTCGTATTTTTTTCAATTCTCACAATCTCATCTGCTACTTTTAAAGCTAAGGAGTGATCTTCTTCTGAAGACTTTTGGGAGCTAATATTGTTTGAAAGTAATTCTAATAATTCAGCAAGCTTTTTATCAGCATTTAGAATATTTGACTCAACATCTTGTTTAAACATGTTAAGAGTATCTAAAATAGATTTTTCTTTATTAACAGTGAATAACCTAGAAGCAAAAAATGATACAAGAAGAAGAAAAGCTGTTATGCCAATTGCAGCAACTAAATACAAAATATAATCATCAAGCCTTAACACACTGTTTGATGTATCGGTAGAAATCTTTTCAAGGTTACCATCTGTTTCATCAGCGTATGTTTGTAGCTGTTTGACGGCATTGTTCAATTTAGATGTTGCATCACTAAGCAACTGATTAAGTCTATTTACCTCTGAAATTAACTCTTCATCCGATTTTTTGTATTCTTCTTTAAGTGAGGCTAAGTCACTTTTTATCATTGATTGGTTATTAGTAACCAAACGGTTTAATTGTTTGGTTTGTCGATTTACTTTATCGATTTGTTGATTTAGATCTTCGTCAATATCGCTAATTGTTGAGTTTAGTGTGACAATTTTGTTTTCATTGATATGAATGTTTGAGCTATTTTGTTCCTCAATAACTTTTAGGTCATTTAGGTTTTCAGCTAGACTTTTGAGTTTATTTTCTACGCAGGCTACTTTGTTACGACTGATAGTGCCAGCTTGAATCAACTGCTCTATAGATGCATCATTTCCAAACAATGAGTTTTCATTAACTTTTTGTGCAATATTTTGGTAAAATTCATCTTCGTCAGCACACTCTTTTCCTACTGCCTGACCACTTCCTATAAAAGCTAGTAATATTAAAAATGATATTATTTTCATTTATGTAACTTCCTAATGAATTTATCTAATTGTTTTCTTATGAGTAAGTTTGGTTTTTCATATCCCTGAAGCAAAGAAACCAAATGTGGGGATGTTTTGTAGTAGACTTTTATAAATAACCTTCCATACCAACTCTGGCTAAGAACATTATCTCTAAATTGTCTAAGTAGTAATACTTGAGGATGGTCATAACTGCCATAGGCCATTGTCGCAACATAGCAAGCACCACTATTTTGCTTTTGAACTTGTCTACTGACTTGTTTATTAATTTGTTCAAGAGTAGTCGTTAAATCAGATATTGTTTTCAAGTTCTCCCTAACTCTCGCTTTAACTTCATATGAGCCACTTATGTTTAGTAATTTTTGAGTCATATCCTTGGCCTGAGCAAACGAACTAAGCATATTATCAAGACCATACTGCTTAGGGTTTTCCTGTAATTTATTTACAACAGCTATTAGCATATTGAGCGCATTATTTGCTACAGCATCACAAAACAATATGTATGTTTCATCACTTCTACCTAATTTAATGCCTATAGACTCTAAATCACCCTTACATCTATTTAACAAACTATTTACTGTATTTAGTGAATCACTAGAGCTTTGAAAAGTTTCAATTGCCTGAGTAATGCTAGAAACATGCGTTTTAACTCCTTCAATTAATCTTTCTGCTTTTTTCTCTTCTTCCCGTTCTTCTAATAAACCTTCTAGGGTCTCTCTATTCTCCATTAATCGTTCAGCTACTTGACCAGACACATCAATTTTTTCGGAAAAACTTAATACTAATAATGCATCCCTATGGATATCGTAGTTTTCATCATCTACCTGAGCATTATAAAAATCTATGCTGCATTGGAGAATTTCATTTGCAAGATTATTTGCTAACAATTGATATTTTACATTATCATTCCCTAAAGTAGTCCGAAGAGAGTTTAGCCAGCCCTTAGAGCTACTGTATAGGTCTTTCCCAAACTGGTTAGCTTTTAAAGGAGACTCTTTTCTACGCTGAGTGCACTTATCAATTCTGTTTTTTATTTCTCTAACAGGCTCTTCTGTAAATTTATCAGCTAAATACTTTTGAATATTGGAAGGAAATGCACTAAACAAACCTATAACATCACTTGTATTAATTCCATGTGACTTACCTATATAAGGGCTAAGCCATTGCAAGGTTTCATCTACAAATTGCTCAGCAAGTTCTCCTGAGTTTATACAATCCGACTTAATATGTAGCAATTCCGTTAATTTAGACAAAGACTGGCTTCTTAAAATCTTCCCTTTTAGGTAGAGTCCTTTACTTAACATTTTATGGTTAATTCTGGTTCCATCAAATGATAGCGCTGAATATAATGATGATAGATTTAAATATGCTGAAAAATTCTTATCATTTACTTCCTCTTTTATTTTTTTATTCCATATTTCAATAGCGGATGATACTTCATTATCTTCAAGCTTTTTATGAGCTATTTCATCAAAAGATGTTTCACTTACAAACCAAAACAATGCGTAGTAAAGTTTTTTATAACTTTGCTCGATTTGTCCGGATGCTTGATGGATTGCATCTATGGGGCGTTCAATTGTTCTTAAGAACGGATAGTCTGTAGGGAAATGTACGGTTTTTCCGACATCGAGATAACGCTTAACTTTCGCTATTTGTTTTTGAAGCTCTCTTTCTGTCGAGTTAGCATTTAATCCAAGTATACGAAATGGGTTCTCATGGATTATATCCACGTAATACCTCCTAGGTTATCTACCTACGTTTAAAGTAATCAAAAATTTCATAAGTTTGTATAGAAAGGGAGGTTCAAACGTAGATTTTGACTTAGTAAACTAAGAAGTCCATATTTATTAGAAAGTTATCCCTTTATACTTACCCGACCAAAGTAGTTTATTTCAAATCACATTGCAATTACTAATTGTACAATTATGTAATGTTTATGTATTGAATTGATCTAAAACAAAGCATGATTTATTAGAAAATAACCTAAAATAGAAAAGGCACGCTTAGCTTATGACGCTAAAGGATGTAAAAATTCTAAGATAATTCCCTTCATCAGACATAGAATGTCGTTTTAGGTTAAAAAACACCAAAAAGTAAACCTGTAATAATACTTATAGGACCGAAACCTGTCACTTCATCTGTTATAACGTTTTTCCCAAAGTTCACTACATCTTTAAAATTGGAGAATTCAAATTCAAGGCTCATAAAATTTTATAATCTACACTATTTTTCATACACGAATTTATTTCAAAATAAAATATAAACACAGTGGTAATAGAACAGTTGTAATGGTGGCTACAAAAAGGACAACTTTATTATTTAGAGATAGCTTTTTGTTTTGCTCTAACAATAATGCTTCAAGTACTTGATGTCGTCCCTCTTGTTCTTTTGAATTTTTATCTGAATATGCAGAAAGCTTTTCACTAACTTGATTAATCGCTTCATTTATATCTTTATGGGCTTTATTGACTCTTTCGATATCCTGCCTTATGTCAATATGAGCATTTAGAGACTCATCTCTCATTACACTGACTTTTTCAATAAATTCATGTGAAAATTCAGATATTTGATTTTTCACATCACTTTTCATTTCTTTCAAAAGTGAATTTTGAGATTCAATTTTATTCTCAAGATTACTGATAAAGTCAGTGTAATCTTTAAGTGTTACCGAGAGGTTTTCTGCTGATTCTTTAGATAATTCAGTTGTTTTTTCAATTTGTAATTCTACATTTGAAATTCTTTGTATTACATCTCGATACTGTTCTATTTCTTGAGTTTGTTCTTCTAAATCAGAAATAACATTCTCTAATTTTTCTAATGAAACTGACATACTGTATCCTTCATTAAAGACGTTAGACCTTTAATTTTATTTAATTTATATTCCAATAAAGTGCTCAGCGAAAATTCATCATTTAAGTGCTTATTAAGCACTCTTAAAATATTTTCATCATCAAATACTTCATGTATAGTCATAGTTAATTCATTTTTATTTTTATCTGCTAATTGAGGCGTTATGATCTTTAATAGTTGTTCAATAATTTTGAGCCTATCATGCTCAGAATAGTCATTTATAACTATTAAAGAAGAGGTTAACCTATTCCTTCCATCTGGATCATCAAAGTCATCAAGTATTAATCTTATTACTCCACTAATGAAATTTAGTCCTACATTACTCATATAGCTTTCTAGAAAACGACTAAGTTGATCTTTGACTGCATTCAATTCCGATGTAGTTAAAATAACTTCAGATACTTCATCTTCTTTTGCTTCATAAAATACATCAAACCATCGTTCAAATTCATGGGGGGTATCAGCAATATGCTGAAGTAAGTAACTAGATTCGTTAAACCGGAAGTAGTTTTCTAAAGCTATTTTAAACTCGCTATTTGTACTGTTTCCGTTTGATAAAGATAGGCATTGTTCATATACATTCTTTAATGATTGCCTTCTGTTATATGCAAAATGCTCATATGACCAAAGTAATAGGACAACAAAATAAAATTCTAATTCAGTAAACTTATTATCCCATCTCATTTTAACTAAGGTTTTAAAACGCCCTGTTGGGTTCTCTAATAAATTAGAAACCCTAAAGTCACTATCATATTTATGAATTGTTTCTTCCAAAGCAATTTTAACCGTTTGTTCTCCATGGCGAACAAACTCTACTTCGTATGTACCAGAATAAAAATTATCTACTGTCCAATCACTAACAATTCCAATTTGCACTAAACGATAAATTGCTTTTTGAACTCTACTTTTTT
>Ga0209396_1006391_pt1 | contig 10820 bp, 9 predicted proteins | sample GOMGulsemesocosm_6_FD_184638 | JGI IMG/M metagenome (GOLD analysis project Ga0209396, IMG submission 184638) | Methane-oxidizing microbial communities from mesocosms in the Gulf of Mexico - GOM8C Gulf of Mexico (SPAdes) (version 2) | ecosystem: Environmental > Aquatic > Marine > Cold seeps... | reverse complement strand
AATTTCAACAATTAAATTGTCAATCCCTAAGCCTGCAGCTGCAGACAACAAGTGTTCGACGGTGGAAATCTTAACACCTTGTTCATTCACTAAACACGTACATAAGGTTGTTTCACCGACAGCTTCCGGTGTTGCTGGAATATCAACAACCGGGTCTAAGTCTGTGCGACGAAATATAATACCTGTGTTTGCAGGTGCAGGACGGAGAGTCAACCGAACCTTTTCACCCTTGTGTAATCCAACACCAACGGCGGTTACACTTTCTTTTAATGTACGTTGTTTAATCATAAATGCCTTATTAAGCTTTTACTTACTTTTAAATACACCGTCGAAATTTGACGGGCGCATAATATAGCAAAAAAACTTAACAAAATCAAAATATCAGCTTTTAGCTACGCTTTATTATAAATAGAACTGTTCAACCAGAGCTATTCTAATAAGAAGTTAGTTTGAATAACAATAGACCCGAAAGTTCAGTATTATCATTCAATTAGTGCTTATTAATTTTTATTAATCAGCCTGTTTACGTAAAAATGCTGGTATATCTAAGTAGCTCTCAATATCAGCGGCAGTCTGAACCTGTGCATTACTGTCCTGCATTGTAACAGGTGCTGAATTTATTTCTGCTTGTGGGCTAGCGATAAACTCTTGTCCAACGGCAATAGGTTCTAGTACTGGTGTTGGGTTAACTAAGGTAATATCTGGCTTACGTTCTGCGCCAATCCCCGTTGCAACAACAGTTACACGTAGCTCATTGCTCATTTCAGGATCAATTACCGCACCAACAACTACCGTTGCGTTTTCAGATGCGAATGCTTTAACAGCATTACCAACAGTTTCAAATTCATCAATGCTAATATCCATACCCGCCGTAATATTAACTAAAATACCACGTGCGCCCGCTAAATCTACATCTTCAAGTAATGGACTTGAAATAGCGGCTTCGGCAGCTTCTTCTGCTCTGTCTTCGCCTGATGCAATGCCAGATCCCATCATTGCAGTGCCCATTTCTGACATTACTGTACGAACATCGGCAAAATCGACGTTGATTAAACCTGGACGAGTGATCAATTCTGCAATACCTTGAACAGCACCAAGTAAAACATCGTTTGCAGCTTTAAAGGCATCAAGTAATGAAGTACCAGGGCCTAAAACTTTTAAAAGTTTTTCATTAGGTATAGTGATCAAAGAATCTACGCTTTTCGATAAAAACTCTATTCCTTGATCGGCATAGTTCATACGCTTCTTTCCTTCAAACGGGAAAGGCTTAGTCACTACAGCAACGGTTAATATACCCATTTCACGGGCCACATCAGCGACAACGGGTGCAGCACCGGTACCTGTACCACCGCCCATACCAGCAGCGATGAATACCATATCTGCACCTTGCAAGGTTTCTTTGATCGTTTCGCGATCTTCTTCAGCACTACGACGGCCAATTTCTGGGTTTGCGCCGGCACCTAAGCCTTTTGTTACGTCAGCACCTAATTGTAATGTTACGTTAGCAGCAGAATTACGTAGCGCTTGCGAGTCAGTATTTGCAGTAATAAATTCAACACCTTCAATGGTTTGACAAACCATATGTTCAACTGCGTTTCCGCCACCGCCACCAACACCAATGACCTTTATAACTGCTTCTTCGTTGTGATCTTCCATTAATTCAAACATTTATATACTCTCCGATTTTTATTATGTTTTGTTCCACCAAAACGATTACTTTCTTTTCGTATAATTTGCTGCAGCAAATTATTATACTCTTCAATTATCATTCGATAAGTTATTTAAAACTCACCTTTAAACCAAGCTAATAAACGTGTCGTTATACTAGCAATACCTTCATTTTTTTTGCTTTCAATACTTTGTTGTTCACTGGCTTGCATACCGTAATGTAATAAACCTACAACTGTTGCGTACGTTGAGTCATCTACATATTCTTTTAAACCACTAACATCTTTTGGTTTTGCAACTCGTACAGGCATTTGAAATACTTCTTCAGCAAATTCAACTACACCTTCCATCTTCGCTGTACCACCTGTTAATACATAACCTGCGGCTATTTGATCTGCCAATCCCGCTTCTCGTAACTCTTCTTGAATAAGTTCAAAAAGCTCGTGGTAGCGCGGCTCAACGACTTCAGCTAATGTATGGCGTGACATTGAGCGAGCCGGTCTTCCACCCACACTAGGCACTTCAATATTTTCTTCCATACTAACCATTTGACGAAGCGCACAAGCGTATTGCACTTTAATGTCTTCAGCATGGCTTAATGGTGTTCTAAATATTTTCGCAATATCGCTAGTCACTTGATTACCAGCAACAGGAATAACAGCCGTATGACGTAAAGCACCACCAGTAAATACCGCGATATCCATGGTGCCTGCGCCCATATCAACCACACATATACCTAGCTCTTTTTCATCATCTGTTAACGTAGCGTAACTAGACGCTAGTGCAGAAAAAATCAGTTGATCTGCTTTTACATCACAACGCTCTACACATTTGACAATATTTTTTGCCATATCGTTGGCACAAGTTACGATATGAACTTTTGCTTCCATACGAACACCCGACATGCCAATAGGGCTTTTGATGCCATCTTGACAGTCAATACTAAACTCTTGTGGCAAAACGTGTAACATACGACGTTCAGCTGAAATAGGTACCGAACGTGCCGTATGAATGACATTATCAATATCTTCTTGAATAACTTCTTTATCGTTGATTGGCACCATGCCATTTTCATTTTGACAACTAATATGCTTGCCAGAAATACCTAAATATACTGAGCTTATCTGACAATCAGCCATTAATTCAGCTTCGTTAATGGCGCGTTGAATAGATTGAATCACTAAATTCAAATCGTTTACGCCGCCTTTATCCATGCCGCGTGTTTGTTGATTACCAACACCGACAATATTTAACTGATTATCTGGCGTAATTTCGCCAACCGCCACCGATATTTTCGACGTTCCTATGTCTAAGCCTACTACTAGGTTTCTTTCATTTACTTTTGACATTTGCATTAAGCTCTTTGTTTTTTCACTGCAGCTTTCCAGCCGACAGCGAGTCCAGTATCGTAGCGTAAATCAACATAATCGACTTGTTGATTTTCTTTTTTTGTTTTTATTATTTGTGGGTAAACGTCCATAAAACGCTGTACCCTTTCAATTTTATTTTCTCGTCCTAAATTAAGCATGACGCCGTCATTTAAGGTTAATTGCCATGAATGGCGCTCTGAAAGTACCAGTTCATCTATTGATAAATCGTTGAATTTTAGTAACTTACTTAGATCAACAAAGTTATCTAACGCTATATTCTCACTGCCTTCTGGGCCAAAAAATGCTGGCAGGGCCTGCGTTAAGCGCTTTGTATCAGCCTGAAACGCTTTGCCATACTGGTTAATCAAAAAGTCACCATTCCATAAAGCAATGGGGGTTTGATCAACAACATAAATTTTCAATTCATTGGGCCACTTCTTCCGTACTGAAACTGAATAAACCCAAGGTAACCCTGCAACTTTCTCTTGGATGTCATTTACATCAACATTAAAAAAGTTCCCTAAATTAACTTCATCAATTGCTGATTCGATATCTTCCCTAATGGTAAATGGCATTTCGCCGCCAATCACGATAGATGTCACAGGAGTTGACTCTTCTGATAACATTTTTTCATTCAAAAACCAGCTAAAAGAACTTATCGCGATAATCACCAATACGAAAAATGAAACACCTAGCCAAAACGACCAATGCATCTTTTCAGATTGTTCTGCTAGATTTTCATTTCCAAGCAGTTGTATTTCGTCGCTAATAGCCATTATTTTATGATTATTTCTCTGCGCTTATTTTAATAATTCGAGTTACTAATTCACTAAACGTTAAGCCGTGTACTTTTGCTGACTTAGGTACAAGTGATGTTTCGGTCATACCTGGCACTGTATTTACTTCCAGCAATTGCCAGTTATTGTCTTTATCTCTCATCAAATCGACACGTCCCCACCCCTTAGCTCCGGTAGCTTTAAAGGCTTTAAGTGCTAAAAATTTCAGTTCATTTTCATCTTGGTCATTTAAACCTGATGGACAATGATACTGTGTGGTCGTTGATTGATATTTTGCTTCATAGTCATAAAATTCACGCGGTGTTTCCATGTGAATAGAAGGCAATGCTTCATCACCTAAAATAGCTACGGTATATTCAGGGCCGTTGATCCATGCTTCTACTAATATTTGCTTGTCGTAAACAAAAGCATTTGTTAATGCTAGGTGTAATTCTTCAGCAGTTTCTGCTTTTGCCATGCCAATACTTGAACCTTCGTTTGCTGGCTTGACCATAACCTTGCCACCTAATGAGTCCAATATTAGTTGTGCTTTACTAGGCTGATATTCATTTTTTTCCACTACAGCAAAAGCTGCGGTAGGTAACCCCTGTGCTTGAAAAACTTGTTTGCTACGAATTTTATCCATGGATAACGCAGAACCTAATACATCAGATCCGGTATACGGTATGCCCATATATTGCAGAGCGCCCTGCACACAACCGTCTTCTCCACCTCTACCATGCAGTGCAATAAAAACACGGTCAATATTTCGTTTAGCTAAATCTGTTAAGCAAAAGCCTTTAGTATCGATTAATTCAACACTGAAGCCTGCTTGGCGCAAGCCGTTTGCAACGCCTTGTCCTGAACTTAGCGATACTTCACGTTCCGCAGAGTCGCCGCCATAGAGAACAGCGATTTTTTGCTTGTTCAATGTAGACATTACTTAGTTCCTTTTTTAGAGGAGGTAAGCAATGGACTCTGGATGATATTACGAGCGATAGTGCCTATGTTTCCAGCACCTTGCGTAATGACCATGTCGCCGTCTTGCAGTTGTGCGTTAAGCAGTTGTGCAAGTTTGTCGGTATCTCCAACATAGACAGGTTCAATTTGCCCTCGTTGGCGAATACTGCGCGCTAAGCTTTTACTGTCTGCACTGCTAATAGGTGTTTCTCCAGCCGCATAAACATCAAGTAAAAATAAGCAATCAACTTCAGATAACACATCAACAAAGTCTTCATACAAGTCTCGTGTACGTGAATAACGATGTGGCTGAAAAACCATGACTAAGCGTTTTTCAGGCCAGCCATTTCGCATGGCTTTAATTGTCGCTTGCACTTCGCGCGGATGATGACCGTAATCATCAACTAGCACCATTTCACCTTTTTCAGTTGATAGCTGGGCAAGTTGTTCAAAACGTCGGCCTATACCCGCAAACTTTGCTAAGGCATTAACAATTGCTTCGTCTTCAACACCTTCATCGGTAGCAACAGCAATACTGGCAAGTGCATTAAGTACATTATGCTGCCCCGGTAAATTAACCGACATATTAATATCTGCGAAACCATTCCGTTGTACAGTGAAGTGGCTTACTCCTCCATTCTGGTGGAAGTTAATCGCACGAACATCAGCATCTTCACTAAAACCATAAGTAATAACCTGACGGCTCATTCTTGGTAATAATTCACGCACGACGTCATTATCGATGCAAACGACAGCTAACCCATAAAAAGGTAAATTATGTAAAAATTCTATGTAGGTATCTTTAAGTTTTTCAAAGTCACCTTGGTAGGTTTCCATATGATCTTCTGCGATATTGGTTATCACCGAGACCATAGGCTGTAAATGTAAGAATGACGCATCACTTTCATCGGCTTCAGCTATAAGGTAGCGACTTGTCCCTAAACGCGCATTGGTACCTGCGCTATTCAATAAACCACCAATAACGAACGTTGGATCTAGATTACCTTCGCCAAAAATACTAGCGATTAAACTAGTTGTCGTCGTTTTACCATGAGTACCAGCAATAGCCACACCATGACGAAAGCGCATTAATTCAGCCAACATTTCGGCTCGACGGACGACAGGTATACGTAATTTTTGTGCGTTTAATAATTCAGGGTTGTCTGCTTTAATAGCTGTTGACACAACGATTACACTAGCACCCAAAATATTATCTTCTGCATGCCCTATAGTAATATTAGCGCCCAATGCGGTTAAACGAGTAACCACTTGATTCTCACCAATATCTGAACCTGTAATTTGGTATCCTTCGTTTAATAATACTTCTGCGATACCGCCCATACCCGCACCACCAATACCAACAAAATGAATACGTTTTACACGACGCATTTCTGGTATTTTAATAAGCGCATTATTAGTCGCGATTTTGTTTTTATTTTCTGTCATTTTTCTACTCATTATGGGACTAACCTTACGCAGGTGCCTGCAACTCGAATCGTTGCATCAGCATGGGCAGCGTTATGAGCGGCTTTGACCATAGATTGCACGACACTGTCAGAAACAAAGAGGCTATTAAGCATTTGCGCTAAGGTTGTTCCGTTAAATTCTTTTTGTGGTAATAATTTCGCGGCTCCACAGGAAACTAAATACATGGCATTTTTCGTTTGATGGTCATCAACCGCATGGGGTAAAGGTACGAAAATAGCTGGTTTTGCCGCCATAGCTAACTCTGAAACGGTTAACGCTCCAGCTCGGCAAATAACAATATCAGCCCATTGGTAAGCCGCGGCCATATCTTCTATAAATTCGCTGACTTTGACTTTATCTCCGGACAAGCCAAACTTTTGGTAACTTGCTAGTACAGACTCCTGATTATCACGCCCTGTTTGGTGCCAGACATCAATATTCTGTAAGTGAATTTGTTTCAATGCTTGTGGAACCGTTTCGTTCAAGACTTTAGCCCCTAAACTGCCGCCCACAACCAAGACTTTTTTGCTGGTACTTGGTTGTTCAGGGACAATAGGCTTAAGCTCTGTAATCTCTTTACGTAGCGGATTCCCCACGACTTGGTAATCAATGTTTTTTGCAAATGCATTAGGAAAAGCGCTTAAAACTCTAGTCGCTATTTTTGCAAGGTATCTATTAGTCATACCTGCTACAGCATTTTGTTCATGTAAAACTAAAGGGATTCGCATTAACCAAGCAGCAAACCCACCAGGTGCACTTGCGTAACCGCCCATGCCAAGTACTACATCAGGTTTAACCTTTCGTAAAATGGCAATAGACTGGATAACTGACTGTAATAATTTAAACGGTATTTTAATGCGTTCAAATAAACTTTTGTTTCGGACACCAGCAATATTAATAAACGAAATATCAAAAGCATATTGAGGAACAATAGTCGCTTCCATCCGTTTTTCAGTGCCTAACCAATGGATATTCCAACCTTCACTCTGCAGTTTTTGTGCAACAGCTATACCAGGGAAAATATGTCCACCTGTACCACCTGCCATCACTAATAACGTAGGGGATTTTTTATTCGTTTGAGAATCTACTGCTTTACTATTATTCGTCATTTTATTCGCCCTCCTCGTTATTTATATTTTTGAGTGTTTTCTTTACTGTCTTCTTTCTCTTCTTTGAACTTTTAGTACCTGTTGCCTGAATACTTTGTACGCGCATCTCGTGATCAATTCTCATCAAGATAACCACCGACATCGTCATGATTATCATCGAGCTGCCGCCATAACTTAACAAAGGCATAGTTAAACCTTTTGTCGGTACTATACCTGCGCTTGCACCCACATTTACCGCTGCTTGAAAGCTAATCCAAATACCAATAGCGTAAGCGAAGAAACCTTCAAAATATTTTTCTTTTTGCACTGCCACACGACCAAGTAATAATGCTTTGATCACTAGGGTCATACTAAGTACTAAAATAACGCTAATACCAATAAAACCAAATTCTTCTGCAACTACAGCCATTACGAAATCGGTGTGAGCTTCAGGTAGGTATTCTAATTTTTGAATGCTGTTACCTAAGCCTTGCCCTAATATTTCACCTCGACCATAGGCCATTAATGATTGGGTTAATTGATAACCACTACCAAAAGGGTCTTGCCAAGGATCTAAAAAGCCCGTAACACGTGCCCAGCGATAAGGAGAGAAATAAGCGAGGGAGGATAATAAACTAATGCCAACGGCAGATACACAAGCAAATTGCCAAAGTTTAGCGCCAGCTAAAAACAATAATCCAAAGGTAGTGACAAACATAACTATAATGGTACCTAAATCTGGTTGCATTAATAGCAATGCACCAAGTACACCAAAGACAATAAGTGGCTTCGCAAAACCTTTTACATTTTCCATTACTTCATCACGACGACGCACTAAATAGGCTGATAAATAACAAAAGAAAAATAATTTTGCCGGCTCTGCCGCTTGTATTGTAATAGGCCCTACAACAATCCAGCGGGTTGAACCATTTACGGTTCGACCAATAAATAAAACAATAACTAATAAGAAAATCCCTAAAAGCAATAAGTGCCCACTATGCTTTTGCCAAAGACTCATCGGGATGCTCATTGTGACTACTGCAACACCTAAACTTAAGCAGATATAAATTAAGTGACGTTCTACAAAATGAAATGGGTCGTTAAATAGTCGTTCTGCGACTGGCATTGACGAGCTTGCCACCATAATAAGCCCGATCATATACATGCTAACGCCAAGCAATACATAAGTTCGGTCAAAGGTCGCATTACTGCGATTTGGCTCTGTTGATAACCATTGTGGAACTTTTAACGTTTCTAGGCGAGCAAGCACAGATATTGTCATGTGTTAGTCCCCTTAGTTACATTCATACTTTGAGCGTTTTTCAAAGATTGAACTGCATCAATAAATACATTGCCGCGTTCAGCAAAGTTTTTAAACATATCAATACTTGCACAAGCGGGTGAGAGTAAAACTACATCACCTGCTTTAGCATATTCACTGACATGGATAACTGCGGATTCAAGAGAGTTAACTTTAATAGGGGCGTTTGCTAATGCAGCTATTTCATCACCATCTTTTCCAAGGGTATATACCTTGGCAACATGTTCGGCTATTGCTGATTGTAATGGTGAAAAATCGGCACCTTTACCATCGCCCCCAGCAATTAAATACAAGTTACTTTCAGGAGCTATAGTCGCCGAAAGCCCAGCTATTGCTGCCAAAGTAGCGCCTACATTTGTCGCTTTAGAGTCGTTAATCCATTGCACATTATTGTAATTCGATACTAGTTGGCAGCGATGCGCTAGCCCGTTAAATTTAACTAAATGGCTTAACATTTCAGTTAATGGCCAACCGGCACTGTAGCCTAAGGCTAATACGGCTAAGCAGTTCATCGCATTGTGTAAACCCGCGATAGGTAATTGATTCACAGCAATAAGCGAAGTGGAACCAAACATTAGCTGTACTTTACCTGATATAGTTTCTAAGCCGAAATGACCATCTTTGGCTGGACCATTTCCAAAAGAAACAACATTTTTATGTGTTGCCGCAACCGTGTAAGCATCATCGCGATTAATAATCGCTGTTTGACATTGAGGGTAAATATCTTGTTTTATTTTTGCGTAATTTTCTAATGTTTTATGGCGATCAAGATGATCATCACTGACATTTAAAACCGTTGCCGCAATCGCTTTCATACTGCGTAACGTTTCTAGCTGAAAACTTGACAGTTCGAGCACTAAACAATCGAGATTATTTTCACTTTGCTCAAGTACTGGCACACCAATATTGCCGCCTAACTCAACGCGTTTTCCTAATTGCTTGCCAATAAATGCCAGTAATGAAACCACTGTCGATTTTCCATTGGAGCCAGTAACAGCCAATATTGGCGTATTGTGGTTTTGACTGTAAAGCTCAATATCTCCAGCAACAATACAGTGTGGGCTTATCTGGTTAGCAATGTCGCTAATACTGGTATCAATACCAGGGCTGACTAATAAGATATCAGCTGAGCCAATAAGTGCTTTATTCCAGTCGCCTAACTTTAATTTTGTTTCAGGAAATTCGGCTTCGAAAGACTCTACCGACACAGCGTTGGCTCGACTGTCATTTACCGTACAGCTCAAGCCATTATTTATTAAGTAGCGCACACAAGACAGCCCTGTTAGTCCTGCACCGAGAACTACAATTTTTTTGGCTGTTAACTGCGCTATTGTCAGCGGAGTTTGTGAATGTTGCTGTGTCATTTTATCTTGCTTATTCCTACTTATAATTTTTGCTATTTACGGTTAACGAAGTTTCAATGTCGCTAAACCAATTAACACTAAAACGAGTGAGATGATCCAAAAACGTACAATGACTCTCGGCTCTGGCCAACCTTTTAATTCATAGTGATGATGAATAGGTGCCATACGGAAGATTCTTTGCCCTCGTAATTTATATGAGCCCACTTGCAAAATGACTGAGACTGTTTCCATCACAAAAACGCCCCCCATAATGAATAACACCAATTCTTGACGAACTAATACGGCAATTACACCTAATGCAGCACCTAAAGCTAATGAACCGACATCGCCCATAAAAACTTGTGCTGGATAAGTGTTGAACCATAAAAAGCCAAGCCCAGCACCAACTATCGCGGTACACACTACAACTAGTTCACTGGTTAAGGCGATATGAGGGATATTTAAATAGGCAGAAAAATTAGCATTGCCGGTCATGTAAGCAAATATCGCAAACGCGCCAGCGACCATAATGGTGGGAACAATCGCTAATCCATCTAATCCGTCTGTTAAGTTCACCGCATTACTGGTGCCGACAATAACGAAATAAGTCATTACCACATAAAAGATACCTAATTGCGGTAATACATCTTTTACAAAGGGAATAAGTAAGCCAGTTTCTTCCGGAGTCTGCGCAAGCCAATATAAGAAGAGTGCAGTAGCTAAACCAGCGACTGTTTGCCAAAAATATTTCCAGCGGGCAATTAAACCATTTGAATCTTTTCGAATAACTTTACGGTAATCATCAACGAAACCTATTAAGCCAAAGC
>Ga0209396_1006389_pt1 | contig 10822 bp, 11 predicted proteins | sample GOMGulsemesocosm_6_FD_184638 | JGI IMG/M metagenome (GOLD analysis project Ga0209396, IMG submission 184638) | Methane-oxidizing microbial communities from mesocosms in the Gulf of Mexico - GOM8C Gulf of Mexico (SPAdes) (version 2) | ecosystem: Environmental > Aquatic > Marine > Cold seeps... | reverse complement strand
GGATATATTGCACTGCTATCCGGTTATGTTATGGGGTTATCTGGTATTTGGATGCATCACGTATTATCACCCGATTTATTCGGCATGCGTTATGTGTCACTGGTTATTGTGAGTATTTCAATGTGTGTAGCATTTTCATTGGCACTATGGCATATCATTAACCGTAATGTTGATGTACATCGTAAATGGATGTTCAGAGCTGTCGCAATAACACTTGCAGTGATTACTCCATTGTTTGTTGAAGTGATTATGTTCTTATTGTTTGGTCAATTGGAAAACATCTTTACTGTAATAAACCAACTTCAGCATGATTATGGTCGACTCGTAGGAATGGCAATCAACTTGGCCATCGTTGAATACATATTTTTTAAAGAGACGGTTAAGAAAAAAGCACAATACCCATTATCAATGATGGTTGAAAATAATGACTGAGCTACCTGTCATCGCTCAATTACACTTAGCTGTAGGAACTTTATCCGTTGTGTGGGAGGGGGCTGCCATGCTGCCCCCTAAAGGTAGTGAGTACAATATGTCACATTTCGCTTGTGGCAAATTTTACCACTTTGCGGAACTATCTAGTGGATAATAGGTTCTACAAATTTGACTTTTTAGCGTTCGGCGATGGTTCAGTAACAGCTTCTGATGCAAGAGCTCGCGCTTTACTTTTAGCTCTTTTTTTTCTTTGTTCTTTTTTACTCGCTAAAACTACAGTATTAATAAACTCTGCTGATTTTTTGGTGGGATTATAAGCGATCTTAATAATTTGACCGTTATATTCGATAATATCGCCGTTGCGAATTTTTTTACGCTTTTGAACTGTAACTTCATTATTTACTGAAACCTTACCTTCACTGATCATGGTTTTAGCTTCGCCGCCACCGCCAACCAAATTGGCTATTTTGAGTAATTTACAAAGTTCTATAGGTTCAACACAAATGTCGACAATTGAGTGTTCAGACATGAAATACGCCTAATAATTTTAAATAATAATATTGCTAAATTCTAACATATATAAGGGTACTTTATAATACTGAGCTTGCAGGGTAGGTATCAATTCAGATTGTTCGCAACTGAAGTTCCTTGCAAACAAATCATTGTAGTGACAACCAATGCTATTTTTAAAAGGTAATTATAAATCATTGATATCAATAATTTGCCGTTGAAACTAAGCCTTAGTTCCAATCCAACAGAGTGATCAACAACCACCAAAAATCCATAGTTAAAATGCACCCTTGTTTCAGTGCGATTTGTAGTTCAAAAAACTAAAATATTTCTATATTGCTAAATAATAGATTTTTAATAGGACAAACTTATTTATTATCATTACTCTTTTTAGCAATTCAATCAAATAAAAAAGGTGAATCATTATGAAGTCTAATAATCGTCGTAGTTTTTTGAAAAAGAGTTTATTGGGAACTATGGGGGCGGTTGTTGCTGGCAATGTATGTGCACAAACTAGCACACCAAGAGACGCCGAAGGCCCGTTTTATCCAATTACTCCGCAAAAGGATAAAGACGCTGATTTGACTAAAGTAGCAGGAAAATCAGGAACAGCAAAAGGGACTGTCATAGAGATACACGGGCAAGTTCTTGATACCAATTTGAACCCGGTTGAAGATGCCAGCATAGACTTATGGCAAGCCAACAGCTTTGGAAAGTACCATCATCCTCATGACGATAGTGATGCACCAATTGATGAACATTTTCAGTCTTGGGCTATTATCCAAAGTGGCAAAGGTGGAAAGTTTCGATTTAAAACAATCATGCCTGGCGCCTACCCTTACCAAGTTAAACCGGAAGACCAACGAACACCGCATATTCACATAAAAATAGGAAAACACGGTTACGAACCTGTGCTCACCCAAATGTATTTTCCCGACCAAGAACAAAACAAAACCGACGGTTTATATCAGCGCAAAACAGAAGAGCAACAAGCAATGATGACCGCCCAGAACACCGAGGAACCAAACAAATTTCTTTTCAACATATTCTTAGAGAAACTCTAAAGTTACATCAACATGAGGTTTCAATCTCTTTGTCTTTGAATGCGTTTTTATACATCTAATAAGTTGATTATCGACGTCAGAAAAAAATCAGCCAAAATTCATAGTGCCTTCATGTGTTTTGGGATTGGTTTGCTTAAACTGACGATTAATTCAATCACTCTTAATGAAGTTAAATAATTCTTTGATTTCGAAATAAAGGTAAATTATGAAGACTATTTCTAGTTCAATTGTTCTGCTGCTTTCTATTATAACTTTCAGTAGCAATAGTTATGCTCAAGATGAGTTTCCAGTTTTAGAAGGCCCCTATCTTGGGCAAAAACCACCCGGTTTAATTCCTGAAGTTTTTGCTCCTGGCATTATCTCAATTAAAGGAAGATCAGAATTCGGTATGTCGTTTTCTCCTGATTTAGATGAAATGTATATTACGTTTCAGGAAAAATACGGCGTACCTGCAGATATTTATTTTTCAAAACTCGAAGGTAATCAATGGACCCCTTTTAAAAAAGCAAACTTTACCCAAGGTAAAAAAGCTGGAGAAATGGAACCCAATGTGAGTTATGACGGTAATAAAATATATTTCACCGCGTATAACGCTGACTTTACTGACACTAAAATTTGGTATGTAAATCGTCTAAACAATGGTTGGAGTGATGCAATAAAACTTGATTCACCGGTAAATGAAGATGAAGTTATGACTTCAACAGTCGCGAAAAACGGCGATCTTTATTATACCAATTTATCTAAAAGATTTAGAACCTACTACTCTCCTAATATCAATGGTGAATATCCAAAGGCGCTGGAAGCTGACATTGAGTTTGGCGGTCACGCCTTTATTTCCCCTTCTCAAGACTATTTATTAGCAGATGGTCGAGACAGAAAAAACGAAAATAAAAAAGATGCGGATCTTTTTGTATATTTTAAAAAGAAAGACGGTGCATGGACAAAACCAATAAACCTTGGCATTGAAGTAAGCTCAACCTTTGATGAAACCGTTGCGACTGTTACCCCTGATGGCAAATATCTATTTTTTAGCCGTCGTACCGAAGGTGAACAATCAAATCTTTATTGGGTGAGCACAGAAGTTATTGAGAATGTAAGACCAAAATTGTGAGGCATTAACAATTCAACTTAGTTGAACAGCTGTTTTGATATAGCCAAGTTGACCTTTATAAAATTGCCCTCTGAGTAAATTAAACGTTAACTCACTCAGAGGGAATTTATTGTTTTTCTAACTTTCCCTAATTATGTAATCGAATGCTGAAAGTGATGCTTTCGCCCCTTCACCCATAGCAATTACAATTTGTTTATAAGGTACGGTTGAAACATCACCCGCAGCAAAGATGCCTGGCTCTGTAGTGTGGCATTTTTCATCAATAATAATTTCACCATGCTGGGTTCTTTCCACTACACCGTTTAAAAAATCACTGTTTGGTAATAATCCTATTTGTACAAAAATCCCAGACAAGTCCTGTTGCTTCATTTCACCTGTCGCTCTATCTTCATAAGAGAGTGCGGTGACGCTTCCGTTTTCTGCGATGACTTCTTTTGTCGCAACATTTTTGATAATAGTGATTTTGTCATGGGCCTGAGCTTTATCAACTAACACTTTATCTGCTTTTAATTCAGGTAAAAATTCAAAAACGGTGACATGATTAACCATACCGGCTAAATCTAACGCCGCTTCAATGCCAGAGTTTCCACCGCCAACAACGGCAACATCTTTTCCTTTAAAGAAAGGGCCATCACAATGAGGGCAATAGGCAACTCCCGAACCAATGTTTTCTTTTTCGCCCGGTATGCCAAGCTCACGCCATTTAGCACCTGTGGCAATGATGACGGTTTTAGACTCAATCACTTCGCCGCTTGATAAGTGCACTGTTTTAGGGGCTTTGCTGTTAGTGGCATCTTTCCCTATTTTGTCGACACGCAAAAATTCTTTTATCGTAATATCATAATCACTTAAATGGGCCTGCATGTTACCTGTTAACTCTGTCCCTGTAGTTTTTGGCACAGAAATTAAGTTCTCTATGCCAACAGTGTCTTTTACTTGACCACCAATACGATCAGCAATCATGGTGACATTTAAGCCTTTGCGAGCGGCATAAATAGCAGAAGCGACACCTGCCGGTCCTGCGCCAATCACGGTCACATCTTGTAAAGGTAGTTGCTCGGATTTACCGCTATTAACCACATAAGGGAAGCGTTCAATGAGTTTATCTAGCAATTGTGCGGTATCAATTTTACCGTTTGCAAATAGCTCACCGTTTAAGTAAACGCTTGGCACGCCTTGAATATTACGCTCATCAATTAAGGTTTGAAATAATCCGCCATCGATCATTTCAGCACTAATATTGTTGTTCAATAAAGCAAATTGATTTAACGACTGAACAACATCAGGGCAATTATGACAACTAAGTGAAATAAACACTTCAAAATGCAATGTCTCATTTATTTTCTCAATCATACTAGTCAAAGTACTATCAAGTTTAAGGGCAGTACCTGACGATTGTAATATCGCTAATATCAGTGAATTAAACTCATGACCGCTAGGGATCCCAGAAAAATATATACCGTTACTTTCTTTCTCAACTTCTAAATAAAAAGTTATGGGGCTACGTAAATTATCATCACGTTCAATTAACGTTAAATTGTTGGATACAGCACATAGTTGGCTTAAAAAGTCTTTTAACTCAGACCGTTTTTCATGTTCACCTGTCTGTAAAACAAGTGATACCTGATTTTTCATATTTTGGGTGTAAGTTTTTAACGCGTTTAAAATATCATTGCTTAACATAAGGTGACCTTAATAAATGGGGGGATTATTTGAAATAATTAGCATGATTGAAAAGGCGGAAAGAAATCGTTTCCTGTTCCGCCATACAGGTAAGTGGCTTAGATTTTACCCACTAGATCTAAACTTGGTGTTAATGTCGCTTCACCTTGCTCCCAAGCAGCAGGACATACTTCACCATCATTTTCACGTACATACTGAGCAGCTTTTACATTACGAACCATGTCTTTAGCGCTTCGACCAATACCACCAGCATGAATATGAGCAACTTGGATGATGCCATCTGGATCTGCTAAGAAAGTGCCACGGTGAGCCATGTGGTCTTCTTCAATCATTACGTCAAAGCCGCGAGTGATTTTTCCTGTTTGGTCACCAATCATCGGGAATTTTATTTTACCAATAGCGTCTGAAGAGTCGTGCCATGCTTTGTGAGAAAAATGGGTGTCGGTTGAGACGGCATATACTTCAACACCTAATTTTTCTAACTCTTCATATTGATTTGCCATGTCTTCCAATTCAGTAGGGCAAACAAAGGTAAAATCTGCTGGATAGAATAAAAAGATTGACCACTTACCTTTGACACTTTCTGATGATACTTCGACAAACTTACCATTGTGGAATGCTTGTGCGTTAAATTCTGGGATTGATTTGCCTATTTGAGCCATGAGTATTTCCTCGTTGTGTTTAAAAAGCATGCTTGCTTTCGATGTAGGAATATTAAAGGCAACTCATTGATTGGTAAAATTGATTAAACTGAAGATTATGTTCTGTTTTTTAGATGGTAGAAATACGTTTTTATGATTAATATACTTATTATGACCAAATAAATTAAAGTTCATTAAAGATGATTTCGTTAAAACAACTCCATTATGCGTTAGCCATTGAGAAGACATTACATTTTAAAAAAGCAGCTGAAACATGTCATGTCTCTCAATCTGCGTTAAGTACTGCAATTAATGAGCTTGAAAAGCAATTAGGTGTTCTTATCTTTGAGCGAAATAATAAACAGGTGCTAGTGACGACCGACGGTCAGTTAATTTTGGATAAAGCCAAAAAAATAAAATTAGAGTTAGACGAGCTACTGCAAATATCGCAAATGAATAAACAGCCGTTTACCAGCCCAATGGCTATAGGAGTTATACCTACAATTGGCCCATATCTATTGCCTAAAGTTTTACCCGAAGTAAGAAAATTATATCCAAACTTTAAATTGAAGATTGTTGAGGAACAATCACAGAATTTAGTTGAAAAAGTCAGGACTGGAGATATAGATGCAGCGATACTTGCCTTGCCTTATCCAATCGAAGGCTTGATGAACTTTGATTTTTGGCATGAAGACTTTTATTGGGTCTGCCATAAAGATGAATGCCCGAAGAAAATACAAGAAATTACCAGTGAAGAATTAGAAATTGAAAAACTGATGTTATTAAAAGATGGGCATTGTTTAAAAGAACATGCGTTAGCAGCATGTCACTTACAAAATAAGAAACAAGATACAGATTTTGATTCAGCCAGTTTGCATACCTTAATACAAATGGTAGCCGGAAAGCTTGGTACAACACTTGTGCCGCAAATGGCTTTAGACCAATTAACTAATAATAACTCGGAATTAAGAGCAATTCATTTAAATGAGCCAGGGCCTCATAGAAGCATTGCTTTAATCATTAGACCCAACTACGTAAGAACTAATGAACTGACAATGCTGAAAGAAATTTTCACTCAGCAGCTTACCGATAAATGCGGTTAAGTTTAAACTTATTGAATAGTAAAAAGAACATTGTTCACTGTAACTATTCAAATAATTACTATGGTGATCAATCTTGCCAGGAAAAAGTGCAATAACGTAAGAAGGTTTTAATTGTCACTCGAGATTTATTAAGTTCGTTCATCTTTTGGGGAGTCCATAACAACATGGGTGGTAATGGTGCTTACTTGTGGTATCGAGCCTAAAACGTCAGCATGAAATGATTTAAACGATTTAATATCTCTGGTTTCTATCCGTAATAAATATTCGAATGCACCAGTAACGTTGTGACATTCTTTCACTTCAATTGCTGACTTTATCGCTTGTTCAAACGCGAGCTGCGATTCGGTTGAATGTTCACCTAGTCCAATGCCGATATACGCAACAAAACTATTACCCATCAACTCGCTGTCCAATATTGCTCGATAGCCTTTTATAAGCCCGCTACTTTCGAGTTCTTGTACTCTGCGCAAGCAAGCCGAGGGTGAAAGGCCAATTTTTTCTGCGAGTTCAGAATTAGGTATTCGACCATTGATTCTTAGTTCGCGCAATATTATGTCGTTATACCTGTCTTTTTTATGCATTAGTTGTTCAAAAGTGACTTAATTAAGGTTTATTCGCGCAAAAATTTTACCATAAACCATTTAAAATTGCATAAACCATTAAGTTAAAGAGAAGTGAGAATATGAACTACGAAATACTTTCGGCCTTAACTGTTTTTGCATTTGTTTCATCTATTACACCGGGGCCAAACAATTTGATGCTGATGAGTTCAGGGGTAAATTTTGGCTTTAAGCAGAGCATACCTCACTTATTGGGTGTCGGAATAGGGTTTACTTTAATGATTGCTTTAGTGGGGTTAGGAGTGATCCAAGTATTTGATAGTTTTCCTCTCAGTTATGAAATATTAAAAGTGTTTAGTATTGTTTATTTGATATATCTAGCTTTCAAAATAGCTTTGTCGGATAGCACTATTGAGAACAAACCATCAAACACAAAGCCTTTTACCTTTATTCAAGCGGCTTTATTTCAATGGGTAAACCCCAAAGCGTGGACAATGGCTTTGACCGCAATAAGCATTTACGCCCCATCAAAGAGCCTTGCTTCTGTATTGTTGGTCGCCTTAATATTTGGATTAATAAACCTACCATGTATAAGTTCATGGATAGTTTTGGGGCAAAGGATGCAGGTATTTTTAACAAACCAAAAGTACTTAAAAACGTTTAACATTACCATGGCCACTTTGTTAATTGTTTCAGTATATCCTGCTTTATAAAACCGCCATTTTGGTGACTAAAATCACTTAGTCACCACAGTTAGAAGCAGAGAAATTTCCACAACATTCATATCATGTTTATCTAAAAAAGCCCTACAGTCAGTTAACAGTAGGGCCCTATTATTACTTAGAAGACTAGGCTTATTCTTTATCTTTCTTTGGTATGCTTTCTCTATATGTATTTGAGAAAACATTACTCATAAAGTATTGAACACGCTGTGATTGTCCAAGTACAGCTTGGCTTTGTTGTGAAGAAAATGTTTCAGGCACAACAGCCGGGATAGATGTAACCCCACTAATACCAGACGTAATATCATTAATCCATGTTGTGTAAAATGATACACGCGTGTCACCTGACATTTCGCCATACGAACTATTTAAGCCACATGAAAAATCAGTACCATTAGTTACAGAACCACAATAATGTGTGAAGCCAAATGAGTGTACACCGGCAACTTTATTATCGATAAAACCAGGGCCACCAGAATCCCCCGGAGCAACTCCTACTTCAAATTTACCAAAGCCCTTAAAGTCAGGGTAGCTGCCGTCTTTAAAAGTAGTACACTGTCCATCTTGTGCCTGAGATGGATTCCCTGGATGGTCAGGTGCACAACGAGAACTTGAGCTGAACCACCATTCCATAGCGTTGTGTTTGCGACCACCACTATCATAGTCATGTAATAGTTGATCTGGAATGCCATCACCAAAAAATGGCTCTAGAACCTGTTCGTATTTATTTAAGCCAGTGCGAGCGTACCAGAAATCTGCGTCACCTGTTGCACCTTTGTTACCTTTGCCTGAACGACCATGACCATAATGACGAGTTTCTTTATCGAACTCATCAGCACTAGTGTATAACTCATAGGTTTCTATTTCTGGAGGAAGTTCATCTTCTAACTCAATTACTGCTATGTCTCCATGAGCAAATGCTCCGTAAGAAGGAGAATAAATATCATACATTGGGTGTACCGAAAATCCTGACGCTTCCAAGATCATCGGGGATTCCAAGCCTGCATTTAAAATAAAACGTAAGCGGTCTACTGGTTCGCTGCCATTTCGTACACAGTGAGCTGCTGTAAGAACATGACGGGGCCCTATAGCCGTTGCTGTACAAATAAACCCTCCATTTGCAAATTCAATATATATCGAACCTACTCCATTGCGTAAATTTTGACCTGCGTTTGCATAAATTGGGTTACTGGGATCACCAACAGTAATTAAGTATGGGGATGAATCAATAAGGTTTTCTTCTACATCTCGGGCGTATAATGTATTTGCAGTAACCAACGAGCTAACCCCAAGTGAATACGCAATTAATTTTTTCCACTTTGACATCTTTTTCTCTCCTAATTGTAATTATTATGCTGAGTTTCTAAAAATCTAAATTCATGTAGAGCTCTTTTTTTACTCCCTCTCTTTAACGTTTTGTTAGATTGTTCATAAAATAAGAAGCTATGAATTGCGGTACAATAAAGCAAAAAACACGCCTAAGGTAAAATAATCAAACATATCATGTGGTTGCATGGTGGTTGGAGGTTTTATCAGTTCGTAATTGTAAAAAATGTTGACATTTTAATTACATAAATGGGGTCAGGTACACTTCATAAATGGGGTCAGGTACTGAGGTATCCCCACGAAAACTTATTAAGATTCAGATAATTAGTGTTTATTTTAAAGGAAGATGGAACATTCATGGCATTTGGTGATCAGATCTATCGCCAAACAAAACTAATCAAAGCCAAGAGTTGCCATGAATGCGTCTACTATATTGAATAATTTATTGTCTAATGTCACCAAAAATATGCACAAGGTTCGGCGTAATGCTGTTTCTTCTTGTGTGCAAAGCTTACTTTCGGGCTCCGATTGTTCAGTGACAACTATTGGCCGAGGAATTAACTCTTCAGCTAAAGAAAAACACAATATTAAGCGGTCTGATAGGCTCTGCTCTAACCCTCATTTACAATCAGAATTAGTTAATATTTATCGTGATATTTCATCTCGCTTTATTACAACAAATAGGCCTGTGATCCATGTTGATTGGTCGGATTTAGATGTATCTAAACGAAACTTCTTAATTAGAGCTTCTGTTGCATTAGATGGCCGTTCCATCACTATTTATCAAGAAGTTCACCCTCTTAACACCAAGGAAAAGCCAGCCACTCATCTATCATTTTTAACAAGGCTAAAGTCCATTCTACCTATCGACTGTATGCCCATAATTGTTACTGATGCTGGCTTCAAAGCGCCTTGGTTTAGACAGGTAATAAGTTTAGGATGGGACTTTTTAGGCCGCACTCGCAAGCCTAACTTTTATATCCTTGATGAACGTGATGATTGGCAATGCATTACGCAGATGTATAAGAAAGCGACTCAAGTACCTAAGTCATTCAACGGCAGTATAACTCGCTATAAACCTTTAAGATGTCGATTGGTGCTCTACAAAAGTTCTGCAAAAGGGCGCCACCACATTAACCGGCAGGGAATACCACATGCGTCTTCGAAATCAAAGCAGCATGCTAAGGGAGGAAAAGATCCTTGGTTGATCAGTACATCGTTAAAACAAAAGCCTGGGTTAGCGAGAAGAGCCGTGGCCATTTATCGAACCAGAATGCAGATTGAGGAAGGCTTCAGAGATATGAAAAGTTCAACCTTCGGGCTGGGTTATAACGCGAGTCAAAGTTACAAACCAGCACGTCTTGCGGTATTACTTTTTTTAAATGTTATGGCAAGCTTAGTACTTATTCTTATTGGTATGGCGGTAGTTTTAACGAACCAACAGTATCAATATCAAGCGAATACGCTCAAGAGTCGGCGCGTTTTGTCGTTTCACTTTATCGGATTAAGGGCGATAGCAGATAAAAAGCTAAAACTCCCCCAGCTACATATTCGTTACGCACTCGAACAAATTCATCTTTTAATTAAGGGATGTAGTTATGAGTTGTACTTGTAAATTCGTGGGGATCCCTCAGTACCTGACCCCATTTATTTTACTTATTCTTATTGGT
>Ga0209396_1006386_pt1 | contig 10823 bp, 12 predicted proteins | sample GOMGulsemesocosm_6_FD_184638 | JGI IMG/M metagenome (GOLD analysis project Ga0209396, IMG submission 184638) | Methane-oxidizing microbial communities from mesocosms in the Gulf of Mexico - GOM8C Gulf of Mexico (SPAdes) (version 2) | ecosystem: Environmental > Aquatic > Marine > Cold seeps... | reverse complement strand
ACCATGATGAAAAGAACCTCTGGATATAAAAAGAGAGATTTTACTCATCATTATCAAGTTGACTACGCGGGTATCGACCAACCGGGTGTATTGAAAGCGGTAACCGCCTTTTTTGCGACTCGAAATATCGACTTGTCTTCTTTGAAGTCAGAAATAGACCCAATAAGTAATCAAATGTGCGCCACAATCTTAATTGCCTTAACGAAAGAAACAAGTATCGAACAGCTTGAAAGCGATTATTTTGAACTCTGTGAACAAATTGATGTGCAGGGTTGCATTAAAAAAGTAAATTCAAACCTTATATTAATATAATACCGAATAGGATAACGATGAAAACAATAACTATTGGTGAAACTGCACCACTATTCACTTTACTTGATGAAAATAGTAATGAAGTCTCTTTAGCTGATTATATCGGTAAAAAACAAGTGATCGTCTACTTTTATCCAAAAGCAATGACTCCCGGGTGCACAGTACAAGCACAAGGACTTAGAGACAGTAAAGATGAACTTGAAAAATTAAACACGGTTGTCTTTGGCATTAGCCCTGATGAGCCTAAGCGTTTATTAAAATTCTGCCAACGAGATGAATTGAACTTCACGTTATTGTCAGATGTGGATCATAAAGTTGCTGATGATTTTGGCGTTTGGGGCTTAAAAAAATTTATGGGCCGAGAATATGATGGTATACATAGATTAAGCTTTTTAATTGGCTTAGATGGAAAAATTAGCCACGTCTTTAATAAATTCAAAACTAAAACCCATCATGAAGTTGTTTTAGAATTTTTAAATAGTTAACACTCGTTTACTCAATATAGTACCAGTTGAAAATGATCATATAAAAAACCCAACTGGTATAAACAGAATGAAACAATGACCGTACCTTTAAAATACCTTTCCGCCTATTCTTTAGACATTCAGCACAAAATACAAAAGATGGTAACCAACCAAACCTTGTCCAAATATTTGTTGGCAAAATATCCAAAGACTCATCAAATATACAATGACAAAGCCCTACGGGCTTATGTGATGAATATTAAAAACCAATTTTTAAAAAAATCAGTGCCGTTAAGCCAAGTAAAATATGACGATAAAATTCACGTCATCAATAATGCTCTTGGTCTACATACCTATGTGTCACGGGTTCAAGGCAGTAAATTAAAAAATAAAAATGAAATTCGCATCAGCGCTTTATTCAAAAAAAGTCCTGAAGTATTTCTGCAAATGATCGTTGTACACGAACTTTCCCATCTAAAAGAGAAAGATCATAACAAAAACTTTTACAAACTTTGTCAGCATATGCAAGCTGATTACCATCAAGTTGAACTTGATTTACGTATTTATTTGACACAAATTGAGTTATTCGGTGATATTTATAAATAAGCTTGAAGCCGACTTGTACGCAAGCTACAGTAATTAAAATGTCCTAATGATTTATGCTCATGAATATTGCAAATATAAAAAAACGCATCGTACTTACTGGCGGACCTGGAGGCGGAAAAACCACAGCCCTCGACCTTATACGTCGTGAATTTTTAGGAAAAATAGCAACAGTCCCCGAAGCTGCAACCATGATTTTTAGTGGTGGTATTGGGCGTTCAACCAATGAACACATACTTAAAACACAACAAATCGCAATTTTTAATTTGCAAAAACACTTAGAAGATATTCAACGAGCTATGTTCCAACACAGTATTATTTTATGTGATCGCGGCTCTTTAGACGGGCTAGCTTATTGGCCCGGAAGTGATAACGATTTTTTTATCTCGATGAATACAAACCTTGAAGATGAATTAGCTCGCTACGATGCGGTGATATTTTTTGAAAGTGCTGCGAAGTCTGGTGAAAGTATAAAAAGTAATAACCCCATTCGCAACGAGTCTGAAAATGTAGCGATTGAGCTTGATGATAAGTTACAAAAAATTTGGTCAAAACATCCTAATTTCAACTTAATTCACAGCTCTGAATCATTTATTAATAAGGTAATGTTTGGCATCAAGACTATTGAGCGCATTATGGATAAATATCAAGAGGAATGAATTTAAGCTGATGTGAAATATTCAACTTAGGTTCATCTATATACTTAAGCCACTTGCAGATGCAGACTCGCAGTTAAGCTAAGAAATCAGATCAAGGCGTGTATGGAAAGCATGGTTTTTCTTGGCAACTGCGTTCTGCGTTGTCCTAATGTCCCACATCCGTATGGGAACCTTATCTATAATCATAACGTAGGACTGGTTTTCTAGCATTGCTCCTGTTCTGGTAACTCGCTATTTGTCGGCCAAGCATTTAATACAGCTTTAACTAAAGTAGCCAGAGGGATTGCAAAAAACACCCCCCAAAAACCCCACATTCCTCCAAAAAGGATCACTGCAACAATAATGGTTACCGGGTGTAAATTTACTGCTTCAGAAAATAATAATGGCACAATAATATTACCGTCAATCGCTTGAATAATGCCGTAAGCGAGCATCACATAACCAAACTCACTGCCTGTGCCGAACTGAAATAACGCCACTAACAACACTGGAAAAGTAATGATCGTTGCTCCCACATACGGTACCAGTACCGACAGCCCCACTAGCACGCCAAGCAAAACAGCATAATTTAGACCAAGTGCAATGAAGGCGATAGTTGTTGCAGTACCAACGATAAGAATTTCGATCACTTTACCACGAATATAATTCATGATTTGTTGATGCATTTCATCACCCACTTGCGTAGCCATTAAACGTTCTTTAGGCAAAAAAGACGTAAAACTTGAAATTAGCTCTTTTTTATCTTTCAAAAAGAAGAAGACCATGAGAGGGACTAAAATCAAATAAATCAGTAAAGCAACAATATCTGAAATAGAATTGAGTGAAGCTCTTAAGGCAACTTGTCCCCATTCAATTAATTTCTCATTCACCGCAGAAATTAACGTTTCAATTTGCTCTGCATTAATTAAATCAGGGTATTGCTCAGGAAGAGTCAATAAATAGGTTTGCCCTTGCGACACCATTTGTGGCACTTCTTGCAATAAGTTACTGCTCTGTTGCCAAATAACCGGCATCAAACCTAAAATACCGACTAAAGAAACACCTATAAACGCAATGACAACGATACTCACAGAAAGTGTTCTTGATAAACCTACATGCGTTAAACGATAAACAGGTAAGTCTAATAAAAAAGCAATCGCAATCGCAACAAAGACTGGCATAAGTAAATTATTAAAGAAAAAAACAAAAAGAAATGCACATAAAAGAATAACTAATAAAGTCACTGCATTAGGATCAGAAAATTTACGCTTATACCATTGTGAAAATAATGAAACCATTTATATAACTTACCTGTTTGATTTATGATGGATTTATGGGTTGATCCGCTTTACGAATAAAAAGTTCAAGTGTATTGTTTTCAAGCCATGACTCTTTAAATGTATAGCCTTGATTAGTCAGTAACTTAGGAATATCTTTAATCGAACCTTGATCTGATATTTTAAGTAAACAAAAGTCAGTACGCGACATTTTTTTCAAAATTAATCGCAGTTGCACTAAAGGAATAGGACATTTTTCAGATCTGGCATCATATTCGTAGATCATAAAACTACATTGCTTAAATACATGGGTTAACAAAATTCTGATTAATAACGGCAAACAAACCTTTTGTTTGATTATCTAATTTGCGACAATTGATTACAATGTTATTGTATTATTATTTTAATTTGATGACGACATCTATAGAGGTTTAATGAGCGAATTACCGATAACATCAAGCTTAAAAGAAATAACTGCTTATAAAAAGAAACTTTGTTGGGGAGACGTTCCTCCTATTTATCATATGGCAGCCGCTTCAATAAGCGATATAGATGGTATTCTTACCCATGGTTTTGATAGCGCATACAAGCAATTATTTAATAAAAACAACTGGAACGTTAGATTTTTAAAAGGATGCAGTGATGAAAATGGCAACATTACAGCTCCACAAAAACCTAAAATAATGTTGCGTCATTGCTACAATGAACAAAATTATGAACTTCACTGTTATCCAATAGTCAAAGGAGAACCAGTCATTGTTCCACTGTCACAACATCCATTGTGTTCATTTGAACGCTGGTCACCTGAAAACATGCAAATGTTGTTTAGGGTTAGTAGCTTAATTTCTTTCATCATTTATACATTCCAAAGTGGCGATGAAGCAGATTTAGCGTTAATAAAATACTCGCATAAACGAGTACAAGAACTAATACATAAACTTAGTAAATCATTTGAAATAGTCGATATAAAAGGCTATTCCATAGCAGAATTTTGTAAAGAGTTACATCGTAGAAGGCCTAACTTTACTATCGCCGATTTACTTGATACCCCTGACCAAGATACGGAATAACTAATTTGCCTTATAAATGCCTATTTAAAATAAAAACATTACTAGTTGCCTGCACATTATCAACATTACTTGCTAGCCCATATGGCTTTACCCAAGAAAATAACAAAAACAAACTTCCCGAAATTGGTACCTCTGGCTTTAGTGTTTTGTCTGTAGATAAAGAACGCAAAATCGGCGGTGCCATGATGCGTCATATTCGTGCTTCTCAGCCGCTAATTAATGATCCAGTCTTAATTGAGTACATTAACGATTTAGGAAACCGCCTGGTAAAAAATGCTCAAGATGTGAATTACAGCTTTGAGTTTTTTATTATTAATAATAAAGAAATCAATGCTTTTGCTTTTTTTGGTGGTCATGTAGGTATTCACAGTGGTTTATTCACTCTGGCCGATACTGAAAGCGAATTAGCATCGGTTATTGGACATGAAATTTCTCACGTAACCCAGCGCCACTTAGCTCGTAGACTTGAGTCTCAAAGTAAAAACCAACCCTTAACAACCGCAGGAATGATTTCAGGGGTATTGCTTGCTTTAGTTAATCCGTCTATTGGTATGGCTGCATTAACAACGACTATGGCAATGTCAAAACAATCAAGTATTAATTTTACTCGCGGTAATGAAAAGGAAGCTGATCGAGTGGGTATGACACTACTATCAAATAGCGGTTTTGATCCACAAGGTGCACCCGACTTTTTTAGCAAGATGGCAACCAAATATCGTTATAAATCAAAACTACCTGCGATGCTTTTAACTCACCCTGTTCCTGAGTCTCGTATTGCAGATGCCCGTATTCGTGCCCATGGGTTAACTAAACGTCCTTTAGCGCCGAGCTTAGCATTTTCTTTAGCAAAATCGCGTATTCAAGCAAGATATGAGTCTACACCACAAGAAAACATTGCTAAATTCAAAGATGATTTTAAAAAGCAAAAATACACATATAAAGCCGCTGTTAACTATGGCTTAGCTTTGTCACACTTTGAAAACAAAGATTATCAAAAAGCTAAAACAATTCTTAAAACCTTGATAGCCAACGACAAGAACAACCTGTTCTTCGTTGATGCTTTAACTGATGTCTATATTAAAACTAAAGAACTTGATAAAGCCCTAACCATGCTAAGTGAATTAAATTTAATTATGCCTAACAATCAAGTTGTTACGCTAAATTATGCAAACACTTTACTTGAAAGTAAGCAATATTCAAAAGCAGAGGTTCTTTTACAAGACTTCCTTTTAGTAAAACCTAGGAATTATATTGCTTACGGTATTTTAACAACAGTCTATCGAAAGCAAGATAAAACTGCTTTAATGCATGCAACTAAAGGCGAAATATTGGCACTTTTAGGCGCATATTCACGCGCTATTGATGAACTACATACTGGATATGATTTTGCTGGTGACCAACCACTTTTAGAAAAACGTATCAAAGCACGAATTTTACAATTTCAAGACAAAGAAGAAAAACTTAAGAAGCTTTAAAACCGACGACTCTCGTTTTATAATTTGAATAGGCTTATCAGTTAGCCCTTCAAACTATAAAATGAAGGTGATTATTTAATTTATAGAATCAATTGAGACCCAAAAATGTTAACGATTTATCACAACCCTCGCTGCTCGAAAAGCCGTCAAACTTTGGCATTAATCGAAGAGAACAACCAAGAGGTTTGCATTGTAGAGTATTTAAAAACACCATTAGATGAAACAACTATCAATACTCTTTTATCACGTTTAAATGTTTCCCCTATGGAAATGATGCGCACTAAAGAAAGCGAATTTAAAGAACAAAACTTAGCTGATGCAACCGACCATCAGTTAATTACAGCAATGGTAAATACCCCCAAATTAATTGAACGCCCAATTGTGACATCGCAAACGAAAGCAGTGATTGGTCGTCCTCCTGAGAATGTATTAACTCTTTTTTAATTTTAGCTTTATTTTAATTTTATTGTTGGCGTTAACGGTTTATCGCCAACTGGATACCTTCATGCAAAAAAAACAACGATTCTCAACACCAACACTGAAAAAAATAGCATTAAGCGGATATTTTTCTTTATTGTTTCTTATGCCCCTTTGGCTATTATATTTAAATCCATCACAAGGCTTACCACCGATATTAAGTTTATGCTTATTCACCGTGCCACTTTTGTTTCCTTTAAAAGGCCTAGTAACTGGTAACCCTTATACTTATGCATGGTCAAACTTTATTGTTATGATTTATTTTTTACATAGTTTAACCACATTGTGGGTGTCTCCCGAAGACATAATATGGGCATCATTAGAGCTTATATTTGCAACTATGATGTTTCTTGCTGGTAGTTATTATGCTAAGTACAAAGGACAAGAACTAGGCTTGAGCATAAGAAAAGCAAAAGATAAAAAATAAGACTAAGTTGATTAATTGCCAGCTCAATAGTTTTTATGTTTTGTATTGTTCTACTTTAATCATGAAAAAGTAGAGCAATTCATTAATCAAATCGGTATAAGGCTTATACTGCTTTTTTCTTTAAGGAACAAAATATTAATATTTGAGGACTGAAAATGAAAAACATTATAATTGTCTTAGTATTTATTTTATCTGCATGTAACAACAGTAGTGATTCTGCTAAAGTTGTTACTGCAGGTAATAGTATCATCACAAGTGCGACTGATAATGCAAAAAAAAATCAAGCGATTGAACTTCTACTCCTTGTTCCAAATAATAATATTACTGACATTCATTGGACCCAAACAACAGGCGAGTCAGTTGATTTTTTAGCATACACAAGTAAAGTTATCGCTTTCACGCCTAACACCGCTGGTACCTATAGCTTTAGTGTTTCATTTACCCTTGAAAATGGTAGTAAAACAACACTTGACCACTCTATTGAAATTACAGATGAACAAAGTCATATTTCTGCTCGTTTAGGTCATGCTACAATTGAAGGTAGTAAAGTATCATTGAGAGCTTCCATTTCGAATGAACTCTTGCCCAGTACTTTAGTTTGGCAGCAGATTTCTGGGCCAAAAGTCAATTTTACTGCTGATGATACCAAAGGTGATTATGCAGTGTTCTTTAATGCCCCTGAGGTAGATAAAGATACCCTGTTAGAATTTTCAGTTACCTCAGGTAGCCATAGCGACAAAATCGGTATTCTTGTTGAAGATGCCGAACTTATAGATACAGATTCTAACAACACCGCTTATACCGAGCGCTTAGCGCGTGTTTTCCCCTACGTTACTAACTCTCCCTACGCCGATGTACTTGTTGATTGTGTTTATAGTAATAAAATCAGTTTTAATGAAACTTGTTCATTTAATACCTTGCCACTTATTGCTCACGATTCAACGACACCAAGCGTTGACGACATTATGAATCGAGTGGTAGTTTCTCACCATTGGATGGGTGAAAGGTTTCGAGAATTTCTTGAAAAATTCGATCCTAATAATGACTTTAAAAACTTACTTAGGGCCAATACTGCCATTGTTATCTCTTATGATATTAGGCCATCATATTACTGGGTAGTAAGTGGTGCAATTCACTTAGACGCTAACTACTTTTGGTTAACACCTGATGAACGTGACACTATAAACCAAGCACCTGATTATAGAGCTTCGTTTGGGAATGAACTTAACTTTGCGATGCCATGGCGTTATGTCAAAAACAATAATTATACCACTACATATATTTCACAAAACATTAGGGTTAGTCGAGTTCCTGAAGACATATTGTATGGTTTAACGTCATTGATGTACCATGAACTTGCCCATGCAAACGATTTTTTTCCTAGTAGTAGTTGGGCGACTTTAAATAGAGATGAAACCATTCTAGCTACTGCACAACGCATATCTGACGAAACAGGCTTTAAATCTGACCAGCTTAAAAGTACTTTGCCTTTACTCGGAGAAGAAATGTATGCCTTAGCTCAAGTGCGCTTTCACGGTACTGACGCAACAAATACACAAAAATCTTATCAACCTAGCGATGTAAGCACATTTTTCAGTGCAGAAAAAGCACCTCAATTTTACAACTATTCAAGCATTCGAGAAGATTATGCCATGCTTTTTGACGGTTTTATGATGAAAACACGTTTTGGTATTAGTCGGGATGTCGCCATTACCAACTTACCTAAAAGCTCAGGAGAGACATATATCGTAAATTGGGGGCAGCGCGGACGTATCGGCGAAGAAAACATAAAACCTAGGGTGTTATATGCCGTTAGTCATATTTTACCTGAAGTTAATAATGTCGAAAGTCTTGTGAATAAATTACCCAGCCCAATAATGATGAACGTTGGAGAAAGTTGGGCCGATAATCTCGTGATAAGCCCTTCAAATAATAATCGTTCAACCCTAAATAAGGTATCAGCTAAGTTAAATGAAAAGCGCTTTATTCAGCATAACTTTTATGAGAAGCCAAGCCCAATAAAATAAGCTCTAATTAGCTAGAATAAAATGGCTTTAATAAAGGGGATAGTTATTTTTCTTTGTTCTCTTATTGAAGCTTCATCAAGTTCATCTAATGCCAAAATTAAATGACTCATTTCGCGTGATAAATGGCTTAATAAATACTTCGCCACCTCATCGCTTAACAGTAGACCTCGCTGTTGCGCTCTGAACTTTAATGCAATTAATTTTTCTTCGTCATCAAGTGGTTTTATTTGCTCGGTCATTCCCCAAGATAAACGAGAAACTAGATCAGCTAAACTAAGTTTTAATTGTGAAACACTTTGATCGCCAGTAACAATCAAACTTTTGTTTTGTTCAATGACACGGTTAAATAAATCAAAAACAGCTTGTTGCCAAAGTTTATCGCCAGCAATTAATTGCACATCATCTAAGCAAATCAAATCAATATTTTCTAACCCGTCTAAAACTTCAACCGACAATTCTTTTAGTTCAGAAAATGACAAACACACGGATGATAAACCCAGCTTTTCAGCAAAAGTACAGCTGGCGTGTAATAAATGCGACTTGCCAACACCAGATAAACCAAATAAATAAAAACTATTCACATGGTTTACTTGAGCAACATTATTACTTGCTTTAATAAATGATTTTAACTGTTCTGTAGCAGAATAATTGGCGATACTTTGAAAACTTGAAAAAGTTTCGTCATCTGGTAATTGTACTGATAAGGTTAATTGAGAAATTTCTTTCACTATGGTTTCCAATAAAAAACAGGGACAGCATCAACCACTTCTTCAGCAAGGGGGTCAACAAAATGTTCTAATTGTTTATTAAGTTTTAATGAAGCAAGAAATGCTTGCCCTGAACTCTTTAAGATTAATTCAAAACGACGATTATCACCTGAGGCATTGAGTAACTTAACTGACTTAACTGATGATAACTGCTCAAGAAACTGCTCTACATCAATAAAACGCCTCAATGAAGGAACATTAGCAACATCAATAATATAATTATGATCGACACCATAATTTAAGGCATATTTTTGATATATCTTATCACTTATAAGTGAAAGCGCTTGTTGTAATAATTCATCGGGGGATGTTCCATAGCTAATATCACCAAAAATTTGGCCCCCTATTTTATCGACATTATAACCTTGAGCTTCAGAGATAAAACTCCAATCTAATGCGTATTTCTGCGCTTGTTTTTGGCACAATAAACAATCATCAACTTGTGCAGGACTCTCCTGCAGAGGTAATAAACTACTGTTCGATAGGCGAATGATAACAATAGATTCTGGGTTATAACGTTGAGACGCCACTTGCACTTGTTCAGCAAAACGGCCCCAGAGATCAAACGTCGATATTGTATTTGCATCGGTCAAATCCATTAACGGCATTAGAATGGGTAATCCCCTTAATAATGAGAATCGTTCGACACTTTCTGGTAGATTGTAGCTCACTTGTGATGATGAACTATCTAAAAATGATCCATTGGTGGCATTAGAAATAGTCGTTCGACGTAAACCATTTTCTTCAACTAGCCATAATAATATTTGCGGGCGCAAGCTTCCCCATAGCGGAGCATTTGCCTGTTCAAATAATTGATTAACTTTACTTTCATCAAAAGTAACTAAAAGTTCAAGTTTTCCGGCATTACGTTGATAACGATATGATGCAACATATCGGTTAACATTTCTCAGACCTGCTTTTATCGTTGAATTTGATAACAACGCTTGTTGCCCACCAACTTTTAGCACAACTGCGCCCATTGCTTGATGCAATGCACGTTTTCGTTCTGAATTTGTTTGTGAGTTAACAACAACTTTTGCCGTGTATAAGTTTTTAACCTCAACGGAAAAAACATCAACACATGCAAAGAAAGAACTTAAAATAACTAATAAAACAATGAAATATCTAAACATATTTTTTAAGTAGACCATATTTATGTCCAAGATCTTATCATATTGTTGGTCATTTTAATCACTAATAAAAAATAATTTATTATAAAGATTTTCACCGCGCCATTGCACTGGTAGAATGCGCCTTTAAAGTTCTTATGCTAATTAATTGAGGTT
>Ga0209396_1006385_pt1 | contig 10823 bp, 12 predicted proteins | sample GOMGulsemesocosm_6_FD_184638 | JGI IMG/M metagenome (GOLD analysis project Ga0209396, IMG submission 184638) | Methane-oxidizing microbial communities from mesocosms in the Gulf of Mexico - GOM8C Gulf of Mexico (SPAdes) (version 2) | ecosystem: Environmental > Aquatic > Marine > Cold seeps... | reverse complement strand
GCTGGCCGTTTACCTTGTAGCCTTAAATTGGTAAGGTGTTGTTCATAAAGATAATTAAATCGTTGCTGTTGTGAATGATTCATACGAATAACCCCAATAAGGCACCACCATAATGGTGATGCTATTGGTTAGTATGAACGCTGGCTTGTTTACTCTGCCGCGCAGCGGCTTCGTTCAACAAAAAAATGCAACCGACCGCTAAAGCAGCAGCTGATTTAGGCGTTAGATTTTTATTGTAGTATGGAGTACTAATGAAAAATATATTTCTTGTGACGGGTGTAATTTTATCATCATTCACTTTGATTTCTTGTGGTGGTTCTGAAGATTCTGTACTTGATACTGATTCCTCCAAAGAAGACTTTATAGCAAGTCTGTCTAGTACTTCTTGGGAGCGAAAGTGTGTCCCTGTATATAACGACTCAACCGTCGCAGCGTATAATAACAATACACTAACTATAAATTATTCACTACAATCGACCTCTATAGTTGAGTTGTTTGATGTAACTGATACAACATGCGACTCAATAGTATCTAATGTTACTTTTACTAGCCAAATTGAGGTTTTAGATACAATAATCAGTGAAGAAAGCATTGAAGCCTACGGTGTAGATTCAGTTCCTATTGATAGTCCTGATAATGTTGAAATTCAATCTACTTATACTTTGATTTATATCGATAGTGAAAGATTATATTTTGGTCAAAACTCTGGTTCAAATTTAGGTGAAACATCTGAAACAAGGCATTCATCTATTTCCCTTGATGAATATTTTTCTAAAGTTGTGAATTAAAAATCTAACATATAAGAATAGGTGTCGCGCAGCCGACACCTTATTCGAGTGTTGAGCAAGCCCAAGCCCTTCTTTATATAGTAAATAACGTGTTTGATCTTAGTGGATACTTCGTCTTGGGGTTAAACCCAAGACGAGCTAAATCGAGATAAACAACAGACCTGTTATTTATCAATTAACTAGCTAGTTGTACCATAAATTTAATATCTCCAACCTGTCATGTTAATGCCATTATTCCTATTATGTTCGCCTTTCGGCTAGGTCGTTCGTGTTATACCAACGCACTTCATTTCATGCTGGCAGCAAGGATAAATTCTGATGACTTTCGCAGTGAACGTTGCGACGAGTTTAGGCATTTTCCAATTGAACAGATACAGTAATATAGCTTGAATTCGCACTCTCAGCTGTTTGGTATTACCATGTGAAAAATTTGTTTGATGGCTTTCTGGATACCGCCTTTATCCATCGGCGAGTTCATACCATTTCCTAGTCCTGGGAAAATCAGTCGCGCATGATGATGCGTTTGCCAATGACTGCGCAGTGCGAGTAAAGTTCGTTTAGGTAATGGCACCAACCTGTCTTTGCCACCTTTAGCTTCACGGATATGGACTTGCATAGTGTGGCTATCAATATCATGAACAGTTAGGTTTAAGCCTTCGCTTAATCGTAGTCCCATGCTGTAAAGCGTGAGAAAGAATACTTGGTAGCGCTGCTTCTTAGTCCCATTGTTTATCAAGCGTATAACGATAGAAAAACTGTAAACCGTTACGGTCTAATTTGACGGTACTCCAAGAGTGGGTCTGGATCAGGCTATTGAAATAAACTTTTAAATCGGCAGTAGTTAATGTGTCTGGGGACTTATCAAAGTAAGCCGAAATGCGTCGAACTGCACGAGAATAGGCATCAATGGTCGCTGGCCGTTTACCTTGTAGCCTTAAATTGGTAAGGTGTTGTTCATAAAGATAATTAAATCGTTGCTGTTGTGAATGATTCATACGAATAACTCCAATAAGGCACCACCATAATGGTGATGCTATTGGTTAGTATGACTGGTAGGGCAAAGACTCTGCCGCGAAGCGGCTTCGTTCTACAAGGCGCAGAAGCCAGGACGCAGCAAGCTGCGCCGCTTTGCTTGGCGTTATTTCACGGAGGATTCAGGTTGTCATTTCCAGTTTTAGAGACAAATTGCTTAAGGTTAGATGAATTATCTAAAGAAGATTCAAATAGCTTATTTGAGTTGTTCTCTGACAGTTCCGTTGTCGAATATTATAATTTGGAAGCTTTCACTAATATTTCACAAGCTAGCAACTTAATAGAACTCTTTAACTCTCGCTTTAAAGAAAACTCTGGAATTCGTTGGGCTATTCGCCTGAAAGAAACAAATGAACTTATTGGTACTTGTGGCTTTAATACTTGGGACCACAAAATGAAGAATGCTGTTCTTGGATACGATTTACTACCAAAATATTGGGGGATGGGGCTTACCACTGAAGCAGTTCATCGAATAGTAAAAGCTGCATTTTTAGGTGAGTTATCTTGCGGCAAACTTAATCGTATACAAGGCGATACTGTTCCGGGTAACTCCGCATCAGAATCACTTCTTCTAAAGGTTGGATTCAAAGAGGAAGGTATTAGGCGTCAAAGTGGTTACTGGAAAAATCAGTTTCATGATCTTAAATGCTTTGGCTTAATTAAGTCCGAGTACTGTGAAATATAACATATAAGAATAGGTGTCGCGCAGCCGACACCTTATTCGAGTGTTGAGCAAGCCCAAGCCCTTCTTTATATAGTAAATAACGTGTTTTATCTTGGTGGGTACTCCGTCTGGGGTTAAACCCAAGACGAGCGAACTTGAGATAAATAACAGACTTGTTATTTATCAATTAACTAGCCAGTGTTTACTATAAATTGAATTTCTCCAAGTTCTAATGTTAACGCCCTTATCCTTATTATGTTCGCCTTTCGGCTAGGTCGTTCGTGTGATACCAACGCACTTCATTTCATGCTGGCAGCAAGGATAAATTCTGATGACTTTCGCAGTGAACGTTGCGACGAGTTTAGGCATTTTCCAATTGAACAGATACAGTAATATAGCTTGAATTCGCACTCTCAGCTGTTTGGTATTACCATGTGAAAAATTTGTTTGATGGCTTTCTGGATACCGCCTTTATCCATCGGCGAGTTCATACCATTTCCTAGTCCTGGGAAAATCAGTCGCGCATGATGATGCGTTTGCCAATGACTGCGCAGTGCGAGTAAAGTTCGTTTAGGTAATGGCACCAACCTGTCTTTGCCACCTTTAGCTTCACGGATATGGACTTGCATAGTCTGGCTATCAATATCATGAACAGTCAGGTTTAAGCCTTCGCTTAATCGTAGTCCCATGCTGTAAAGCGTGAGACAAAACACTTGGTAGCGTTGCTTCTTGGTGCCGTTAATGACTTTACTTATTTGCGTAAGAGTTAAAATATCAGGCAGGCGTTTACCTTGTAGCCTTAAATTGGTAAGGTGTTGTTTATAAATATAATTAAATCGTTGCGGTTGTCAGGTGTTCATACGAATAATTCCAATAAGGCACCACCATAATGGTGATGCTATTGGTTAGTATGACTGGCAGGGCAAAGACTCTGCCGCGCAGCGGCTTCGTTCAACAAAACGCTAAATTAAGATTCACAAACAATGTAATGCCATTTGCGGAGAAAATCCCCCGCCAGCATTTGGTCACTTATTAGTGGGGCGTTAGTACTCTAGAGATCGTATGAAATTACCAATCAATTTTGAGACCGAAAGATTAATCATTAGAAAAGTTGAAGTTAGGGATTGGAGTGCGTTGTTAGATACATTTAACTCTAACGAGTTCCCAGCACGACTACCACTTTCTAGACTTAACACTGAGAGCAAAGTGCGAAGTTGGATTGATGATCGTAGCAAAGATTGGGATATGGATGCAGGCTTTGTATGGAGCATGGAGTTTAAACCTACAGGCATAGTTATTGGTCAGATATCACTTTTCCCGCGTGAGTCTGCTTATGCATTGGCATATTGGGTGAATCCTGAAAGCTGGTCTAATGGTTTCGCAACAGAAGCATGTGTAACCCTAATCGATCAAGTTAAACAAAGTGGCTATAACAATAGATTATGGGCTGGAACTGCTGAATGGAATGAAGCAAGCTCCTTAGTCTTAAAAAAATTAAACTTTCGTTCAATAGGCACTAGAACCCATTTATTAGCGAATGGAATCGAAGAGAAGATAAATGAGTATGCTCTCGACTTATAATTCAAGTACTAACAAAACAATGAACTTCGTGCGTAAACACCGCTACGCACTGGGCTGAATCACGCTGGCGCGCAATTTCGCCAGTTATTTTGGTGTTGGTATGACTCCCCACGTCAAGTAAAACGCAGAGACCCTTGCTAAAAAATATAGCCATAAATTCACTTTCATTAAATAAAGTGAGTAACGTAAGAAATGAAGCAAGTATATTCGTCGGTTATCATGCTGATATTCGTGGATTACTTGTTTTCATAAGCAGCGCATACCTTACGACTCACACATCTTCAATATAAGCGACCTCAATAAATGATGTGTGTGTCCATGCCAATAAAAACTATGTTATGTTTACTCATGCTAGCCTTCATTTTATATTTATGATAAGTATATTATGACTCTGGTTTTAAAACTAAGCCACGATGTTAAAGGCTAGCACCTAGTGGGGAGTCATTATGTCTATGCACCTTTAGAGAGGTATCATGTTTACGTTATCCATTGTTGTTTTTGTTATTATGTTAATAGCTGCTGTTTTTCATTTTTACTGGGCCTTTGGCGGAAAGTATGGACTAAAATCTGCAGGCCCTGATTTAGAAAACGGAAAAATTTTTGTACCTAGTCGTTGGTTGATATTTATCGTGGCAAGTTTGTTATTTGGTCTTGCTATATTGTCTATTCAACTGTTCTCTCCTATGGGGCCGCTTAAAGGTTATGTTCATTACTTAGGTTATAGCGTCTCTTTTATTTTGGTTGTTCGAGCGATAGGTGACTTTAAATATGTCGGTTTTTTTAAAAAGGTATACAACAGTAACTTTGCTACCCTAGATACTAAATATTTTTCACCGGTAATTTTATTTCTAGGTATTTCATATGGATTACTTTCAGTCTCTGGTACATAAGAGGCTGCTCTGCGGGCAATGTAGTTCCCCCGCTTTAGTGGACACCTCCTCATCACGTTTTAGCCAACTACAATTTACCCGAATAAGGGTGTATGTAACAACTAAAACTATCTGCACAAATACGGCGTCAGATACAAAGTATTAAAATTCATCTTACGAGCTTGGTATAAACAATTATGACAAACCGACAGCATCAGAAAATATCCTCGACTATATCGACGCTCAACGCTCTTGCGAAGTTGGCAAATTATTCCCTCATGGACACGCTCAACTGTGATCCTGATGCGACAGAAAACGGTGCCGACCATGCGCCACGGCAAGTCTTCTCGGGGCATTATGTCCCCGTCAATCCGACTCCAATCAAAGACCCTGAGTATGTAGCGCACAGCAAAACCTTTTTTTCCGAGCTTGGCTTCGCCGACAGTATTGCAGAGTCCTCCGACTTCGTCCGCATGTTCTCCGGCGATATCTCTCAGGTTCCAGAGCCGATGCGCAAGGTAGGTTGGGCGAGTGGGTACGCACTTTCTATTTACGGCACAGAATACATCCAGCAGTGTCCGTTCCAAACAGGCAACGGATATGGAGACGGTCGTGCAATTTCTGTGTTTGAGGCCGTAATCAACGGTTGTCGCTGGGAAATGCAGCTAAAAGGTGGCGGTCGCACGCCATATTGTCGCGGCGCGGACGGTCGTGCTGTCTTGCGGTCTAGCATCCGCGAGTTCTTAGCTCAGGAGCACATGCACGCACTGGGCGTGCCTACATCACGGTCTTTAAGTTTGTATGTTTCAAAAACGGAGAAGGTAAAGCGACCGTGGTACTCGCAGGACTCTCGTTCGGAAAATCCCGACATGCTTATATCTGAAGCCGTCGCCATCTCGACACGTGTCGCACCGTCGTTTATCCGTGTCGGCCAACTCGAACTTTTCGCTCGCCGTGCTCGTAAAAACGAACACCTGAAAGCGATGGAGGAACTCGAGAAAATTGTACTGCACTTGATTGATCGAGAGTATGCTGATGTTGTCGATAGGCAGCTCAGCATCTCAGAGAAAGTGGTGTTGCTGGCGAGCGAGTTTTGTAGCCGACTCACGTCACTGGTGGCGAACTGGATCCGCATCGGTTTCTGTCAGGGTAACTTCAACAGCGATAACTGTGCAGTCGGTGGCTTTACACTTGATTATGGTCCCTTCGGCTTTTGCGATGTGTTTAACCCGTATTATCAGCCTTGGACGGGTGGTGGTCGTCACTTTTCGTTCATGAACCAACCAAGCGCAGCGCAAAGAAACTTCGGCATGTTTTGTTCGGCGTTACGGCCGTTGCTGACGTCGCATCAGGACTATTTGCAAGAGCTCGACGAGATTCAAAGTGGCTTTTCGAAAGTCATGCACACTAAAATGGAAGAGATGTGGGCTGCCAAGCTGGGTCTTAGCACTTTGAACGCAGCGTCTGACAAGGCACTTTGCAACGTGCTGTTCAGCGAGCTAGAAACACTCATGATGCAAACTCCTGTCGATTACACTATCTTCTTCCGCGAGCTCTCGTCGATACCCGACGACATTGGCCCACTCAAGAAAAGCTTCTACAATAATTCGTCAAATGATAAAGAGTCCAACGAGATGGACAAGCGCTGGACTGAGTGGCTCGAAAAATGGAAAACGCTCCTCAACAGCGCCTGTGACGCGAATGCTATTTCACCGCTATCCAGTGAGGAAATCTCTAGGCAGATGAAGCTCGTCAATCCAAAATACATTTTGCGAGAGTGGTTTGTTATGCCGGCTTATCAGCAAGCAACTGCGGGAAATTACGCTCTAATTCGAGAATTGCAGGACGTGATGACACAGCCATATACAGAGCAGTCGAAGGATGTAGAGGATAAATACTACAGATTGAAACCGCCTGAGTTCTTTGAGGTGGGTGGACTGTCCCATCTTAGTTGTTCGTCGTGATTCTTTGGACTCTACTTATTGAATATTTAGTCACGAGTATTGTCAGTAAACAGGGTTCAACGCTTGACGTTATATTACGAAAATAGTTAAGAGGATTTCATGGAAGAACAGCCGAAAATCTACTTGGATAAATATCTCAGCTCACTTTGTGAAAATGAGCGTAAAAAGTATCAATCATTCAGTTCAGACTATTTCTGTGGTGATGAGCATAATGCCAATTTATGTGCGGAACTAATCCGAATTGGTCAAAAGACAGCAACTTGTAGTCTTAATATTTGGTATGAGTCTGGTGAAGAACCAATGCCAACGATTGGACATTTACAAGTTGTCGTTGATTGGAATGGTAAGCCAATTTGTATCATTAAAATTGATTCAGTTGAAACCTGTAAATATAATGAAGTAACCGCTGAATTTGCTCACGCAGAAGGAGAGGGTGACCGTTCATTAAAATGGTGGCGTGAAGCTCATTGGCGTTTTTTTGTTGCTGAATGTTCAGAGTTAAATATTCAACCTAATGAAGACATGGTTCTTGTATTGGAGCGATTTCATGTAGTTCATCAATAGGCAATATAACAGAGTAATCAACATAATACTTATCACATCTGGCATCGCGGCTTCGAGTAATTGGTTTAGAAGTTAAGGCGTACGCATGTGTTATTACGGGGTTATAAAGACTCAAGGGGGGAGTTGTGCAACTATCAGGTCAAAGAATAAAATTATCACCATTCGACGAAACGGATAAGAGCCTTTTTATTGAAATATCAATGTGTCCCAAAATGATGGAGCATGTTTATGAAACCTTCACATATGAAGACGCTGCAGCAGCGTTCGCAGTTAAATCACAGCCTTGGACTATTGAAAGTAACGGGTGGCTGTCATTAGGCATATCTGAAACCGTAACCGGTGAAAAACTCGGCAGTATAGGTCTTAAAATTGTTAACCATGAAGCCAAAATTGCAGTGGTTGGCTATATGATTAAACAGAGTGCTCAAGGAAAAGGGTTTGCAACTGAGGCATTGAACCTGCTTAAAGACTATGCGCTTAATGGATTGGAACTTAATAAGCTAACAGCTACATGTTCAGTTCATAATATGGGGTCATTTAAACTACTCGAAAAACTTGGCTTTGTTCGTGAGGGCCGTTTACAGCAAAACTCTTTAATTCGTAACAAGTATGTAGATGATTATATCTATGGTTTGTGTAGCCAGTATTCGGCTCACTTTTTGGCTGAGCGTTAGTTTCCTGAATGTATTGAGAGTATTGAATGAATAAAGTTTTAATTAGCGCTTGCTTGTTGGGAGATAAAGTTCGCTATGATGGTGAGTCACTATTTACATCAAGCGATATACTCCAAGAGTGGATAGATAAGGGGAGAATTATTTCTATCTGTCCAGAGGTGAGTTCTGGGATGAGTATTCCAAGAGCTCCTGCTGAAATAAATGGCGGTGATGGCTACGATGTACTTGAAGGGAGAATATCGGTTATTGAAAATACCGGTAATAATGTCACTGAAGGTTTCGTAAGGGGGGCTAATAACGCATTGACTTTATGTAAAGCGAACGAAATCACTGTTGCAGTTTTGGCGGAGTTTAGCCCTTCGTGTGGAAGCTCATTAGTATATAGTGGAGATTTCTCAGGGCGCAAAGTAAATGGAGTTGGTGTTACAGCTGCATTATTAACAAGTCATGGTATTAAGGTCTTTAGTCAGCACCAGTTAATAGAAGCCAACAAGTCATTAAACGCGGACACGTAAAGGTTGCCTGTGTGCATATGTCCGACTTAGTGAAGAAGATCCGAATGTGTTCACAATATCTAAAATGGTAGTGCAACCCAATATGCAAAGAAAGGGGTTAGGGACGCAGGTTCTAACTGAGCTAACTAAAACTGCATTTGAAAGGGGGTAAATGAGATCTATTTGAACGCTAGCTTACATGCGATATTATAATGTACCAAAACTAGGTTTTTAAGTGTTAGGTGTTTAATCATATCAATGGAGAGAATTATGAAAACTATGACTTGTAATCAATTAGGTGGTGCATGTGATGAAAAATTCCAAGCTGAATCTTTTGATGAAATAGCAGAATTAAGTAAAGCACATGGAATGGAAATGTATCAAAAACAAGATGAAGCGCATCTTAAAGCTATGGGAAAAATGAGTGAACTCATGCAACAGCCTGAAGCATTAAAAAACTGGTTTGAATCTAAGAGAAAAGAGTTTACAGATCTAGCTGATGACTAGGCATTTTAAAAGTCGTGTATCTTAATGAAAGTATCGAAGGGGGAAGTGTCATCGTAAGTTCCTTTGGTATTAAATAGTTCTTTTCTGTTTTTACAATAATGGATGATAATGAAATACCAGACATTACCTAAAGCTCTATACGCTTACCCTGGAGTAAAAAAAATATTGTATGACAATCAGTCATGTATCTTATTTAAAAAATTAACTCATCGTTTATTAAGCCAAGAGAAAATAGCAACATCACACTGTTTTATGTATGTTTTAGGTGGAGAAGTACAAGTACAAACTAATCAAGGTAACTTAATAACAACTCAATCTGGTGAGATGTTATTTATGCCTAGAGATACTTATCTTATTTCTGACTTCGTTACAGAAAATAATAGCGCTGAACTCTATTTAATTTTTATTGGCCATGAAATTGTGGATCGTTTTTTGAGTTCAGAAGGGGGTAATAATAAAAAAGTGAGCTCGACAACGCCTACTATTTGTAAGCTACATGCCAGTACAAGCATCAACTATTATTTTAATGCTCTTAGAGATGTTTATTCTGGAATAGAAAACAGTGTTGAAATTTTAAATATCAAACTTTTAGAGTTTCTGCATTTGATCAATATAGATAACCGCAATGGTATTGTTGAAACACTTTATGTCTCTGAGCAACAGAAAAAAAAGCGTAATATAGCTTCACTCATGCTTGAAAATTACAACAAGAATCTTACTGTTTCTGACTTTGCTAACCTTAGCGGTAGAAGCTTATCTACGTTTAACCGAGATTTTAAAAGACAATATGGGGAGTCCCCTAAGCAATGGTTGATAACGAAAAAGATGACAAAGGCTAATAGCCTATTAGCTAATGGCTTAAATGTTACAAACTGTGCACTCGAAGTCGGTTATAGCAATGTTTCGCATTTTATTAGAGCTTATAAAGCGATCTATGGAAAAACCCCAAAAGAAATAAAAAATAACAATCTTTGACATGAAATGAACACTTTTGACTTTTTGAGAGTAGTGGAATTTTTGTAAAGCCGTAACATTATGTTTTTTAATTCCAAAGGGGAAAAAAATGAGCGTTACAGTTATCTTAGAAGCAGATGTTAAACCGGAAAGTAAATCAAACTTACTTAAATTACTATCTCAGTATTTACCAGAGACTAACAAGTATAAAGGGTTTATTAGTATCTCTATTCATAGTGAAAAAGATACTAATAAGGTGGTTTTTTATGAAAAATGGCAGTCGATTGATAATTACCATGCTTATTTAAATTGGCGGACTGAAACTGGGGTAATGAATAAATTAGCTGACACCTTTCATTCACCGCCCTCAATTCGATACTTTAATACTGAAGAATTTAATGATAATTCAGTCTAATGTAGCGTGACACGATCTATTAATGATCGAGATGGAAGGCGTAGTTCTTGGGGGGGGATCAGCCCCTTAAATGGGCTACGTTCTTAGGATGGAATTATGCTAACCCCAATAATAATTCTTTTTATTCTATCTTTCGCACAACATACAAAATGCACTTGATTAAGGTGTGATTGTCACGGAGCCAGGGAGCGCTTCAACGCTCGGCGTTTTTGGTTAGATTTAGCTTAAATGTTTATGTTACAATGGATTAGATAGGGTACTTGGCGTTATGCTCATCATCATCGGTACAAATTTAATATCAAAAATGGAAAGTAAAA
>Ga0209396_1006379_pt1 | contig 10831 bp, 13 predicted proteins | sample GOMGulsemesocosm_6_FD_184638 | JGI IMG/M metagenome (GOLD analysis project Ga0209396, IMG submission 184638) | Methane-oxidizing microbial communities from mesocosms in the Gulf of Mexico - GOM8C Gulf of Mexico (SPAdes) (version 2) | ecosystem: Environmental > Aquatic > Marine > Cold seeps... | reverse complement strand
ACCATAATTGAAAGGTAGATTACATTACTGTTTGTCATTTCAATTTGGTGTTGCTCTCGTGAATAAGACATTATAAATTCTGACGTATCAGAGGCACTTTCCATTTCAATAAAAGTGGATAGGTCTTGTGTGCTAGCGGATATTAATTCAATCACCTTTAATCAGATCTATTTTGAAATAACTGATTTGGCATAACTAAATAGCCGGTTTTTTACTTGTGTTGTTAACCCTAAGCTTATTAATCCCGCAGAAAAAGCGAAAATAAACATAATGCTTTTAACAATTTTAGCGCCAGTAAAAAGCGCAATTAATATTAGCAAAGCAACATATGCTAAACCTATCATGCCCAAAAATAAGCACATACCTTTAATATCATTATTCATGTTTTTCCTTAAATCATGTTTTTATTACAATAAGTCGATTTTTCAAATTCACTTACATTCATTGCAATATTTGAAACTTGTGGAAACATCTCACTCAATTTAGTCACGACCGTATTTGATAGTGTCGCCTTTTGCTCTGTTGTTCTCCCTTGCATAATGTGGGAAAAAACATGAATGAAATCTTGTTTTTGATTACCAACTAAATAAGTTATAAAAGGGTTAACTCTGACTTTTATGTCATTTTCTTCAAATAGCTTAGATTTATTAGCTACTATATGGAGTTGCACTATTATCTCTTGCTCACTATGAACAGATAAAATTTCTTGTGAACAATCTACTACAAAATGCGGCATACATGCTCCTAACAACAAACACTTAACTTTTTAAATTATCGCTACAGTAACATAAAATATTTTATTGATTAAATTCAATATGTAACAAAATTAATTTAACCCGGATGCCAATTGCGTAAGACTTCAATATCACACCAAGTATCAACGACTAAATCTTGAATTTTCTTTAATGAAACATGCTTATGTAGTGATTTAAACCGGCCATTTACGCTTGTGGTATCTTCAAATGATATATCTATAGAAAAAGTACTATTTTTGGTTGGCCACATTGAAAGTACCGTGCCCGCTTCTGTTGCCAAAGTCAGCCTAGGTGTGTCTGAATCTATTTCATGTGATTTAATGGTTCTGGGATTATTAGCATAGTCATTTAAAATGCTAAGTGCATCATCTGAGTTAGTTAATTCATCTGAAATTGAAGCTGCACATATTTGAGAATAAATGTTCATTTTTATAAAACCTAAAATTACAAAGTGAAAAAACAATAAATATGATTTATAACTGCTTTATTTTTGATAACAGACACTCATCAAAAAATTGGCCATTTTTGTACGAAGCATTTCTTAACAAACCTTCATAAACAAAGTTATTTTTTTCAAGTACTCTTATGGAAGCTTTATTGTCATTTACAACAGATACAAATAATCGAGCTAATTGGGTTTTATCTAACAAATGATCTGAAAACGCTTTAACAGCCGCTGTAGCGATGCCTTGGCCCCAATGCTCTTCACCTATCCAATAACCAAGCTCCGCACTACGGTTATATTCAAAATTGCCTAAGGTTGCCGAAATACAGCCTACAAAAATGCCTTCGTGCTCTATCGCTTTAATATTTTCGGATTGACTGCCCTCATTAATCCACCATGAGGCATCATCAGATGTATATGGTTGAGGAATGGATGCGGTGATATATTGTGTTACTTTATCATTATTCAAATAACGCAATAAATGTGGAATATCTGTGTACTTAAAGTCTCGGAGGATCATTATTTCTACATGTGGATAAATAAAATTAAGTTATAAATGAATTGAGTAATTAATTAAAGATAAAACAACAATTTAAATTTTTTGTTCATTCAACTCATATCAACTTTAGCCGCTGAACCTGAAAAGTTTGCTAACTACATATCCAAGTTATCAGCTTTGAGCGCCTTAACTACTTTCTAAAACATATATGCTTTTCAGTTTTTGTTATCGTATTTGCCGGCGCTAAGTTAAATTATTAAACTATTTTATGTCGTTTTAATTGGCTGGGCGAGCGTTTAGCACGCTAACCCAACCACTTTTAATAACTATTACACAGAAGCGCTATTACCTTTATAAACGTCAAAATTCAGTTCATCTAGCTTTATAGCAGACAAACGTCCTAATGTGGCCACGCTAATAATGCCGATATTGTATAAACATAAAAATAATGCGATAAGATCTTCATGTTCAGAGTCGTTTATCGTCGCCTGAATGGTAAAAAAAACACTGGCAAAAATACTGATAATGCATAATGTTTTAACTGCTGTTTTAGCCACTTTATTTCTATCGCCCCCCGACAAGTGAGGGTCACATTTTTTACCGTAAATATTCATGTAAATGATAAAGGAAAATAACAGATTTACCGCCAGTAGCGTTAGCCCGCGAATTACAGTGTCATGTGACCAAGTTAATTCAGCAAAACTGGCCCCTGCACTCACATAAAAATCTATAACAATACTTATAAAAAAGCATGCGATAGTTGAATACAGTAACCATGGTGAAACAAAATCTAATAAGCGTCTTGGTTTCATGCTGGCTGACTTTACTTTACTTACATCTAGGCTTCGCATTTGTTTAAAATAAGAAAACTCAGACAGCTCCAACAAAACATAGGGAATGCCTTGTATCATGAAAAAAACTGCGGGTACGGCCTCTGATATTTTTTCTTGCGAATCGTAATCGAAGTGAATAACCATACCAACCATGATCATACCTAGAGCAAACACCACATCGTTTATTGTTATTAAGCGTTCGGTTGCAGTGCGATATTGCACTTCAGTACCTGGATACAGTTTGGGATAATCTGACTTAGGGTATAGCTCAATAACTTTAAGTACTCTTTTACGATATTGCCTAGGAATATAATAAGATCCCACAACAATTTGCGTTATAAACGCTAAATGAAACACAACATATTCGATCATACTAATTCTCCTTAATAAGCACGGCTATTCATCACATTCTGAAATACATTTCGTATTTCAGAATCAGTAGCACCTATATTTCTAAGAGACGAAACAGCATCTCCTAATGTGCTAACCAAAACTTCATTTAAATCTACAACACAGTTCTTTTTGGCTTCGGGATGAATAAATGTGCCCCTATACCCTTTGGTTTGTATTACTGAGTCACGCTCTAGTAATTGATATGCCTTAGCGACTGTTTTATTATTCACCGTTAAATCGTTTGCCAATTGCCTAATCGACGGTAAAGCATCACCCGGACTTAACTGGTCATTCAGTACCGCTTCCTTTATTTGTTCGATTAACTGAGTGAATAATGGCACACCACTTTCAACATCGACCATAATGTTCATAACAACTCCTTTAATGTACCAGTCAAACCAAGGGTACAACCAACTTTCGAATTGCGCAAGTTTTAACCTTAAAAATACTCATGATCATTCCTGTCTAGATCTGGATTGATTATCGTGAAAAGGAATCTGTTTATTGATAATTAAAATAGATGAAAACATGTATATCAATGACTACGGGGCTTAGGTAAAGAATAAAACCCATCTGTACTCAATGAAAGAAAATCAGGTGAAAAGGTACTTTTTCTAAGGAGGATTTTTCGGTGTTATATCAATTCTATTAAATTAGTGATCTAATATAAATTAGGATAAATTTTCAAGAGCAAGGCGTTTAATTGAGTAATAGTGGGCTATTGGGATTGAAAGCAACGCAGATATTGTATATTTAGACCATTTAGATTGATCATGTATTTATTGGTATTGGTGTTAAACACATTATTCGGTAAATTAATCTGGAAATGTATAAGTTTTAGAGGTCCAGGCTTATATTCATTCCACTTTAAGTCGTTAAATTTAAAGTGGTAAATTTCTGATTATAGAATAAGGTAAATATGAATATCGATTGATAATCACCCTATTTTTAATTTCATTATATGGCAGTTTTACCATGAAACTTTACGTACAACTTTTGCAATTTGGGAGGCACAAGTGGCCAACCTATTTCCTTAGTTAATTGACTCACATTCCAAAATAAGTGCTCTACATAATACACATCGATAAATTCGAATTCCTTAGGATGCGAATCTATTAACTTTTTGTCCATATAGGATAAATATTTAATTGCCAATTCGATATTTCCGTTAGAAAATGCTAAACAGGTCGCTTCAGCAAATACTTCCATTTTTGATGTAGTCATACATACATCTATATTATCCATGAGAGGCTTTATCTCAGGAAAGGTATAACAAATTTCATTAAGAAAACATTCCACTATGTCATCATCATTCACTGTTAGCAATGCTCAACTCCTTTATAGCCAAATTTCATTTGTGAAGTATGTAAAGTGATTTTTATGATAAACAACTAATCATACGAATTGAAGTTTGTTAATCATAGAAAAAATTCTATATCAATAAGATAAATGTAACTATCTTAATTTATGGCTACATTACAACTAAAAAATAATGTGGTTGACTGGTTACATTCAATCCCCAATTTGGATATGTGCTTTGGTGAACACATGGCAAGTTTTGATGCCTTGTAAAAAATTTAGACTGGCATAACTTTTTATGATTGTAATGCATATTCTGCATAACCCTAAACTAAGCTTTGCACTTTAAAATTAATATTTTGCTTTAAGTTCATATTAATTTTTAAAACATTACTTTTATCGCGCAACAAATTAGCTATCGATATAAGTAGATTACTCTAGTTGTAATCTACTTTTTATAGTTATTATATATAACTACCTATAAAAATTTTATGTCTATGTTTAGACCTTAATTACTTTCATAAGATTAATAAGACGCTGTTAAACTAACACCAGAATAAACAGCGTATCCTTTGACTAAAACATGAACAGTGATAGCTTGGGTAACGTTAATACTGCATGTTTCTGCATTTCCATTTTGAAAAGGACGACAATCGAAATCGGCAGATGTTGGTTGAGCTCCTTTTTTCACATATAAGTCTGCATCACCAGAACCCCCAGCCATTTGTACAGTGAGACTTGTATTTGCTGGTACGTCAATTTGATAAAAATTATCCGAACCTGCGGCACCTGATAAACCAGTTTTGGCTACACCATTATCTAAACAACCTGAAGCAGTACAACCACCAGTAACAGTATCAAATGACCCTGTGATAGTTGTGCTATATGCTGCATACCCGTGAATCATTGCATACATTCTGCCTGCTGGCGGATTAGCGATATCACAACTTTCAGCGTTACCATTTTTATATGGACGACAAGAGTAAGTCGTTAAAGTCGCTTTTTGGCCTTGATAAACATGCAGATCTGCATCACCTGTACCTCCAGAAATTGCCAGAGTGACATTTGTAGCTCCTTGTGGCACATCAATAAAGAAATCTGTTGTGCTGCCCGTCGCACCTGAAACTGAAACTCCTTGGTTATTTGACAATTCAGTTTCATCTACCGGACAGTTATTACCACAACCTGTATCTTCAGCCAAAGAGAACAGCATTTTATTAGGAGAGCCCGCTTTGGCATCAGTGACCTTATTACTACTAGAACGTGAATTCAATAAACCTTCAACTTGAGAACTTGATAAGCTATTATTTTCATTTAAATATAATGCAGCGACGCCTGCTACGTGCGGTGCTGCCATCGAAGTACCGCTAATAGTATTAGTTGCAGAATTAGAGTTATACCACGCTGAAGTAATATTTGAACCCGGTGCGTAAATGTCTAGACAATTCCCGTAATTTGAAAAGCTAGAACGAGAATCTCCATTAGCTGTAGAGCCAACAGTAATAGCATCCGCTGCTCTTGCTGGTGAATAGTTACATGCATTACTATTATCGTTACCTGCAGCAACAACAAAAGTAATACCTGCAGCGACTGCCGCATTTACAGCATCATCAGTTGCTTGCGAAGCTCCACCACCTAAACTCATATTGGCAACAGAAGGGCCAGATGCATTATTTTTCACCCAATTTATACCTTGAATAACACCTGAATTACTACCTGAACCATTACAGCCTAATACACGTACACCAACTACATTGACATTTTTAGCAACACCATAGCTAGCACCCGCAATAGTACCTGCCACATGCGTACCATGACCATTACAATCGGTTGCATTATTATCGTTATCAACAAAATCATAGCCACTTGTTGATCTGCCACCAAATTCATTATGACTATTCAGTACACCCGTATCAACAACATACGCAGTCACCCCTGTACCATCAAAATTATAATGATAATTACCATCAAGAGAACCTGAGCGTTGATCAATACGATCTAAACCCCAAGTTGGACTAGGTTGGTCGCCTGAAGCTTCAATAGGTGTTGCATACATCATTTGATCTTGCTCAATGTATGCCACACTTGGATCTAAAAGAAGTTGTTTTATTTTTTCTGCCGATGCATTAACGAGTACGCCATTTAAAGCACTACCAAAATTATTTTGTATTTTAATATCATATTTATTCTTAAGTGATAGACCTTGTTGCGTTGCAAAACCTGAAATAGACTGTTCATTTTCTAGATCTAAAACGCTGGGAGTATTAAATACAACAATATATTTGTCTTTTATTGCTCTTGATTCATCGACTTGTAAAAATGTTGCTTGGTATTCATTTGCTTGAACAGATGAATATGAAAGTGCTGCCGTTACTGCCAACGTTACTAAATGTTTCTTTTGCATTGTATTCTCCGTAAATTATTGTTTTATGCCCTAAGGCAAGTTAAAACTAGCTCACAATTACCCATACGGGGAACTTAAATGTAATCAAATGTAAACAAGAAGTGAACGATGTGTGTTTTTAAAGGGCTGTACGAGAAAATATTGAAAAATAAAAATGAGACAGGCATAAATTTTTATTGCCTTTTAAGGTTTTAGATAAAATAAATTCACCGTTAGATAGCTAAAAACAGATTGATTTAAAAAATTGACACCTACTCTTATCGCAAAGTTATAAAAATGGAGGTGTTTTTAAATTTCATGCGCGGCAGATAAAGTCATAAATCAAAGACTTCAAAAAATGGTTTAATTAGAGTTATTAACGATGCATAGCCTTTATACCAGCTATGGCTATGAACACACTTCAAAAGTGATGATTTTGAACCCGAAAAATACGCATATTGTCGCCTAAAATGTTGAATAGTAGCCAACCATGAGTCAACTTCAATATTTAAAACGGCTAATATTTAGGGTTTGGTTTTCGCTTCGCTATCATCAAGAAGATAAAGGTGAATGTCTCTGTTTATTTGTGCCCCTGTTATTTAAAAGAATTTAAAAACAACAGGCTGTGGTGAAATCGAAAGAAGAGAGCCCCTATATGTATTTTCTTTAAATGACTTTAAACAGCCATATGACAGACGCAGTAAAATAAAGCCGTATTACTTATTGACTGTGATCTGGCTTATATGTGTTATATGGCTACTACTCTACACTTTCTTTTTTTGGTTGAAGTAGATTCATAATTGCTAAATAAATCCAACCACCTATCCATGTAAAACCTAAAGCAAATGTAACTACCCCACTTGTTAATCTTGAACGATTCTGTTTTTTTGCTAATCGAATTGCTAACAAAGCAGGCACGATTGCTGTGAAAATGAGAATGTAAGGCAATATACCAGCACTAAAATTCATATAACTTCCTTTTATATTTAATAATTTGTTAGCTATCCTAAACCCCAAGCATTACATTAAAAATGTAAAACAAAATAGCCAAATAAGTAAAACAAAAAAACAAAGATTGGCTGTACGTTCGGGTATTACATGTATAGCCAAAGTAGGCATTTTTTTAAATGAATCCAATGATGGAATGAAAAAAATAGAGCATGACTCAAATTTCTTTAATTTATTGAATACTTTAGACAAAAATAATTTTAAACCTGAAACATACATTAAAACAAATGTTGAAGCTCCAAAAAGCTCAACCAACGCCATGAATTCCATACTTATTATTATTTCTGGACCAGCAACAATAGCAGCAATTAGAGCTGCTAACAAATACCAAATGCCTTTTGACATTATTGTTTTTAACCAATCAAACATCAAATCACCCTTGTTTGTCAGCTTATTAACCGCTGATTTCAATTGATTCTGCTTGTGGAAATAATTCTTGAGCACGCTTAAATATTGCAGCTGAAAATTTTTCAGAAACAGTTATATCAATAGCATTTGAGCTACTATTGAAAATAGTAATAATATTTTTAGCCTTTTGCACTCGCGCAACTTTTGACTTTACAATGGATTTGGACATAAATGGAAGTATCCTTGCTAAGGGTACATGACAAATTTGAACTTCATGACCCTTGTCTATTAATATTTTTACTGGGTCATTTAACCTAGTTGAACGAAACATAGCAAATAACAATAATAGTGATATTGGTCCAATAAGATATAAATATTCCATACAAACTTCCTATTCAAAAAACAGATAAGGCCCAAATAAGGGGCCGATAATAGCTTGCTAAATTGTGTAGCGAAGCGAAACCGAGCAAACTGTTAGCAGTCCCGCCTTAATTTATTTGTATAAATACTAACCACGTAATTGCGATGTAATAGAGTCTTGAATTGATTTTTCATACTCATCATCGCTAACCAAATCGAGACATAACTCTTTTGTACAATAGGAGACAAACTTTATTGGCTTATTATCAGAGTTTTTTGCTGTTAACTCGTAGAGTGTATAAGACTTAAATTGACTTTTATTTACTACAACATCAGTTGAACTTTTCTTAAAATCAGCAACTAAATCTATATCATTTAATCTAAAATTATAAAAATACATACGTTGAAAAGAGTCTTTACAGGCATATAGAATCGAAAAATCTTTCGCGACTAAGTCTGCCATAGCTTTACAGCTAGAATTTAAAACTAACGCATCAGGAAGAATTTTTACAACAACTCCATGAGTCTCTTCAGCAGAAACATTAAAAGTCATGAGTAGGATTATTATGCTGATAAATTTCATTGAACCATCCTTGTATTTATAACGCATTAGTTTTTTTACGTCATGTTTTAGAAGCAATTATCATTTTAGAAGCAATTATCAATTGCTGGACTTAGCTGATGCATCATCCACCTTATTAGGTACACTTTATGCTATAGGAATTTGTTTTTCAACGAATATTTCTCTTTAAGTCTTTTTTACACCAATGTAATACTGAACCTTATTACACAACTTTAATTCATCCAATGCACCTTCCTTTCTCAGCTTATATTCACGATTTTCAGTCATTGTCTTAATTTAAAACAAATTTGAGTTACTTCAATTAAAAGCCCATTATACCGTCAGTCGAAATACTACTTTGTCATATTCTATGGTCCTTTTATCTGTTCTTGGTAACATCAACCCGCTCATCTGATATATCTCTTTATACATTTGGACAGAGCCCCCAGTGTAAGGATAGTTGTCACTGGGGCTTATTTCGCGTGTATTATCTTATCTGATAATGACATCATTAATTATGATGACAACAACATCACTTTTAAATATCAAGACAGCCAAACAAAAAAAATAGCAACATGTATTACCTAAAGGACTGCAACGTGTCAGAGACTGTGGTTATTTGTGTGGAAATGCAGATAAATTACGCCAACATATTCAGGTATTACTAATGAATACCAAAGACTGGTCAATACCTGAAATCCAACCAAAACCTAAAGCTATCCGTATTTTCCCTTGCTGCCAGCATCCAATGCACTGTGAAGGTGTCATTAGTTATTTGGCTCGAACGACTTAACCCAAAGACGAATAAAATAAGGATAATGGCTTAAATGAATGAGAAGAGATACAGTATAAAAGCTAACCAATTGATAAGTACTAATATTTTAACTTCTAAACACAAGAAGCGTATTCACTCGGCTAAAATAAATAATAGCCGCTACAAATAAAAAACATGATCACCACTATTTACTATAAATAAGTCAACCAACTTAAGATTGGGCTTGTTCAACACCCAGATAAGATGTCGGCTGCGCGACACCTATCCTTGTTTGTTAGCTTACAGCTCACTAATCATATTTATACCAACAAAACTCATTGAGCCTTGTAACTTTAAATTTTCTCCTACTTGATAGTTTAAGAAGAAACTTTCTGAAACACACTCTGCCATTGTAGGCTTTTTTCTAGATTCGATATAAAAAGAAACACGATATGTACACTCGCCTTTAGTTGTATATCTATCATGTTTTTTTTCGGCTATTTTCACATTTAATGTACTGTTAGCGGGAGATAATTCATAAACGATCCAACCTAGGGTGCGAACCAAACTGAAACCCAGCAAAGCCGCAATCCCAGACCAACAAAGAATCCTAAATAGCCCTCCCCAAACTAATCCTCCGTAGAACTTCAATTTTGTATTCGGTTGAGGCTGGTGTGAATACCTGTTCTTTACTTGACAGTAAAGCCAACGAATACATAAGCAAAGTGATATTAAGATAAAAATTAAGGTTGCACCAAACCAAATCTCTCCATTGGGTATGAAGATTCTTTTTAGGTTGAAAGCTCTATATATTGAAAGTGATATAACTAAAATAGTGAAATATATAATCAAAGTATGAACTTTTTGTTTACCGGTTGAGCCTTTTTTAAATAGTACTTCCAACACCTAACCTCTAATGTAAGCTAACAACTGTGATCTTAAATTCAATGCTTAGAGATGGAGTTTTATGGGAAACCCCATAACTAAAGTATGCAATCGTAGGTAAGGTTTAATACTTGCGGTCCACCTCAGGGCGTGTTGTTATGTGTTTTTTATGTAATAAGTACGTAGGCCTTTTTTTCTTAAAATTATTTCTAGTACAACTACTGGCAACGCAATAATCATTGCTATCATTTTTGCATCTAAGCTTTGAACAGCAGTTGATATAATTGATTCTGGTGAAAATATTGGC
>Ga0209396_1006378_pt1 | contig 10831 bp, 9 predicted proteins | sample GOMGulsemesocosm_6_FD_184638 | JGI IMG/M metagenome (GOLD analysis project Ga0209396, IMG submission 184638) | Methane-oxidizing microbial communities from mesocosms in the Gulf of Mexico - GOM8C Gulf of Mexico (SPAdes) (version 2) | ecosystem: Environmental > Aquatic > Marine > Cold seeps... | reverse complement strand
ATACTTGATTTTCAATCTGAATACAACACGCGCCCGCTTCAATCATCTTTTTAGCCAGTAGGTAAGTGGCTTCTTCGTTACCAAAACCCGCATCAATATCTGCAATAATAGGTACTACATGCGTTTCAAATTCATTGATCTGTTTTTGCACCGCTTGCGCTGCAATTTGATCTCCACGAGCTTGGGCATCATCGAGTTCACTAAATAGATGATTTAGTTCACGCGCATCAGCCTGCTTTAAGAAGGTATATAACTCTTCGATTAACATTGGCACGGATGTTTTTTCATGCATTGATTGGTCAGGTAAAGGGCCGAACTCTGAGCGCATCGCAGCAACCATCCAACCAGAGAGGTAGAGATAAGTCCCCTTGGTAGTAGTGAAATGTTTTTTAATAGAGATCATCTTCTGTTGTCCGATAAAGCCATGCCAGCAACCCAGTGATTGGGTGTAATTTTCACTGTTTTCATCGTACGACTGCATATCTCGACGCATGATTTCAGCGGTATAATTAGCAATATCTAAGCCGGTTTTAAAGCGGTTTTGAAGACGCATACGTGTTATATATTCTGGGTTAATTGCATTCCACGTTGATCCTTGTTGGTTTAAAAATTGCTCTGTCTTATTCATTTCAGCTCGGTAATTCATCATAAATGCCTCTCTATTTAATGTAAGTAGTAGTGATTAAAAAAGTGCTTAGTATTTTAGAATTGTTGCTTTGCTAATATGCGGTACTCATGTAGCAATGGTTCGGTATAACCATTGGCTTGTTTATCTCCTTCAAAAATCAGTGCGTTAGCTGCCTTAAAGGCAAGGCTATCTTCACAGTTAGGACCCATATTGCGATAACCCGCAACACCTTGATTTTGTTTATCTACAACCTGGGCCATGCTTTTCATTACGCTAGTTACTTGTGCTGCGCTACAAATATTATGTTTTAACCAGTTAGCAATGTGCTGGCTTGAAATACGCAACGTTGCTCTGTCTTCCATCAAACCAATATCGTTAATATCCGGTACCTTCGAGCAACCAATGCCCATCTCAATCCAACGCACCACATAACCTAAAATACCCTGTACATTGTTCTCAAGCTCGCTGTTCACCTGCTCAGTTGTCAGTTTCATCGACGCTGGCATAATAGGCATGGTTAACATTTTTTCACGACTTGCCGGTTTTCGGTTGCTGATATCTTGCTGCACAGCAAACACATCTGTTTGATGATAATGCAGTGCATGTAAGGTGGCAGCTGTAGGCGAAGGTACCCACGCAGTATTGGCGCCCGATTTTGGATGTACAGATTTCTCCTGCATCATTTTATTCATCTCATCGGGCATCGCCCACATGCCTTTACCTATTTGTGCTTTACCGGAAAAACCACAGGCGAGCCCAATCTCTACATTGTTGTTCTCATAAGCACTGATCCAAGGTTCATTTTTAATTGCACTTTTAGGGTAAAAAGCACCGGCTAACATGCTGGTATGGATCTCATCACCGGTTCTATCTAGGAAACCAGTATTAATAAATACCACACGTGACTTTGCTTCATAAATACACTGCTTAAGATTTAGTGTTGTACGGCGCTCTTCATCCATAATGCCTAACTTTAAAGTGTTTTCAGGTAAGTTAAGCATTGCTTCCACGCGACTAAAAAGTTCACAGGTAAAAGCAACTTCTTGTGGACCATGCATTTTCGGTTTTACAATGTAGATGCTACCCGTACGACTATTTCTTAAGTTTGCTTCACTGTTTTTTTGTAGATCTAAACTGCCAATCAATGCAGTAATAACAGCATCTACAATGCCCTCAGGTGCATGATTACCGTTGATATCTGCCATTAAATCCGTGCCCATCAAATGACCAACATTGCGCACCATTAATAACGAGCGCCCTGGTACTTGATATATCCCGCCCGCCTTTGCAGTGAACTGACGATCGTGATGTAATTTACGCTGTACTGATTGGCCATTCTTTGTAAATGACACCGCTAAATTGCCAGACATTAACCCAAACCAGTTGCGGTAAGCGGCAATTTTATCGTTACTATCAACCGCAGAAACAGAATCTTCGAAATCCACAATAGTGGTCAGTGCAGACTCGATTTGAATATCATCAATCCCCGCTTTATCCGTTGCGCCAATTTTTCCGTAGCGATCAATTTGTAGGCCTACATGCAACCCATTGTTTTTTAGTAACAGATATTTAGGGTCATTTTTAGAACCATCAAAACCAACAAACTGACAGGCACTTTTTAAACCACTTTCACTACCATCGGGGAAGAATGCTAATAGGTGTTGGTAATATACCAAATAGCTTGATACATCATGATGCGAGCCCTCGTTTAATGGGAAGTGCTCATCTAAAAAGTCTTTAGCTTTATTAATGACCGCTTCGCCACGCAAAGCATTAAATCCAACTACGCTGTTTAACTCATCAGTTGGTGGGATAACATCTGTTCCGTAATATGCATCGTATAAACTTCCCCAGCGTGCATTAGCCGCATTCAACGCAAAGCGTGCATTACTTACTGGTACAACGAGCTGTGGTCCTGCCATGGTTGCTATTTCTGCATCAACATTTTCAGTTTCAATGTGAAAGTTTTCAATCTCAGGCGCTAAATAACCGATACGTTGCAGAAACGATTGATAAACATCTGCTGTTGCTTTGTGTGTTGAGACTGCATTTTCAATATGCCACTGATTAATTTGGTTTTGCATCTCTTGGCGCGTTTTAAGCAATGCACTATTTTGGCTTGAAAGATCACTGATTAAACAATTAAAGTCATACCAAAAATTGACACTATTTAACGACGTATGAGGCAAAATCTCATCATTGATAAACTGATAAAAGGCAGGATTAATAACGCACTGTTTCTCTTGAGGTAAGTTCATATTTTGCTCCTAAAGTATCAATTTTAAATATCAGTAAATGATATCGACTCTTATTTGAAATTTTACAAACATCTTTTACCGCTCAATTTTCAATCTTATTTTGTATGTTTGTTATTCAACGGTTGTAACTATAGAGAAAAAATTCATATAATTTCACAAAGAAAATTACACAGTGTAAATTTTACAAAATGAAAACAAAAAAAAGCTTAGGCAGAAAGTCCCACTTCTTGGGCACAAAAATACGTAACTTACGTAAACGTAATGGTTTGACGCTGGACGATCTTTCATCACGCTGTATAAAATTAGATGCTGAGTACGCACCATCCGTTTCATACCTTTCGATGATTGAACGTGGTAAACGCGTACCCAGTGAAGAGTTGCTGGCGGTGATCGCAACGGTGTTCCAAAAAGACAACCAATGGTTTTTAGACGATGCACCTGATGTGCAAGAAATCACACCAGAAAAGGGTAATCGTGGTGGTATAAAAGGCATGGCATTAGAGCCTAGCTTCCTGTTTTCAAATGAAATATTACAAATAGCGATTCCGGAAATGTTATCGCAAACAGGCACATCTGGCAGACAGTTTGCACACCTATTAATTCGTGCTCATCAAGAGCATCATCAAAATCATTTTCCCGATTTAGAGCGTGCTGCCGAAGAGATTGGTCTTAAAAAGATGCCACTACATGTTGAGGACTTAATGCAGATAAGTGAGGCACGTGGCCTTAATATTCGCTGGTTTACGCGTTTGCCAGATGAGGAGAGTGTGAGAGATACCAGCAACAAGATGGTGACCTCTTATTTTCAACCTCCGAGCACGGTTTATCTCAATAAAATATTAAAAAAGAACACTACTAGACTCAAATATGAGCTTGCTGTTCACATCGGCCACAACGTTTTACACAACAGTGATGGTGAAAAAAGCATCATGGTTGCGGGTGATCAGACCCAATATGATATTCAAAAAGAGCAAATCCCCTCTTCTAGTCAGTTAGATGCGCAAGATATTTTGCATGCTTGGCGAGATTTTGAGTGTAGTTTTTTTGCAGCAGCTCTACTCTGTCCCAAAGTCCCCTTTAGACAGTTACTCGATAGGCATGGTTATGAGATAGACGTTTGTAAACAAATTGAGGTTTCTGAAGCAGTGGTGATGCGCCGTATGACAGCTGTTTCCGCTTACCCGTATTGGCACTACTTTGATGCTTATGCGCAGGGGAAATTAAAGGCAGTGTATCGTGGTAATGGTATTCCATTGCCTTGGGGCAACATGCGTATTGTCCGCGATCCGTGTCAACATTGGTCTGTATTTAGAATGTTAGAGCAACAAGCTGAAGGCACAGCAGCGCAATTCTCTATCTTGAACGAAAATGGGATCGCCAGAATTTACTGTTGTGAGTCGATTAAGGTGCAAGATCTCAATAACGCTAACCATGTGTTATGCACCGGCATTGAATTAAACCCAGCAATCACTGCGCAAGGTCACAATGCTGTTGAGTTAGTGGATGATTTACAAAAATTGTGCATAGAAAACGGTGGCACTTGTAAAATTCCGACTAAGATAAAAAAGGTGCTAAACAGCGTGGCACGCATTCTCAATATCAATTGGATAACCCGTGGCATTGAGCAAGAAGCACAACTTATCTGTGCGCGGGGTGCTGTGTGTCCTCGAAAACCAAGTTGTTATTGTAATAATACCAAAGGAACTAAAAAGGTGATCAGTCTTGCTTGTTAAAATTATCCCTACCTACGTTATGAGTTTTGAAGTGAGAACAACTATCTCCTGCAACTCATGCCTTGTTAGTGCTAATTTTTCCTACGCAATACTTGATCACTTCATTAATTCCATTGGTATAAATAAGGAGAAGTAATGATCACATTAGGCGAATTCATTATTGAAAAACAGCAAGACTTTCCGGAAGCAAGTGGTGAGTTAACCTTGCTGTTAGGTGCCATTAGGTTAGCCTCAAAAGTGGTTAACCGAGAGATAAACAAAGCAGGCATCGCTGATATTATAGGTACAACAGGGTCAGAAAATGTTCAAGGCGAGGTACAGCAAAAGTTAGACCTGTATGCTAATGATAAATTTAAAGCCGCACTCGAAGCCCGTGGAGAAGTGTGTGGTATCGCTTCCGAAGAGGAGGATGACTTTATCGCCCTTGATACTGAGCGAGGTTGTAATGGCAAGTATGTGATTTTGATGGACCCACTTGATGGCTCATCAAACATTGATGTGAATGTTTCTGTAGGGACTATTTTCACTATCTATAAACGCATTAGCCCAGTGGGTACTAAAGTCACAGAAGCTGATTTCCTGCAACCTGGTACCGAACAAATCGCAGCCGGTTATGTGGTTTATGGCTCATCAACCATGCTTGTTTATACCACCGGTAATGGGGTACATGGCTTTACCTGCGATCCTTCACTCGGTGTATTTTACCTATCACATGAGAATATGAAGATTCCCAAGGATGGTAGAATCTACTCTATCAATGAGGGGAATTACCTAAAATTTCCGTTAGGTGTTAAAAAATATCTTAAATACTGCCAAGAGATAGACGAGCCCACAAACCGCCCTTATACCTCACGTTATATTGGTTCATTGGTGTCTGATTTTCATCGTAACTTATTAAAAGGGGGGATTTATATCTACCCTTCCACGGCTTCAGCACCAAAAGGTAAATTACGTCTGTTATATGAATGTAACCCAATGGCATTTTTAATAGAGCAAGCAGGAGGCCAAGCACTGGATGGTAAAAATCGTATTATGGAGATTAAACCATCAGAATTACACCAGCGTATCCCCTTCTTTTGTGGTAGCACCAATATGGTCAATGATACAAAACGTATGATGGAAGAGTATAGCTAGACAATGAGTGCCACCATTAGAGTGGCACTCATTTTAACTTAACTTAGATATGTAAATAACGTTTAATTTTTTTAGTGGGCGTTTTAATAAAGGGTTCAGTTTGTTCAAACACTGTGGCTACTTTAGAATAATTTGCCAACTGCGCATTGGCTTCTGTTTTTATATCTTCTAAGGCTTCAATAATTTCGCCGTATAAAGCAGAATCACTGGTTTTGTTGATATTATGAGTTTCATCAAAGAGATCATAATCAATGTAAATTTTTGCAACAACCTTGCCATCTAACTCATAAACTAATGAATCAACCACCAGCTCATGCTGATTAATCACCGATTCAATTGCTTCAGGGTAGATATTCTCACCACTTGCACCGATGATCACATTTTTACTACGCCCATTGATACTTAATATCCCATTTTCGTCCATACATCCAAGGTCGCCAGTATTTAACCAACCATCCTTGTCTAAGACCTCTTCAGTACGCACTTTGTCTTTGTAATAACCCATCATGACATTAGGACCACGCACATGTAGCTCTGCATCTTTGCCCTCTTGCCCATGTTTTACAAAGCGATGTTGCATGCCATCTGCCAATATGCCAGTGGTTCCCACTGCAGTTTTCCCAGGAACAGCTCCAGCAATAATTGGGGCTGTTTCTGTCAAACCATATCCAATTGCATAAGGGAAATTTGCTTCTTGTAAAAACTGCTCTACAAAAGGAGATAACTTAGCACCACCAATGCCAAAGAAGCGGATCTCTCCACCAAAACTTTCTAGTAGTTTTTTACCCGCGATTATATTTAATTTTTTACGCACAAAAGGCACATGGTTATATAGATATTTAATAACAACGTTCTTGTTAAAACTTGCTTGAACCTTTGATTTATAAATTTTCTCAATCACTAAAGGCACACTTAAGATGTGAGTCGGCTTGACCTTCAACATCGCTTTTAAAATAATCTTGGGTGCGGGTGTTTTATTAATGTAGTAGATAGCGGCACCATTCGAAAAAGGTACTAAAAAACCAACAGAGCATTCGAAAGTATGCGCAAGCGGTAAAATCGACAGAAAGCGATCACCTTCATTAATTGTTGTTAGTTTTTCTGCTTGTTTAACCTGCGCAACAAGATTGCTGTGCGATAACATCACACCTTTAGACTGGCCAGTTGTTCCAGAAGTATAAATGATCACAGCAAGATCATGTTCATTGATAAGCAACGCTTCAGTGACTGGTTCAGAACTACTTAATTTCGCTTTAAACAGGGCAAATTTTTCACTGCCTTTGCTTAGTAATTCTGATTTTTTTACAAAGTCTTCTAGCAAAGTTAATGTTTCTAATGAAAAAACGAACTGTAGAGATGATGTAAAATCATCCTCAGCTAATTTATTATTTATTTTGTCAGAAACAAAAATCACTTTGGCTTCAGAATGTTTTACAATATGGTGAACTTCATTGCTATGAAAATCAGGTAAAATGGGCACAGCCACGGCCCCCATGCTAGTAATCGCAAGGTAAACAATTCCCCAATGAGGCATATTTTCACTGCAAATAGCGACTTTATCCCCCTGTCCAATACCCGCAGAAATTAATAACTGTTGCACCGTTTTTAATTTTTTTTGTGCTTGTGCATAGCTGATCTCTTCACCATCTACATTAGCCACTAGAATGCGCCCAGCGTACTGAGAAAAGGCCTGTGTAGTGATATCAAGCAGTGTGTTACTTGTACTTATTGTTGACATAATTTCCTACTTTTTGTAACTACTTAGCGTTAATGTTTAAACTGGCCAACCGCCGAGCGCTTTGAATTTATTAACCATATAAAAAAACAGCTCTGCGGTGACTTCTGTATCATAAAGTGCTGAGTGTGCCTGTTTATTATCATAGGCAATATTTGCTTGCCCGCACGCTTTTGCAAGCACTGTTTGCCCTAAAACAAGCCCAGCCATGCTTGCAGTATCAAAACTTGCAAAGGGGTGAAATGGCATACGCTTCAAATTACAACGTTCGCTTGCTTGATTGATAAAACCTTGGTCAAAGGTTGCATTATGCGCAACAATAATTGAACGATTACAACCATTTGATTTTTGATGCTTACGTACTAACTTGAAGATGTCTGTTAATGCATCACGCTCATCCACCGCGCCTCGCAATGGGTTAAAAGGGTCAATCCCAGTAAACTCTAATGCTTTAGGATCTAAATTTGCCCCCTCAAAAGGTGCGACATGAAAATGGATTTTTTCAGCACAATATAAGTATCCCTGATCATCCATCGCAGGAAAAATAGCAGCAATCTCAAGAATCGCATCAGTTTGTGCCGTTAATCCTGATGTTTCAATATCAATCACAACCGGATAATAACCACGAAAGCGTTTTGCTAAGATGTTTTCCATAAAATACTCATATTAAAAAATGAGGGAGGAGTATATACCCGTTACCATTCAAGATGCAAAATTCAGCAAGCTATGAGATGAGCAGGCTCTAGGCAGGAAGTAGAAGGTCTAACTGGTTCAACCGATGCTTCCTAACAACGAGAATGTTTATCTCACAGCTTGCCCTATGGGTTGCTAGCTCGAAAACCAATTCAGCGTTGCAACATTCGATAAGGATTAACCATTGTCGTCACGTTGCGTCTTGACTTGATATTCGAGCTAGCAACTGAATAAAGCATTTTGATTGATAACGGGTATTCCAACATGCCCCAAGGTGAAAAGCCTGCAAGCCAGTTTGTTCATATAATTCAGGTATAAAATTGAAGCTTGTTGTATAATTTTAGTTCATACGTACAAGTGCCTCTAAATAAGGCTAGTATATAAACAGCTAAATTTACTAAAGAAAAGGTTACGACTGCCGATAATTTAACAATAGAGCTGAATTGATGGGATTAATTATGAAAATACAGGTTATGGCAACGCTACTTTTATGTGTAAACAGCGTTTATGCATCTAATAAAAGTTACAATGCCGGTATCGATAACTCACTGTGGTATATCTCCAGCTCAACGCCTATTCAATGTACTCTTGAACACCCTATTCCACGTTATGGACAAGCACACTTTGAGGCAAGAGCCAGTAAAAGTGTCAATTTAGATTTTATTTTACATAGTAAAAGAGCCCTGCCTAAAACACGTTTAGTCACCTTAAAGTCAGTTCCCCCTTTATGGCGACCAGGCAACGAAGCATCAACTATTGGTAAAGTTAAGTTTCATCAACAGTTTGATGGTTATGTCACTCGTCAAAAAGCGTGGCAGATGCTTAGTGAGCTCGAAGATGGAAAATACCCTACATTTTATTATCAAGATTGGTATAACAAAGATCAAATCACTAGCGTTGGCCTCTCTTCCATAAACTTTATGAAAAGCTACGATGAGTTCAATAATTGTATTGACCAACTTCTGCCTTATAATTTTGACGATATCGCTTATAGCATTCTCAAGTACAATAAAAATGGTATAAAACTGACCTCTTTTTCTAAGAAACGTTTAAAAATGATCGGAGATTACATCAAACACGACGAAAATATCAGTGTCATTCTTGTTTCAGGATATTCTGATAGTTATGGCGCTAAATACGCAAATTTAAAACTGTCTGAGCAACGTGCCACTTCTGTAAAAGATTACCTTGCACAATTAGGTTTAGACGGTGAAAAAATTCAGGTAAGAGGCTATGGTGAAAAACATCATGTTGCTGATAATACAAACGTTTTAGGCCGAATGCAGAACCGTAGGGTTGTTATATCCATTGAAAGAGAGGAGATTTAAGCTCATACTAATGGCTAAAAAATAAGGATGTTATATGTTTCGAATCATTTTTTTGTAATGTTATCTATTAGCTTAAATGCTTGTACTTCTTTAAAAGAGGAAAATGAGATAAAAGCAGGTAACTGGTTTGTACTCGGTAAATATGATGCTAGTCAGGGCTATATTGAAAAAAGCAAAAATAAACTGAAGAAAATGAGTGATGAAAACCTTAGCTCGGAAATAAACTACGGAGCATATCTTGCTGGTTACGAAGAAGCTTTACTAATATATTGCGAGCCTCAAAACGCTTATATTTTAGGAGTCACAGGGCAGCCTTATCACAATATTTGTGATCGCTACCCTAGAGGCTGGGCTTTTTATGAAGATTGGATAAATGGACGTAATTCACGAGCTGGTTCAATGTAGTAGAAGTGAAACTGAAGTTGTGTTGATTACAAAAAAACACAACTTCACCATCTAGTTTTTAATAAACTACTTTTTCATTTTACTCATGAGATCCGCAAAGGGGTTATAAGTCGCACTAGCTTGCAAGTCATCACCCGCTTCTACACTGCTACCGTATAAATCAGCCTGTGTGTATTTATCATGTTCATGATCATGACAATAAATGCATAACATCTCCCAGTTGCTGCCATCAGAAGGGTTATTACTATGATCATGGTCGACATGGTGCACGGTTAATTCTTTTAGATTTGAATAAACAAATTCTCGTGCACACTTCCCACAAACCCAAGGAAACAACTTAAGCGCTTTATCGCGATAATCGCTTTCTAAACTTTTATAATTGCTAGGAATATAAGCCATATTATTCTCTTTATAATAACTAATAGGCTTAGTTTAACGTTATCCAAGCACCGCGTATACACAAGCATTCATAAACCCAATATACAGTTAGATGAGATTTACCTATAAAGGGTAACTGCTGGCATGTTTTCTGGTAGAATAGTGGCTTATTGAAATAGAGAGACTCCTAAAATGAAAAAATACTTTTTGGCGACCATAGGTTTATTTAGTGCATTGCTCGCTATCGCATACATCCACTTTCTACTTGGGGGATACTTCACAGGTGCTGATGCATCGAGTAACTACATCTTCTCATACGGTTATGTATCACTGCTGCTAGGCTGTATTTTAGCGATGTCATGGGGAAATATTAGCTCGTTTGAGGAATACCAAAAAAGCATTAATGAAGATAAACGCTTTGGTTTAAAACTAGGAGCGGTATTTGCTATAACGTCTGTTTTATTAATGATAACAGCTGCATTTATTTAGCATTAACAGACACAAAAAAGCCCGAATAAATTCGGGCTTATAACTTAAAA
>Ga0209396_1006369_pt1 | contig 10844 bp, 8 predicted proteins | sample GOMGulsemesocosm_6_FD_184638 | JGI IMG/M metagenome (GOLD analysis project Ga0209396, IMG submission 184638) | Methane-oxidizing microbial communities from mesocosms in the Gulf of Mexico - GOM8C Gulf of Mexico (SPAdes) (version 2) | ecosystem: Environmental > Aquatic > Marine > Cold seeps... | reverse complement strand
TTATCATTATCTCTCATTATAGGTAGCGCATTTGCAGGAGTACTTTGGGCATCACTTGGCCTTCTTTATTTACCCGTGGACAATCAAATATACCAAATTTATCTCTTGGGAAGTTTAATGCTTATGACTGGAGGCTCAGCCTTTACTTTTAGCCTTTATTTACCGTGCTACTTTGCTTATATTCCAACTACATTACTTCCGATAATCTTCCATTTTTTTATCATGGGTGATAAATTTCATAATTTCTTAGCCATTATTTTAGCTGCATATTTGCTAGTGCTAACGGTATTTAATATTAGGATCAATAAAAACTTTAAGGCAACATTAGCGTTACGATTTGAAAGCCTATCTCTTATTGAGCAACTCAAAGAGCAAAAAGAAGACGCGGAACGAGCCAATAAAGCTAAATCGAAGTTTCTTGCTGCAGCCAGTCATGATCTTCGTCAGCCTCTTTATGCCTTAGGGTTATTTACCTCGGTGTTAGATGAAACGATTAAGTACCCTAAGGTTAAACGAGTTGTTGAACAAATTAATTCATCCGTCACTGGACTTACGAACCTATTTGATAAGTTACTTGATATATCTCAGCTTGATGCCGGTGTAGTTTCAGTAAAAAAACAAAACTTTGCATTGAGTGATATTTTTGACAAGCTATCCAAAGAGTTTTCCATAGAAGCACAAGAAAAAAATATCGAACTGATATGGCCTATCGAGTATCCAGCAGTGCACAGTGAGCCCGATTTACTGGAACGAATTATTAGAAATTATTTGTCTAACGCCATAAAATATACACAAAAAGGGCGTGTTGAAGTTGTTTGCGCAGCGCAAAACGGGCAAGTTTTCATTCAAGTATCAGACACAGGTATAGGAATGACTGAAGAATCACTTGAACAAATTTATGAAGAATTTTATCAAGTTAGTAACCCTGAAAGGGATCGACAAAAAGGTTTGGGACTGGGTTTATCTATCGTTAAAAGAACCGCCGACTTACTAGAACATAAAATTTCAGTCACGTCCCTAATAAGCAAAGGTTCAATATTTTCAATTGCCGTTAGACAAGTCGAAAGTGTTTGTAGAGCGAATATCGAAGTAACCGATTTAAATGAACAGATTCAACCGACAAATAAACTTGTGCTGATCATTGATGATGAAGAAAGTATCCGAGAAGGGCTTACACGTATTCTGGAACTTTGGGAGTATCAGGTGATAGCTGCAGTCGATGTAGACGATGCCATCGCTCAACTTAAAGCACAGGCTAAAAAACCAAATGTTATAATTTCAGATTATCGGTTAAAAGAAAATAAAACTGGCGTTGATGCTATTACAACTCTCCATGAAAAGTATGGTGCAGAGATCCCTGCGCTATTGATCACAGGAGATATGATGCAAGACCGATTAATAGATATGAAAAAAAGCAACGTCCAAGTACTGTTTAAGCCCGTACCGCCGATGAAGCTAAGATCATTTCTCAGAAGTATAGAATAATAAGTAACGAGTTATTTAAAACTTTCTAACTTTTGTGCAGCAAGTGCGGCTTCTGTTCTGTTACTTACGCCAAGTCGCTTAAAAATAGCAGTGATATGCATTTTTATAGTTGCTTCTACAATACCCATTTTTGAGGCTATTTTTTTGTTGGATAGTCCTTTCATCATCATCTCAACAACTTCTTGTTGCCGGGGCGTGAGTGATTCAGGGCTACCTTGAATGTTGTTTGAACGTCGATTCATCGATGCTGGAATGTATATCTCACCAGACATAATTAAACGAAGCGCGTTTAACATGACTTCGCTGGTGGTATCTTTTGGAATAAAACCTAAAGCTCCACCATCAAGTGCACGGTTTAAGTCGCTTTGCTCTTTAGATGCGGATAGTACAACAGAAGGAACAAGCGGGAAGTTTTTTCTACAATAACTTAAGAGCGTAAAACCATCTTTATCTGGCATGGATAAATCTAATAGAGCCAAATCTATATCTGGATAGCTATTTAGAAGAACAACCGCCTCTTCATAATTACTCGCTTCTACAATAGATATATCACTTTCAAGCTTATCAAGTACGTAAACTAAGCCTTCGCGAAATAATGCGTGATCGTCGACGACAAGAATCTTCAATTACTATTCCTTCTATTAATTAACTAGATAGATACTTACAAAAATACCAGTCCAGATAAATAATTATTATGTGAATTTTGATTATGTTAATCGCTCTTTGAGTTTGAACCAACATTTATCATAGTGAATAAATAGATTTAGCAAGACTATCACAGATGATAAAAAACTATAACAAGTGATTTTTATACCTTAGCTTGTACCAGAAACTTAAAATTTAAATTATTTTTAGCTGCCATAGTTATTTGTTCTGTATTTATTTCTATACGCCATAGCGGATTAAGGCGATTTTCGCCTGCCCAATATAGCTTTATTTTATGACCTGAAGGATCATGTAATGCGGCTTCTCACCACAGGTAACTTTGATCAATGGGCTTTTGCTCAAAATAAATAACCGTACCTCCTACAATATTTGAGTTTTCTAATGAGAATGAAAAAGTTGAATCGCCTTCTGGGCACTCAAAGCGAGCATAATGTGGTGTATCTACTATTTGTAGTAAAAGCTAAATTGCAATAGAACTTAGAAGGTTTTTCCATGTTATTCACTGGTAGTGTAATTTGATTTAAATTTATTGAGCTTCCTTGTATAACAAACGTCCTAAAAAAAGACTTTAATAATTAACCAGAATAAGTAACAAAGGAGTATAAAGCCAGATTAAAGCGATCTTTCGCCATATAAATAGCTGTCTGATATCTGCTGAAAGGTCTCTTATCGCATTGTCTAATACGCATTATTTCACGCCGATAATTGCACCTTTTCGATTATAAATACGAATGCTCAATTCTAACAACAAAGGCACCATTACTTTTGCTACGATCCTTGATGCTTTACCGCTGGCTCTTTCACCGTTTAGTAGATTGTAATTGTTGTTGCTCTACCCTTTTCCTCCAATAAACGTGACATCAGGCAGTATGCATCATTATTATCAGAGTGTTGGTTTTGTCGAACCACTGCAGCAATTCCGAACATGAAACAAGTAGATTAATTTGGCTGTTTTTTCTTATCTAGATAAATGAATTTTTCTTCTGATGAGACAACAATAGTGTTCCTGCCATTTTCTTTTGCTTGATAAAGCGCTTTATCTGCGGCAATAAAAACATCAGTAGTATTTGAACAACTTTCAGTAAAAGTGGCAATACCAAATGAGCAAGTAATATTTAGTGCTTTTTTTTGGGTGCGCAGTTCAAATTTCAAACTGTTTATTGTGGTTTTAATTTTTTTAGCTAACTGAGCAGATGCTTTTAAATCTGAAGCTGGCATTATTACAACAAACTCTTCACCACCATAACGGGCAACATAATCAGTAGAGCGAATGTACTTTTTTAATGTTTGGCCTATACACTTTAACACTTGATCACCAACACTATGACCAAAAGTATCATTAATACGTTTGAATTTATCAGCATCAATTAACATTATACTTAAAGGCAACTTAGAACTAGACCAAGACTTTCTTTCTTTGTTGATTCGCTCTACATAGCCCTTACGATTTCCAATAGTGGTAAGTTCGTCAACTAATATATTTTCTTCAGCAATATTGAGTTTTTTCTCCAGTTTTTCAACAAAAGTAGCAGTAGTACTGACTTTATAAGTTAGATCACTAATTGTGGATTCATTATTTAGGTGAATCTGATTCTGTGTTTCGGCATAGTCATTCATAATAGATGACATCAAAGAAACATTGTCTTTGATGTGTTTTTGCATGCCTTCGATCGTATCTATTGTTTTGGCTTTTACTTCCATGTTTTTAAGTTGGAAAACCATTTTATCTTTAACATCATTAGTATTATCTTTAGTTGAAGTAAGTAAATTTTCAATGACGCTAGTATGTTTGAAAGCATCAACAATATTCGCATGAATATCATTTAACATTTCTTCAGCGGCGCAGCGTTCTTGCTGAACTAGCAAAGCCAAATAGGTTGTCGAACGCTCTATTAAATTAATAGCCTTAAAGAATGCTCCTTTATCAGCAGACACTTGCTCAGCTTCATTTAAAACATTGTTAATAAATTTATCATTGGGGTATGTTTTAGCCAGCTGTTTGGAAATGGTTACAACATCTTTAATTAATCGTTTACTGGCTAAGTGGATATCAGTCGCTTTCACGCTGGTTTCTTCTGTCATCACTTCCGTATCTGAAACAACTACTTTTGATAAACTCCTAAGAGTGCCTAAATCTTCAGAAAAATAGGCCAAAGCTTTGCCAACAGCCACCATGATTACATGATCCGCTTGTTTCAATGATATTGTTGACATAACCTCCTCAATTTTATCACTGTGAATTGAGGATAAGTTTTTATTAGCGCTTTTTTTCAGGAAGGCTTTTAAAGTATTAAGATCTTTTTTCTTGTTTTGATAATCTACATTATCAAAATTTTTTTTCATTTTAGCGTATTGCTCAACCATCGAAGCAAAAGTAAAAATCGCTTCATTAGAATTTAATGCGGTCTTAATCTCGTCAATTTTTACAGCCAAAGGTCCTGAATTTGGAGCACTTTCAATAAAATGGCGCAATGCATGCTTTAACTCATTATTAGTTCGGCTAAGTAATTTGGTGTCTTGAGCAGGCTGAATTACACTCATTTATTAATCTCGCTAAACATATAAGGTATATATAGGTATACATCTACTGTCTTTAAATTTCAATATATAATAATAAAATCAACCTTCTAAGCCTACTAACAAAGTCTGAATTAATACTGTAAATCTATGCATCTTCAAGTGAATCAGGTATATAACAATATTTCAACATATGCATGCTTGGTAAATAAAGGAATAACAGAAGCACACTGAAGTAACACACCATTCACATTTAAATTCTTTATCGTTATGTGATCCAAACAGAGTTGAAACTTTAAATATAAATTAACAAATAGATGGAACTTTAATCACAATTGACCCTCATACTATATGAGAGGTTTATGCCCCTTAGTGTTTCATGTTTTATAATGCGTTTACTTGGTTTAAGGTAAACGCTTTTTTTTGATCTTTTTTTAGGAGCTATAGTGCTTTATAGTTATACCCGTGACCATTCAAAATGCATGTTTCAGTGGGAGAAAAAAGCGCAACTGTTTACATAACCAAGCGGAGTTAGCAGTTGCGATTGACAGTCAAGTTACTTTTCTCTTACTACTTATTTAACTCTCACTATATTGTTTTATAAAAATAGGAATACTATGTTTCAAAGGAAGTTATTGCCGACAATTACATTTTTATTATTAAGTAGCAGCGCATATGCAAGTCAATTAAGTGTAGAAGAATTACGTATTGAAAAAGCAGTAATGAAAATGCCTGATGTAATCAAGGTTTTTTCCAACAATATTGATAAGTTTAAACATGCATGGAAAAAAGCTAAGAGCTATCAAGATGCGAGAAAAATCATTTTAAACCATGGTCAACAACTTTGGCTAAATGCCACCAAGAAAGTTCAGTCTTCATCAATATTTGATGATCGCCCTTTATATTGGTCACGCCTTTCTATGAGTAAAACCATCCGTTCAACTCCCCTTTCGTTCTCTCCTTCAAAGTCCCAATTACAAGCTTTGATTACGTTGTTTGAGCAAAGTTCAAGAGGAAGAATGGATCTTGAATATACCAAAGCAACCAATAAAAAAATATTACTAACCGGGTTTGATCCTTTCTTATTAGATAGAAACATTAACCAAAGTAATCCTTCAGGCATCGCTGCATTAAGACTTGATGGCCAAGTTATTACTTATAACGGAATTACCGCCGAAATTAATACGGTAATGATCCCTGTGAGATATAAAGACTTTGATGAAGGAATTATTGAGGCTTTACTTGCCCCGTACTATGCATTAAATAATGTTGATATGATTGTCACCATTAGTATGGGGCGCAAAGAGTTTGATTTAGAGCGCTTTCCAGGAAAACGTAGAAGTGTCACCGCGCCAGATAATTTAAATGTTCTATCAGGCGGCAGCAAACAAAAGCCAGTGATACCAAAACTTCATAACAAACCATTGCCTGGCGAAGAGTTTGTATTATTTAGTCTTCCTGTAGCGAAAATGCAACAAGTTCAAGGCCCCTATAAAGTTATTGATAACCATAAAGTAACGAGTATAAGTACGTCACTAAAAACAGTCACAAATGAACCTCAAACATTGTCACAACTTGAAGGTCATGTAGCAGTGAGCGGATCAGGGGGCGGTTATTTATCTAACGAAATTTCGTATCGAAGTATAAGGTTAAAAGATCAACTGAACTCTACAATTCCAACCGGTCATATACACACCCCTAGAATTCAGCAATTTGATCCTGATATTGAAGCAAAAATAGTTAAACAAATTCGTACTATGCTAGAAATGTCACTAGAGACAATTTAATTGTTACCTGTATAAATAAAAGTTACTGACGCTATATTTACTTCAATTTACTTAAAACTAACTTGATGTAAACAAAATTGAAGTAAGCTAAACAAATACTAAACCATCGAACGTATATGTATACCCATGTTACCTCAAGGTGCAGTATAAAGCGCTTCTAAGCCAACCCTATGAAGATGTCAGAGGAAATAATGCTCTTCGTTGCATCTATTTTTAAGGGAACAACCATTAATAAAAAGATTCGACTTGATCATGAGTCGCTCATGTATCCTGAAACTCGTATCTTGAAGTCTCATGGGTATAAAATAGGAATCTAACATGCTATCAATTGTAAACAAACTTATAGACACTTTAGGCGATGATATCATCATCAATGGCGATAAAATGGATAGGGCTACGAGCTATTGGGACAGTAAACCTGCAACCGCTATTGCTTTAGCTAGACCAAAAACAACAGCACAGGTAAGTGAAATCCTTAGAATATGTCACGAGAACAACCAACCGGTTGTAACCCAAGCTGGCATGACTAACTGTGTTGGCTCAGCCAACGCCCAACCCGAAGAAGTTATTTTGTCGCTAGAGCGTATCAATGAAATTGAAAACATTGATACGACCGGTTCAACGGCAACCGTTGGCGCTGGTGTTATTTTACAAACATTACAAGAGGCGTGTATTGAAAAAGGCATGTTATTTCCACTCGACTTAGGTGCGCGTGGTAGTTGTACTATTGGAGGTAATGTTGCCACAAATGCAGGCGGGATCAATGTTTTGCGCTATGGCATGGCGCGTAATTTAGTATTAGGTATGGAAGCCGTATTAGCTGATGGAACAGTTCTCTCTTCGATGAACCAAATGCTTAAAAACAATGCGGCATATGATTTAAAACAACTCTTCATTGGTAGCGAAGGGACACTTGGAGTGATCACTCGATTAGTTGTTAAACTTTCCCCAAAACCTACCACAGTAAACAGTGCACTAGTAGGGTTAAATACTTTTGAAAATGTAATCGCGCTACTACAAAAATCACAACGAGAACTAATCGGTTCCTTGAGTGCTTTTGAGGTAATGTGGGGTGACCATTTTCGAGCTGTCACTAAAGAAAAGGATAGTGATACGGGTCACCGTGCACCAATGGCTAGAGACTATAACTATTATATAATGTTGCAAGCTGAAGGTGGTGATGAGTCATACGATTCAGAAAGGTTTATGCGTCTATTAGAAGATTGTTTCGAGCAAGACATGATTGTTGATGCTGTTATTCCAAAGTCTGAAACAGAGCGTATTGCATTATGGGATATTAGAGAAGATTTTGAGGTGGTATTAGAGCCCAAACCTCTTTTCTTATATGACATTAGCTTACCCATCATCGATATGGATAAATATGTTAACGCGGTTAAATTGGCTCTCAAAACAAAGTGGAGCGAAGTAGAGTTTTATGTTTTAGGGCATATTGCAGATGGTAATTTGCACTTTTTTATCCGACCTAATGACAGTACATTAAGTGATGAACTTGCGCATTTGGACAGTGATGAAATTGTTTATAGCCATTTGAAAAACTATAACGGCTCAGTTTCTGCTGAACATGGTATCGGCATGGAAAAACGTGATTGGTTAACGTATAGCCGAACTGAGGCGGAATTATCATTAATGAAAACATTAAAACGAACACTAGATCCTAAAGCTATTTTAAACCGTGCTCGTGTACTGGGAGATTTATGATATTTTTAACATTTCAAAGTCCCCACAGTTAAATTTACCTATAGAGCTCAGATACTTGAAATAATGCCTTAAAATAGTTCTTTATATTTTTAAATAAAAATCTATTTTAGCCATAACTTTACCATTAATTTGCAAATGTACCTCATGGTGACCTGGATAATACTTTCGGGTAGAAATAGGCTTAATGTTATGTTTTTTAGCTAGGGTTAATTGACTATTTTTAGCTATTTTTTTCTTAGTCCACTTAAATACTTTTGGCAGTAATTTACCGTTGGCCTTCATATGATAGACCACATAATCGATTAATAAGTTTTCGTCATTATTGCCACTAGAGTTAAGCTGTAATGACAGTTCTAATTGTTCTCCTAAGTTAATCTCTGATGTTTTTAGCGAGAAATTTCCAACACTAATTGATGGCTTTTCCGAAAAACCTAACAGTCTTAGTGCATTAACATCCCCTTGTTTTTCTAATGTTCGAAGTGCATGCTTTATAAGCCATATCATGTTGGCTGATTTATCATCGTTCCATCGCTTTAATAAGTTCGTGACTACATCAGGGTTATCTTTAGCTATATCATTTAGGTTATTAGCCACTGAGCGACGAATAAATAATTCGCTATCATTTTTCAAACTTTCTAAAAAGGGTAAAATTGGTGTTGGATCTTTTTTAAATTCAGGCAAAGCCATCATCATAGGCAGTCGAGGTCGTGTGCTTTCAGACACTAAACGCCTAACATGTGCTGAGTCATCAGTGACCCAACGAGAAAAAGTTTCCAGCACCTGCTCGGGGTATCTAACAATAAAGTAACGAATAGAGCCTTCGGCCGAGAAGCGTTTGGTCATCTCTTTTAATGCATTCATTGACAGCTGATAATGTTCTATGCCATAACGAGAAACAAACGCCGTTAGTGATATCATAATAAAGCCATTTTGTGATGCTAAATCTAATTTAGTATCAAAGGCATCGTTAGGTAAAATACTGGGCAGCGCTCTTAGTATTATCGCCAATGACTCTTTATAAGGTTTAGGCAAGTGGTTGTATAGCGATTTTCTCACCTGTTGAATACGCTCACTTAGCCCTTGTGTTGAAAGATTGTTAGCCACTTCGTTATCAAAACTTTCTAGATCAAACTCAGACCATTCGTTAAGTACTCTCTTGCCAAGTTCGTGGACATTTTGACAATTAATAACCTCTTTAGATAAAACAGTACTCAACACTTTTCCTTACTCTTTGATTAGTTACCACTGAGGAACTTATTATTAGATAGCTTACTTTTAGCTAGTAGTCTATTCTTCAAAACCACTAATAACACCCAGTTCAATAAATTTTTTAAGGCTATTATCAACCGAAAAATCACCTTGCTTTGCTGATGCAGCAATAATGGCTTTTTCAAAGGTTTCTTGGTTTTCAAAAGCCTTTAACAAGGTAAATTCACCTACTGTTATCGGCAATACTACGGTTTTCAATTGCTGGCGAAACAAAACAATAAAGGTATTGTTGTCCTGCTCATCACTAAACTCTACCTCCATATCAGCGGAAGCATTATCTTGATTTAAATGCCAAATTTTATCGATAGGAAAAGTAGAGCTAATCAATGATAACGACGGTGTCACTAAAAAGGTTAATTGTAAAATATCACTGGCTTGTGCCAGTGTCGACCAATCAGTACTGAGTGCATCGTTTGCTAACGAGCTTTGATGAAATGCCCACTCTAAACGAGCAACATCTTTAAGGTAAAGCAGGTGTTTGGCATGTTCAAATTCGGCTAAAAAATCAGCAAACTCTACCCCGTAGTCATCCATATTACCGCTTTTGGGCCAAGTGAGATAAATAAACTCCCGGCACATTGCACTAAAAAACTCTTCGCCAAGCAATTTTTCAATCACTGGATAAGTGAGTATCAGTGAATGTGTGATATTAGCAATAGCACTGTTTTGATATATGCCCATCAAACCTTTTGCTGAAATAACACTGCTATCAATATCTTTTGCCAATAAAATACTATCTTGTTTAAGCTTGCCAGATAAGCAATCACTGATAAAATTACGTTGCAGCTCGGCTAACCTCGTCACTTGTTTAGACTTGCCTTGGTTAGGTTGGCTAGTAGGCTGAGTAGATTTGGTCATTAGGCAACCTGCTTATTCAGGACTTTGGCAATAATAGCTTCTGCTTTACTTTTCTCAGCCAATAATACCGATAACTCAGGCACATCAGTATCCCACTCGATTAATGTTGGTACTTCACCAAAACGTTGTATGGCTTTTTCATATAATTGCCACACACCGTCATAAACTTTTTGACCGTGGGTATCAATATAGACTTCTTTACCTTCAATAATATCAATACTGTAGCCAGCTAAGTGCATTTCTTTTACCGCCGCTAGCGGTAAACTGTCAAGATAAGTTAAGGCATCAAATCCATGGTTAAAAGCACTGACATAAATATTATTAACATCAAGTAATAGGCCACAGCCAGTTACTTTACTTAGTTCAGCCAAAAAATCCCATTCAGCTATGGTTGAGTCATTAAAGCGTAAATAACTAGAAGGATTTTCAATGAGTATTTGTCTTTGCAATACGTCTTGTACGCGTTTGATATTTTTAGTAACAACATCAAAGGCTTCTTCTGTGTATGGAATGGGTAATAAATCGGGTAAATAGTGAACGCCG
>Ga0209396_1006366_pt1 | contig 10850 bp, 6 predicted proteins | sample GOMGulsemesocosm_6_FD_184638 | JGI IMG/M metagenome (GOLD analysis project Ga0209396, IMG submission 184638) | Methane-oxidizing microbial communities from mesocosms in the Gulf of Mexico - GOM8C Gulf of Mexico (SPAdes) (version 2) | ecosystem: Environmental > Aquatic > Marine > Cold seeps... | reverse complement strand
GCAAATATAACCATTGATCATCGTCTTTGGCAGTATCCTTATAATCAAAGGTTAGAAAAGCGGTGCCTTTGACGTTAGTCGGCTTTTTATAAAATAAAACCGTGCGCTTTTCTTGATCATAATACTTACGATAGGCTTGTGTTTCGCGTACTCTGGTTTTGCCACGTTTATCAATCATGGTCATGGTTAATTTTCGAGTCACTTGTTCGCCATCATCAACATTATTCACTTTATGCACGATATCACTCGCTTCCTTTGTACTTGCTGCATGTGCCTGTTGGTTAAAGGCAAAGTAACTAGCACTAGCAATAAAAGTGATTAACGCTAAAGAGCGGAAAACTCGTGCATAGTTTGGCTTTACGGTTTCATTTATGTCTAATGTATTGTTGCTCATATTGGGCTGCTCCGATGGTATAAGTTGATTAGCAATGAATGCAGGTTTTGTTGCTTTGATCAACGCAGGCAATAAGCTCATGCTGGCGAAAAAGCTGGTGGTTACTGAAATAAAGACGATAGTGCCAAAGTTAGTGAGTGGTACAACTTGGCTTGAGATGAGCACACCAAATCCTAAGGCAATGGCGATGTAATTAAAAAATAGTGCCCGACCCGTTAATGGGTAAAGTTCAGCTAAAGCCTTATCCCAGTCGCCATGAGTAGATTTGAATGTGCTACGTAAACGATCAATGGTATGAATGGCAAAATCCACCCCTAAACCAATGGCTACTGAGGCAAACATTGAGGTACCAACACCCAGTTTGATGTTGAACAACACCATAGCCGCATAGACCAATAAAATGGAGCTAATAACGGGGATAATCGCAAAACTTGCCGCAGAGAATGAGCTAAATAATAAAGCGGACACTATCCAAACCAACAACAATGAAATGGCTAAACCAACAAAATGGCTTTCTCCCAAATCTTTGATCCAATGATAGTTAAGGTTGACTCTACCGCTTAGTGTAGCCTTACTGTTGAACGTAGCGTTAGGCTCGTTGAACTCTTCCAATATATAGCGTTGTAGGACTTCTATAGCAACTTTAGTATCTTGGTAGCCTCCCTTATTAAATTGAACCCTGATGTTGGCGACACGATAGTCATAATCAATTTCTGCTTCAAAATCTGTTGGATCTGATGAAGCCGAATAAATTAAAAAATATTGCGCAATTAATGCTTTATCATGAGGTAATTGATACTCGCTTTTATCACCACCACTAAGTGAACGATTCATCTGTTTTAAGTAATCAACAATCGATGTTGACCCTTTAACATTAGGAAGTGTTAAAACAAAGTTCTGCAAGGCTTGTATTTTATTCAGTACAACCGGCTCGAATAAACCTTCTGCTTCATTTGTTTCAATAACAATATCTAAATTGTTAGTACCATCTAGGTAGTAATTAATAGCCTTATCTGCTTTATACAAAGCCTCTGAGCTATGAAAGGTTTCAATTCTATCTTCATCGACTATTAAGTGAGTTGCAGCAAATAAGCCTGTCAGCATGATAACGCTATAAAACAAAATAACCTTTTTATGGTGCTGTAATGTGACTTGGCCAAATTGCACCATGAGTTCAGAAAACTTATCACGTTTACCTTGTTTTGCCTGTCTGACCATAGCGCTACTGGCACTTGGTTTTATAATGGCCATTGCTGCGGGTAAAAAGATAAGTGAATAGAGCCATGCTATTGCGACACCAATAGCGGTAAATAAGCCAAAATATTTAAACGGAGGCATGTATGCGGCGAAATACAAACCCATAAACCCTGCAACCGTTGTTAATGTTGTGAGGGTAATTGGGCGCCACATCTCAACCAGAGTTTCAACAATCAATTGTTTCTTATCATCAAGCGGTCGCTTTGCTTGCAAGTCAAAGTAATGACTAAAAATGTGCATAGAGTCGGCGACAGAGATTCCAATTAAAATGACAGGTAAAGCGTTAGTAATAACGAAGAAAGGTACTTCAAAAAGCGCCATGATCCCTAAAGTCATTAACACCGAAGCGGCAATAATTACGTTAGCCAATAAGGCTGGACTAAAACGACGAAACGCTAATAAAATAATAAGCGTGATTACCAATCCCGCAATTGGATTTAGTTTTTGAGCATCTGCATCAATATAACTACCTAAATAACCCGATACAGCTCCTTCCCCAGCAAGATGAATTTCATCCCCTGTTGATTTTGGCGCTTGAGCTATCAGTTCCAGTACTTGTTGATAGGTCTCTTCTACTTCATTTTCATCAATTAATTCTGCAACAATTAACGTCGCCTTTTTATTACCGGCAACAATACTGCCCATATATAATGGAAAATCAGAGACTTGTTGCCAGATGTTATCGGCACTGACTTGTTCGCCTGAAAGTTCATCAAAAAATGGCACAACCTCCATGCCTTCTTCAGTACCACTAATGTTATTTTCTGTTGCCAGACTGGTAATACGGTCGCTATTAATATTATCTAACGTACTTAATTGCCCGCTGAGCCAATCCACTAATGCTAATGAATTCGGATTAAACACTCCGTTTTCACGCTTGTTGACGATTGCAATAACCATGGAATCGCTTAAGCCAAATTGCGCTTTTACTTTGTTTTTATAAACAAGTGCAGGGTTATCGTCAGCTAAAAAAGCATCTGAACGGGTATCTTTATACAACGTAGGTAAAGTACTCAGCAAGGCGGCCATTAAAACAAGGCTGATAAAAACAACGATTTTGGGGTAAGTGACTATCACCCGAGCAATTGCGCTTGCTCGGGATAGGTTGTCTAGAGGTATAGCTAGAGCTGAAGTTGGAGTTGAACGATTCATGATTATTTTCTCAATGTAGACTGCTTATATAAACAGGAATGGGTTAAGCATCACCTTGTAGGATAGCTTTCACTACTTGCTCTGGTCGGTCTAACGCAGAAAAGTGCCCACAATCTTTAATGGTGATTAATGTTGCATCTTTAATCAGTGCTTTGTTACTGTGACGCTCCGCGGTAGTTGCCCAATCATGATCGGCATAAACCAAGGTCACGGGAACCTTTATGTTCGAGTACGCTTTTTGCCCTTCAGTCCAGCTTTTCCAATTTAAGAAAATAGAGCGAAAGGCTTTTGAGTAGCCTTTTCTATTGCCGACTCGGCTAAACTCATCAACTAAATAAGCAGGCAAGTTACTGTTATTCTCAAAGCCGCCCTCAAGTACTTGCTGCAAAACATCACGCTTTTCTGCGTTAGAAATTATCCAACCGATAAAAGGTAAACGAATTCCAGTAAATAGAATTTTTCCAAGTGTTGAGCTTCGATCTAAACCATTACTGTTGACGTAATCAGCGGGATTTAATGCGATAACTCTGCTTATCGAAACCTTTGCTTGAGCAGCTATTCCCAATGAAATTGAACCGCCAACAGATTCACCAACCAAAGTGACATTTTCTAGTTTTAATGTCTTGATTAGCTCGGTTACATGGTGGATGAATAAAGGTTTATCATGTACTTGTTTGGTAATATCTGAGTAACCATGACCCGGTAAATCCAAGGCATAAACGGTATAATACTTTGCCAATTCAGGGATTATTTTGCTGAAATAATCGAGTTGAGTACGAAGAGTATGAATTAGAACTAAAGGTTCTCCTTGTCCCATTTTAAGGTATCTCATTGTTAGACCTGCTGAATCAACCGTATTGATATTGGCATTTTCTGCCCAAAGCTGAGTTCGACTTGATGATGGGTTTGCTAGGTTTAATGTTGTAGTTGTCATAATATATCCCTTACGCTCAGTATGTATATGCATGTATTTGATTAAAGTTTTATTTCGATACAATGTTGTTTAAATAAGTTTGGGTGGTACGAAACCATGATTGCTCTGTTATCCTTTTCAGCCAAGCTTGAGTGTTCGGGTATTCCTCTAATGGCATCTCTGCTTTATCCGTGAAGATAAAAAATGCCGCTAAACTAATGTCTGCAATCGAAATTTCATCTGTAGCAACAAATGTGTTATTTGCCAAAAAACCTTCTAAAGCACTAACAGCTTTAGAAAATTTGGCCATTTGCTCAACATCAACTTCCTGTGCTGCAAAGCCCCAAAATGGCATAACCACTTTTCGATGAGCGAATGCGCCAACACCAGCATTAAAGTAATTGCATTGCCAGAATAAAATCCGTAATACTTTTGCTTGTTCAATTAGGTCACTAGGCCACAACGTAGATTGATGTTTAGCAGCAAGGTATTGCAATATTGCATTCGACTCGTTCAGCAATAACTCACCTGCTTGCAAAACAGGGACTTTCCCTTCGGGGTTGATCGCTAAAAACTTGTTACCGCCCTGCTCACCTTTATTAAGCGCGATCACTTGAAGTTCAGGCTCTATCTCTAAAGCATTACAAAGTAATAGTACTTTTATGTTGTTGGCCGTCATCGGGTTGAAATAGAGTTTCATTGTTTGTCTCCTTAATACGAATATTTAATACATACACACATGTATATGCATGCATGTTTTTAAAATAAACACGACTATATTCGATCGCGTTAGTGACTCAAAACCTTGACAAACTCATCTGCTAACTCATGAATTTGTTTAGCTTTATCTTCGCCTAGTTTGGTTAAAATATCCTGTTGAGCTTGTTGCCATATCGGTAATGCTTGCTCATATAGGTCCCTTCCGCTTTGCGTTAAGCGAATTGTTTTTAGTCGACCATCATTTGGATCAGATGAAGTCTGTAGGTACCCATCACGGAACAACGGCTTCAAGTTTCTCGTTAACGTAGTTTGATCAAGTACCAGTATGTTTTGCAGTTCTTTATTGGTGGTTTCTTTTGCAAAAGAAACCGCACGTAAAATGGAAAATTGACCAACTTTCAACCCAACAAGCTTTAATCTCTCTTCATAAAACTGAGTAATTAAACGGCTAGATTTACGCATAGCCAAGTTAAAACAAAAATCAGTATTCATAAGTTGCCCCTAATCAATATGTTCACAAATATAATATATGCATATACATGTTGTCAATTTAAATTTCAACTAAAATTAATTTATTTAATATAATTGACTAACCAGACAAACTCATAAGAAATGAGACATGCAACCAAAGAAAAACCAAACCAACTCGAGTCACTTAAACAATCGTATACAGCTAGGTAGACCAAAGAATATTCGTTAAATGTGGTCTGTCCCCGAATTGCCACAAAATTAACAACTGTGCGCAACTTGGGCTGGAGCTAAGCAGAGAATTAAAAACAGCTTTAATTTAACTCCGAGTAAACATCAATTTGGTGAACCAACCTTCATTTAAAATTAACCAGAACGTCTAATTTGTACCATACTACAATTAACTAAATACAAAAATAGCCTTGTGATGTCTTTGAATTTTACGAAATTATATCAACAACACATTCTCTTACGCCCAAAATTAGTGTGTGTTGTTATTTTAATTTTCAGTATGCTGTTTATCTCTCAAATAAAAAATTTCAGGTTAGATGCCTCGAGCGATACTTTGGTACTGCAAAATGATAGCGCTTTACAATTTTATCGGGAAATAAAACAAGCATATGGCTCTGATGACTTTCTTATTATGACTTTTAGTCCTGATAAGGACTTATTCGCCAGCAATACATTACAGCAGCTAAAATTAATATCACAAGCGCTTAGTCAGATAACTGACATTGAATCAATCACCAGTATTTTAACGGTCCCCTTAATTAACAGTCCGGCAATATCCCTTGAAAAGCTGCAACAAGAAACTCCCACGCTACTTAGCACTAGAACCGAAATAAAACTTGCCCGACAAGAGCTATTATCGAGTCCAATTTATCAAAATTTATTAATCAGCTCTGATAGTAAAACCACCGCTTTTTTACTCTATTTACGAGAAGATGAAAAATATCAGGCACTGAAATCGTCAAGAGATGAAACTAAATTATTAGTTGAAAAAGATCCGAGTTCTTTTAAATTACGTAAAGAACTCGCCAGTAAAAATAGAAAATTCGCCCGTTATATAAAGAAAAACCAACATAGACAAGAAGATACTATTGCAAGTGTACGTCAAGTCATGTCTACGTTTAGTTCATACGGTCAATTACATTTAGGTGGTGTGCCCATGATCACTGCTGACTCTATCGCCTTTATTCGTCACGATTTAACCAATTTTGGCTTTGTTATTTTACTGTTTATTATCATTACTTTAATCGTCGCTTTTTCTCGAATTCAATGGATGGTATTACCGTTAATTACTTGCGTGATAACGGGGGCAGTGATGATAGGATTATTAGGTTTACTTAATTGGCCCGTTACCGTTGTCTCTTCTAACTTTATTTCCTTAATGTTGATCTTAACATTGTCCCTTACCATTCATTTGATTGTTCGATATCAAGAATTACACTGGCAGGATCCACAAGCCACACAGTTGACACTCGTGACGGCTACTTTAAAGAAAAAGTTTATTCCCTGTTTATTTACATCAATAACTACCATTGTTGCTTTTGTCTCTCTAGTCGTGAGTGGCATCCGCCCGGTAATTGATTTTGGCTGGATGATGACTATTGGTGTTTCCCTCTCCTTTCTTATGGTATTTACCTTATTTCCAGCCATGTTAATGTTATTACCGATAGGAAAGCCCGTTAATCAACAGAATTTAACCAAACGTATAGCCTTATTTTTGGCTGGTCGTTTACTACCCGATAAAAGAAACATCCTCACTGCTTATATTATTATTATTCTATTAAGTTTAATCGGGGCTTCTCTATTAACGGTTGAAAATCGTTTCATTGATTATTTCAAGCAAGATACTGAAATATACCAAGGAATGTCTTTAATCGATAAAAAACTAGGAGGTACCACGCCTTTAGATGTCATTATTAATGCCCCTAAAGAAAGATTTTCAGAGCCTAATGAAAGTAAAGTATCAGAAGCAGAATTCTTGGCAGAACTTGATGTCGATGAAGCAGAATTCTTGGCAGAGCTTGATGACGATGAAGCAGAATTCTTGGCAGAGCTTGATGACGATGAAACAGAATTCTTGGCAGAGCTTGATGACGATGCCCAGCCGATACAACTTACTAAGGGCTATTGGTTTAACCCGATAATGTTAGAACAAATAGCCGATTATCATCGGTATTTAGAAAACATACCACAAGTAGGAAAAGTACTATCCATAGCCTCAGGCATGTCATTAATTAACCAAATAGAGCCCGCAACTAAAACCGATAATTTCGTTTTATCAATCCTTTATAGCAAGCTGCCTGCTTCAATAAAGTCGATAATCATAACACCCTATATTTCAGCCGATGGTGATCAAATTCGTTTTAGTATCCGGGTTTTTGAGAGCGATAAATCACTTAAACGTACTGAGTTATTAAATAACATCAAACAGGGATTGGTAAGTAAATTTGACCTAGCCCCTGAGCAGATTAGATTTTCAGGGATGTTAGTTTTATATAACAATATGTTACAAAGCCTATTTCAATCTCAAATTTATACCTTAGGAACCGTTTTCTTTTGCATATTATTAATGTTTCTTTTGTTATATCGAAACCTTAAATTATCAATAATTACGCTTATTCCTAATTTAGTCGCCGCAAGTATGGTTCTTGGTCTGATGGGTTGGTTAAAAATACCTTTAGATATAATGACGATAACTATCGCGGCGATATGTATTGGCATTGCCGTCGATAATTCAATTCATTATGTACATAGATTTAAATTAGAATTTAAACAATGCCAAAACTATAAAACGGCGATGTTAAACTCTCACGCTAGCATTGGCAGAGCTATGTATTACACGTCAGTCACAATCACCTTAGGGTTTTCAATTCTAGTATTGTCAAACTTTATGCCTTCGATGTATTTTGGTTTATTAACTGGGTTTTCAATGCTTGTAGCCCTAGCCGCAAATTTAACATTATTGCCATTACTCTTAGTTCAATTTAAACCGTTAACCGTAAACCCTAAGAGAAATAATAAAATAATAGGGGCAGAGCAAAGTTAAATACTGAGTTAAATACTGAGTTAAATATAACTTTGTTCAGACATTAATTATTATATAGGGTTAAGTGTAAGTGCCCCATTGTGAGATAGAATCAAATTTTTTTAGCTATGATACGAAACATAAAACAACTTCTATAAGGCTGTTCATCGTACCATTCATAGACGATCAAATGACTTTGTAGATGGTTGCTGATTAAATATACGGCCATTAGATCATATTCACAATATACTGTGAATTTAATTTATTTTAACCATCAATAGACATTTTTTCACAATATACTGTGAATTTATTGTTTTTATGTATGATTTAGTTATAATTCACAAAATACTGTGAATTTATTGGAAGTTTAAATGCAAGTCACAATTAGGTCCATCGATCAATGGGGTAAGATTGTAGGCGCTGTTAGAAAAAGCCAAGAGTTAGATCAAAAAAGTGCCGGAGAATTTTCTGGCAGCAGCATCAATACGATTGGCAGCTTTGAAAAAGGCTCTGGCTCAATGTCCGTTGGTCGGGTATTCGCCTTAATGAAAGCACTTGGACTAGAGGTGAAAATTGATATCGTCTTACCTGAGGGTGATGATGAAGCAAAACGCAAATTGATTTATCAAATTCAGCAATTAGTATCGAATTATGAGTGATATGGACGCGGTCAGAAAGCTACAGGTTTATGCAGGCAAACAGTTAATGGGGCAGTTGCGAGATACTAATGGGTTTTGGTCTTTCGAATACGACGAAGCTTGGTTAGCATTACCAAATAAGTTTGCAATATGCCCTGACATCCCATTAAAAGAAGGTGAGTATCTTGATTCTGGCACAACGCGCCCAGTTCAGAGGTTTTTCGACAACCTATTACCAGAAGAAAACGCACGAATATTGCTGGCCAAAGAAACGGATGTAGATCATGAAGACTCTTTTGCTCTACTTACCGAGTCAGGCATCGAATCAGCAGGAGCGTTAACGTTATTAGAAGAATTTGTTGAATTTCCAGCTAGCGATGCGACTGCTCTCTCATACGAACAGTTATCGGATAAAATAAAAAACTTACCGAGATCCCCTCTTAATAGTCGTCAAGGTAGTAGAATGTCTCTGGCTGGCGCCCAACACAAGATGCTTATAATCAAGCTAGGTGATGACTTGTTTGAAGGTAATGAGGGCACAGCTTCGACGCACATTTTAAAACCGGATCACTCCGAGCCTGATCGCTATTGGCAAACAAGCCGTAACGAATGGTTTATGATGAAATTGGCGCATCAATTAGGCATAGATGTACCTGATGTAGACGTTATCTATACCCCAGAGCCTGCTTACATTGTCGAGCGATTTGATAGAATTGGCAACTATCCCGAGCAAGAGCGAAAACATATTGTAGATGCATGCCAGTTATTGGGGTATGGCAGGGGCTCTAAATATAGAGCGTCAACAGTAGAAACTTATATAAAGCTACTTAAAAGAGTAAGACCTCCGGCGATCACATCACTAAAGTTGTTCCAATGGGTCCTTTTTAACCTGCTTACAGGAAATGGAGATGCGCACTTAAAGAACATCAGTTTCTTTTATGTGAAAGGCTTTGCTCAATTAACGCCATTTTATGACTTACTAAGTACTATTATCTACGTACCCGAAGGAATTGATCCTTTAAATGAAAAAGTATCTGTACCAATTAATGACAAGAAACGATTTGGTGACGTCACACGAGAAGATGTTTTAGCTTTTTCTAAGACATTAGGCATCCCTAACACGTTAGCCTCCAAAGAGTTATATCGTATAGCTAGCAGCATTGATAAAGAATTTACTAACCTTTACCTGCAAGTTGAACAACTACCTCTTTATGCAGCGCGACCTGGCGAACTAAGGATGCTAAGGCAAGTTCAATACCTAGTTGTCAAAGAGATGGTAAAGCGCCTGCTCTAGGTTCTAATCCTACAATTCTCGCGATGAGGAAAAAAGGCTACTTGCATTGTCGGTAGCTGAGATATTAGTCGCTTTAATTTAATGCAAAACAGGAATACTTTGTAGTAACTCTGTTTGTTCATATCCATCTAATAAGTGTTTGAACAAATAAAGATAAAGTGTTGAATCAATAGATCACATCTTAAAGTGTTCAATATAATATTTATATAGGCGACTGACTCGTAGCACTACTTGGTTGAATAACTCAAGCTGATAGTCACCAAACCTTAGTTTTGCAAATTTAGTAATATGTTTAGCATTCACTAAGGTTGATTTCTATGATCAGGTAAAAATGAAATCGTGGACTTAATATTAAATGATGCTTTTAAATTAAAGAAATCAGACCACTAAAACATTTAAATCTTTATCGATATTCTTTGGAATTTAAACACCTGTTTACACCCCAAAATAACTTAGTCTTAGAGAAAATGAACACACGATTATCATAAACCCACCTATTTATTCCACTCCTTTATTATTTTGAAGAAATGCTAATAAAGCTAAGTGACAATATCAAATAGTAACCAAAGCCAATAATTCATCTCATATTTATTTACTTCCCTTATTTTTCACTACCTGCTAAGTGATGCTACCTAATTTGTTTCATAGATGCAGTAGCGTAGGACTCTGAGAAATAGATGTCCCAACTTAAACGCACATTGATGAAAAATGATCGCGATTTATTATTGATTTAAGAAGTGAAAAATTCAAGAATAAGACTCTCAAAATGATTATTGCATTTATTAGTTATCCGCCAATAAGTTGATAAGTGACGAACTTCTACAATGCTCACGCAGCCATTGTGTCATGCAGGAATGCATATACTTTGACTTAGTAAGGTTTGTTATTTAAATGTTTTATCATTAAAGAAGAAGGGGAAGACGGCTAATTACTTATTTATGAGTTTTCAAGCCACAAAGGTAACTAATATTATCGATATA
>Ga0209396_1006365_pt1 | contig 10850 bp, 5 predicted proteins | sample GOMGulsemesocosm_6_FD_184638 | JGI IMG/M metagenome (GOLD analysis project Ga0209396, IMG submission 184638) | Methane-oxidizing microbial communities from mesocosms in the Gulf of Mexico - GOM8C Gulf of Mexico (SPAdes) (version 2) | ecosystem: Environmental > Aquatic > Marine > Cold seeps... | reverse complement strand
AGGTCTGGGGGCTGGATTATGACTGGGTTGAGTCCCGTTTTGATCAGCGCAGCTTCGAAGAGGCCAAGGGCAACCCCGCCAAACCCATGAATACCAAAGGCATCACTGTTTCCCGCTGGGTTGATGGTGTGCTTGAAGACAAGGGCAACATTGCCCAAAACGATAATATCCGCGCCATGGTGTTCTGGGGTCACGCCCCCAACTCCCAGACCCGTGGTGCTGATATGAAAAAGGCCATGGAGAAGCTGGATATGCTGGTGGTGGTTGATCCCTATCCCACCGCTTCAGCGGTCATCGCTGACCGTCAGGATGGTGTTTATCTGCTGCCCGCCACCACACAGTTTGAAACCTACGGGTCGGTAACGGCATCCAACCGTTCCCTGCAGTGGCGTGACAAGGTGATCGAACCGCTGTTCGACTCGTTGCCAGATCACACCATTATGTACAAGTTCGCTAACAAGCTGGGCTTTGCTGAGCAGCTGTTCAAGAACATCAAGGTGAACGGCGAAGAGCCGCTGATCGAAGACATTACTCATGAATTCAACAGAGGCATGTGGACCATCGGCTATACCGGTCAAAGTCCTGAACGGATGAAATTGCATCAGCAGAACTGGCACACTTTTGATTACACCAGTTTGGAAGCCGAAGGGGGCCCTGCGCACGGTGAAACCTACGGGCTGCCATGGCCGTGTTGGGGTACGCCGGAAATGAAACACCCCGGCACCCATATTCTTTACGATACCAGCAAGCCAGTGGCGAAAGGTGGTCTTAACTTCCGTGCCCGCTTTGGTGTTGAGTTCGAAGGTGAAAATCTGCTGGCTGAGGATTCCTTCCCGGTGGGTAACGAGCTTAAAGACGGTCATCCCGAATTCAGCGACAAACTATTGAAGTCGCTGGGCTGGTGGAATGATCTCTCACCTGAGGAGCAAAAAGCAGCCGAGGGTAAAAACTGGAAGACCGACCTTTCCGGCGGCATTCAACGCGTAGCCATCAAGCATGGCTGTGCGCCCTTTGGTAACGCTAAGGCGCGCTCGGTGGTCTGGACCTTCCCTGATCGGGTGCCGATACACCGTGAGCCGCTGTATACCACGCGGCGGGATTTGGTGACGGATTACCCAACCTATGAGGATCGTAAATCGCATTACCGGCTGCCGACGCAATATGAGTCGATTCAGAAACAGGATTTCTCTAAGGAATTCCCCATCATTCTGACCTCCGGACGACTGGTGGAATACGAAGGCGGCGGTGATGAAACCCGTTCCAACCCCTGGCTGGCGGAGTTACAGCAGGAAATGTTTGTTGAACTAAACCCTGTCGATGCCAATAACAACGGTGTGCGTGATGGCGGTGATGTCTGGGTTTATACACCGGAGGGTTCAAAAATTAAGGTTAAGGCTTTGCTGACCCATCGCGTCAAACCGGGCGTGGCGTTCCTGCCATTCCACTTTGCCGGTGAGTATCAGGGCGAGAATTTATTGTCCAGATACCCCGAGGGCTCGGCCCCTTACGTGCAAGGTGAATCGGCTAATACCGTGATGACCTACGGTTATGACTCCGTGACCCAGATGCAGGAAACCAAAGTATCAATGTGTAAGATCAGCGCAGCTTAAGAGGATAGAGCAATGGCAAGAATGAAATTTCTTTGTGACTCCGAGCGCTGCATCGAATGCAACGGCTGTGTCACGGCATGTAAAAATGAAAACGAAGTGGAGTGGGGCGTAAACCGCCGCCGCGTGGTCACTATTAATGATGGTGAATCCAACGAGGTGAGTCTGTCGGTGGCCTGTATGCACTGCACCGACGCACCCTGCATGGCGGTGTGCCCGGTGGACTGCTTCTATACCACCGACGATGGCATTGTCTTGCATGACAAGGATACCTGTATCGGATGTGGTTATTGTCTGTTTGCCTGCCCGTTTGGCGCACCGCAATTTCCGCAGGATGGTGCCTTTGGTGAACGCGGCAAGATGGATAAATGCACCTTCTGTGCCGGTGGCCCTGAAGAGGATCACTCACCGGAAGAGCGTGCTAAATACGGTGCCAACCGTATCGCTGAAGGCAAGCTACCGTTGTGTGCAGAGATGTGTTCAACCAAAGCTTTGCTGGCTGGAGATGCCAATGATGTATCGGATATCTACCGCGAACGAGTAATGGCTCGCGGCTCCAATAAGGGTGCCTGGGGTCAGAACCTGGCCTATGACGCGGCAGGCAACAAAAGCTGAGGCTAGGCTGTTTGATTCGGGCACGGAATCCGTGCCCGTTTATCGTCACCATGCTCTGTCTAAATTTTACCAAGGGGCATATGAGGCAAACGGATAGAGGTATTAACGATGGGTGAGCGCGTAATAACTATAGGCTCCCGTAATTTTCTAACACCGGAACAGCGGCGCGGTCTGACGTGGTTGTTACTGCCGGTTTTGCTGTTGCTGGTGTTTTTAGCCATCGCGGCAAAGGTGCAGGCAGGCAATGTGGACTCGGCCGATGGCAATGGTTATCAGGGCGCCGATTACTGGCGAGATGTGAAGCAGGGCGTTTCCGGTTATAGCACCAACAAGGACGCGGAAGCGGGTGTTCTGGTCAATCAGAGCGGTGAAAGCTGGCGACAGCTGCGTAACAACGAAGTTAAACCCAAGGGCGGCTGGGCACTCGCCATTACCGTCTTAGCTCTGCTGGTTGTTTATGTGGTGTTAGGTGGTAGCAAACTGGAGCAGCCGCGTAGAGGCGTTACGGTGGAACGCTGGAAGCGCTTTGATCGCTGTTTGCACTGGCTGGTGGCCGGGCTGTTTATTGTGTTGGCCTTAACGGGCTTGAGCCTTCTCTACGGCCGACACTTCCTGCCTGATCTGCTGGGCGCTTCGGCTTTTGGAACGCTGTTACAGGGCGGCAAAATAGTACACAACTATCTCGGCCCTCTGTTCGTACTGAGTTTGGCTCTGATGATTATTAAATGGTTGAAGAATAATATCGTCAATTTCACCGACCTGAAATGGTTTGCTCAGGGCGGCGGCATGATCAAGGGCAAACATCCGCATGCCGGTTATATGAACGGCGGTGAAAAAATGTGGTTCTGGGTGCTGACCTTTGGTGGTGTTGCGATCTGCGTGTCCGGACTAGTGCTGGACTTCCCGTCCTACTTTGATCTGCGCAATGATTTCCAACTGGCGAATCTGGTGCACTCAATTGCCTCGCTGGTATTAATCTGCGGGGCCTTGGCGCATGCCTACATTGGCTCCCTCGGGACTGAAGGAGCACTGGAAGGTATGGTCAGCGGGCAAGTTGATGAAAACTGGGCCAAACAACATCATGACCTCTGGTATCAGGAAGTATCAGCACAATCCATGAAAGATAAAGCCAACGACTAGCGTCTCCTTTTATAGCAGGCCCCTAAAAGGTTATGAAGGTTTCCCTAAAGTTGATGTCTCAATAATTATCGATGTGAGCGATATTGTTTCGGTTGTGCTGGAAGCTCATGACAGTCTGGCTACCGAAGTGGTTAGCAATATAGCCTAAAGACCAATAAACAACGCTACAAAGGTCTAAATGCAGTTTCGTGCAGGGTTTCGTATAGTGTTTGTTAGGTGTTGAGTTCGACGGGTTAACTGGCCGTAAGGTTTTTGTTAATAACGCTTTTGGTGCATTTTTGAATTTTATTCTGGCGTAAAACCGCCGGTTTTAAAGGGGTAGGGAGAAGTAGGAGAGGTGCGAACTTGAAAAACAACTTAACATATTAAATTGTTTTATGTTAAAGTATTTAATATGTTAACTATTATTTAGGCTTTTTTAGTTGGATTAGTTTTTTGAGCGCTGCGATTAACTCTTTTGTGTTCTCTTCCCCGTAAAGTTGGTTGAAGGCTTTGTATTGAGCTTCTACTTCAGGGCTGAGACGAGTAAGTAGGTCATAGGCGCTGTCAGACAGACTGATGATAGTTCGACGTTGGTCTTCTTCTGATTTACGCCGCTTGATGTAGCCGCGTTGCTCCAGGCGTTTAAGGATGCCTGTAAGGCTGGGGCTTAGGATGCAGCAATGATTTGCAAGCTCCTTAGACTCAAGCTCTTCAAAAGCATACAGGGCGCGCAATATTCGCCATTGTTGCTCGGTCAAAGAGTTGTCGTGTAGCAAAGGGCGGAAGAACGGCATCATTACTTCGCGCGCCCTAAGTAATTGTAAGGGCAGAGCGTCTTCAAATTTACGCATAGCTAGAACACCGGGGTTGTTGCATCAAAGATGCTGTGGACTTATTTGATTACCGTATAACTTAACATGTTAACAATCTGGCGCGACTAATTATATGAGATTCCACACGATAGTTTTTCGTTTTATACCGCGATAGTAGTCCGGTACAAATTTTATTTTTAAAGGAGGTCTGTTGTGACCAATACAATGCTCCAGAAGAAGGCGTTTGGTCTGCCTCAAAAACAGGGTCTATACGACCCTAAGTTCGAAAAGGATAACTGCGGTGTGGGCTTTGTTGCTCATATGCATGGCGAAGCCAGCCACCAGATAATTGTTGATGCGGAACATGCGCTGTGCCGCATGGATCACCGAGGTGGCAGTGGCAGTGAAGCCAATACCGGCGATGGCGCGGGTATGTTGACGGGTTTGCCGCATGCGTTTTTCGTGAAGGTGATGGCGCGTGATTTTGGCATTGAGCTGCCCGAAGCCGGGCGTTACGCGGCCGGTAATGTGTTTTTGCCCACCGACGCCACCGAGCGTGAGCTGTGTAAAACGTTGGTTAATCAGCTGATTGAAGACGAAGGCCTGATCTTGTTGGCTTGGCGTGAAGTGCCCGTTGATCCTAATGGTGCCGATGTAGGTTCGGTGGCAATGTCCGCCTGTCCGCAGATTGAGCAACTGTTTGTTACCGCCGATGAAACGATTGACCAGGATGAACTGGAACGCAGACTGTGTCTGATCCGCAAGAAGTCTACGCGGCTGGTGCGTGCCAATCAGGAGCTGGAGCAGGGCGAAGCATTTTACTATTGCAGCCTGTCCAGCAAGGTCATTATTTACAAGGGCATGCTCAACGGCGAGCAGGTATTTCTGTTTTATCCGGACCTGCGTGACGGTGATTACACCTCGCATCTGGCGATGGTTCATTCGCGGTTCAGCACCAATACCTTCCCGTCTTGGGATCGTGCCCAGCCTTTGCGTTATATGAGCCACAACGGCGAGATTAATACTTTTCAGGGCAACCTCAATTGGATGCAGTCGCGTCAGGGTGTGGTTAAAAGCGCCCAATATGGCGAGCGTTTGAGTGAATTGTTCCCGGTGGTTGAGCCGGATGTGTCCGACTCTGGTGCCTTTGATAATGTGCTGGAATTCCTGATGCTCAATGGCCGCAGCCTGCAGGAGGCGGTGTCATTGATGGTGCCCGAAGCGTGGCAGAATGATGCGCAGATGGCGCAGCCAAAGCGTGACTTCTACGAATACAACTCAATGATGATGGAGCCCTGGGATGGCCCAGCCTCTATCGCCTTTACCGATGGCCATTACATTGGCGCGGTGTTGGATCGCAACGGTTTACGCCCCAGCCGTTATTACCTGACCCACGATGATCACGTCATTATGGCCTCGGAAGTGGGCGTGGTGCCGGTTGATCCGGCCAATGTGAAATACAAGGGTCGTCTGCAACCCGGCAAAATGTTCCTACTCGATTTTCAGCAGGGCAAACTGATTGCCGATGAAGAACTAAAAAACAGCTTTGCCAGCCGTAACCCCTACGGTGACTGGTTGAACTCGCAACGCATCGAGCTGGGCAAATTACACACCGAAGAGGAAGCACACGGTTTTGATGAGCTAACGCTGCTGCCGCGCATGCAAGCCTTTGGCTACAGCGTAGAAACCCTGCAGTTTATGCTGCTGCCACTGGTGCGCGAAATGCGTGACCCGGTGGGTTCGATGGGTAATGACTCGGCGCTGGCCTGTTTGTCTGATAAACCACGCATGCTGTATGACTATTTCAAACAGCTGTTTGCCCAGGTGACCAATCCGCCTATCGATTCGATTCGTGAGGAGGTGGTGATGAGCCTGGAGTGCTACATCGGCCCCGAGGGTAACCTGCTTGATACCGTGCCCGAAGACGCCCATCGTTTGCACATTCCGCACCCGATTATTACCAACGAAGAATTGGCCGCGCTCAAACACATTGACCATAAACATTTGGATCACCGGCATTGGAAAGCACTGACGATTGATCTGACCTATGCCAAAGCCGAAGGCGCCGCAGGTCTAAAAGCCGCACTGGCAAGCATTTGCAAGGAAGCCTCTCAGGCTATTGCCGATGACTATAGCCTGATTGTTTTATCTGATCGTAACATCAGCGCTGATCGCGTACCTGTCAGCACCTTATTGGCTTCAGCCTCTGTGCACCAACATCTGGTGCGTCGCAGTGAACGCTCACGCATTGGCATCGTGTTGGAAACCGCCGAAGCGCGTGAAGTGCATCACCATTGCCTGCTGATCGGTTACGGCGCCGATGCCATCAACCCGTATCTGGCCTTCGAAGCCCTGTGGCATTCACAGCGTGAAGGTCTGCTGCCGGGTGAGCGTTTTGATCACGATGACAAAATTGTTGAGGCCTACCGTAAAGCGGTTGGCAAAGGCATGCTCAAAGTGATGGCGAAGATGGGTATTTCGACACTGCATTCCTACAAGGGCGCGCAGATCTTTGAAGCCGTTGGTTTGGCAGAAGATGTGGTTGATTCTTGCTTTACGGACACTGTCAGCCGCATCAGCGGTGTCAATCTCGATGTGCTGGCCGAAGAAAGCCTGCGTCGTCATGAATTAGGCTATCCCTCACGCCATGTTGGCGCGGAACCCGTATTACCCAACAACGGTGAAATGCACTGGCGCGCCAAGGGCGAAAGTCACATGTGGGATCCACAGGCGATTGCTGATATTCAGGATGCCGCACGCACCAATAATGACGATGCTTACGGACGCTTTGCTAAACATAGCAACGAGCACAATACCCGCAACTGTACGTTACGCGGTTTGATGGACTTTAACGACAACGACAACGCCAACGGTGGCCCGGTGCCGCTGGATGAGGTGGAATCAGCCAAAGACATCGTTAAACGTTTTGCCACGGGTGCCATGAGCTTTGGCTCAATCTCGCAGGATGCGCACGAAACATTAGCCGTTGCCATGAATCGCATGGGCGGTAAATCCAACACAGGCGAGGGTGGCGAAGATCCGATCCGTTTTATTGCCTCGGATAACGGTGATTCAAAACGTTCGGCCATCAAGCAAGTAGCTTCGGGTCGTTTTGGTGTGACCATTAATTATCTGGCCAACGCCGATGAAATTCAGATCAAAATGTCACAGGGCGCTAAGCCCGGTGAGGGCGGCGAACTGCCGGGCGGCAAGGTGGACGATACCATCGCGCGTATCCGTCATTCCACGCCGGGTGTAGGTTTAATTAGCCCTCCGCCACACCACGATATTTACTCCATCGAGGATATGGCGCAGCTGATCCATGACTGCAAAAACGCCAACCCCAGTGCCCGTATCAGCGTCAAGCTGGTGTCTGAAACAGGCGTGGGTACCACGGCAGCGGGTGTAGTAAAAGCCAAGGCTGATCATATTGTGATCGCTGGTCATGATGGCGGCACGGGTGCCTCACCGATTACCTCGATTAAGCACGCTGGTCTGCCCTGGGAATTAGGTCTGGCCGAAACCCATCAAACCCTGGTGATGAACGATCTGCGTTCACGGGTGGTGATACAAACCGACGGTCAATTAAAAACCGGCCGCGATGTGGCGATTGCTGCACTGTTGGGCGCTGAAGAGTTTGGCTTTGCCACCGCACCACTGGTGACGCTGGGCTGTATCATGATGCGTAAGTGTCACCTCAATACCTGTCCGGTGGGCATTGCCACGCAGGACCCAGAGCTACGCGCCAAGTTTAAAGGCAAACCCGAACACGTGGTGAACTACCTGTTTATGGTCGCCGAAGACCTGCGTTCTATCATGGCGCAACTGGGCTTTCGTACCCTGACTGACATGGTCGGTCGCGTTGATGTGCTGCACAGTGACAATGTCATTGATCACTGGAAAATGCAGGGCATTGATCTGAGCGCCATCCTCATGCCAGCCCCCAAGCTGCATGAAGGCGTAGAAACCGTAAACACCATCAAGCAGGATCACGGGCTGGATCGGGCGTTGGATAACCAGCTCATCGAATTGGCGCAACCGGCTACGCAACGGGGTGAAAAGGTAAACATCAAACTGCCGGTGATTAACACCAACCGTGTGGTGGGCACCATGTTGTCCCATGAGGTTGCTAAACGCTGGGGCGAAAAATTACTGCCTGACGATACGATCCACATCAAACTGAACGGCTCGGCCGGACAAAGTCTGGGTGCCTTTTTAGCCAAGGGTATCAGCATTGAGGTCGAAGGGGATGGCAACGACTACGTGGGCAAGGGCTTGAGTGGCGGTCGACTCGCTATCTACCCGCCCAAGAACAGCAGCTTTGTGGCGGAGGACAATATCATTGTCGGTAACGTCGTGTTCTACGGCGCCACCAGTGGTGAAGGTTACTTCCGTGGTATTGCCGCTGAGCGTTTCTGCGTACGAAACAGTGGCGCCAGCGCCGTTGTTGAAGGTGTCGGTGATCACGGCTGTGAATACATGACCGGTGGACGCGTGGTGGTGCTGGGTGAAACGGGCCGTAACTTTGCGGCCGGCATGAGTGGCGGCGTTGCCTACGTGTTGGATGAAGGAAAAACGCTGGCGAGTAACTACAACAAGGGCACGGTGAATCTGGAAACGGTTGATGACGTCGAGGATATTGCCGAGCTGAAACAGCTGGTTGAGAACCATCTCAAGTTCACAGGCTCAGCCGTTGGCGAACGGCTGCTGGCGAATTGGGAAACCAGCCTCGGTCAATTTGTGAAGGTGATGCCGGTGGATTATAAGCGAGTGCTCGAAGAAAAGAAGCGCGCAGCAGTCGCTCTGGCGGGCGGCGCAGATAGCGCAAACAACCCGAAAAACAATGTCACCGCACTGAAAAAATCAGCCTAGGAGGACACTATGGGAAAAATTACCGGATTTAAAGAAGTCGCTCGTAAAGCTGAACCCTATCGTGACCCGATAGTACGACTGGTGGATTACGACGAGCTTTACAGTGAGCACAATGAAACACATTTAAAATCACAGGGCTCACGCTGCATGGACTGTGGTGTGCCGTTCTGCCAATCGGACACGGGTTGTCCGGTGGATAACCTGATTCCGGAATGGAATGACTTGGTTTATAACGGCCGCTGGCAGGATGCCATTCATCGCCTGCACAAAACCAATAACTTCCCGGAATTCACGGGCCGTGTCTGTCCCGCACCCTGCGAAGGTGCCTGTGTGTTAGGTATCAACGAACCCGCAGTGACCATCAAGAATATTGAAAACTCGATTATTGATCGCGCCTTTGATGAGGGCTGGGTAACGGCCAAGCCACCGCAAACGCGCACAGATAAACGTGTTGCCGTGGTCGGCTCCGGCCCTGCGGGTTTAGCCGCTGCGGCGCAGCTCAATCAGGCGGGTCACCAGGTCACGGTGTATGAACGCGCTGATCGTATTGGTGGGTTGCTGATGTACGGCATTCCGAACATGAAACTGGGCAAGGACGTGGTCGAGCGTCGCGTCCAGATTTTACGTGAAGAGGGTGTCGCTTTTGTCACCAGCGCCGACATCGGCGGGCCGGGCAAAGACGCCATCAGTCTGCAGGATTTACGCCAACAAAATGATGCCGTGTTATTGGCAACTGGCGCCACCAAGGCACGTGATTTACCGGTACCCGGTCGAGAGCTGAAAGGTGTGCATTTGGCGATGGAGTTTTTAACGGCACACACCAAAAGCCTGTTGGACTCCAACCTGCAGGATGGCAACTATATCTCAGCTGAAGGTAAAAAGGTGATTGTGATTGGTGGTGGTGATACCGGCACCGATTGCATCGGCACCTCACTGCGCCATGGCTGTAGCTCCGTCGTTAACTTCGAACTGATGTCGCCTGCCCCCGCTGAACGTGCCGAAGACAACCCCTGGCCACAATGGCCACGTATTATGCGCGTTGATTACGGCCACGAAGAGGCCAAAGCAAAATTTGGTGAAGACCCACGTAGCTATGACATTCTGACTAAGGAATTTATCGGTGACGAGCAGGGCAACGTGACCGGCATTCGTACCGTTAACATCCGTTGGAGCAAACAGAATGGCAAAATGAGCTTTGATGAAATTGAAGGTTCTGAGAAGGTCTGGGAAGCGGATCTGGTGATGTTGTCGATGGGCTTTTTAGGCCCTGAAAACTACCTGCTGGAAGGCTCCGATGTGACACTTGATGCACGCAGTAACTATCAGGCCGAACATGAGAAATATACCACTAATGTTGACGGTCTGTTTGCTGCCGGAGATTGCCGTCGCGGCCAATCGCTGGTGGTGTGGGGCATTAACGAAGGACGTGGCGCAGCCAGAGAAATTGATCACTTCTTAATGAGTAAATAGAAGATGGACTAAAAGTAGGTGTTGCCTTTGAAAAGCCCGTTCATGACCATTTATGAACGGGCTTTTTTTTGATTTTAACCTAATCGTTATTGGCGGCGCTGACCTGATTGTTTCCCAATTACAGTTTCCTTAGCGGATATCATTGTAGACAAAAGTCGTATTTATTATGAGTTTGTAGCGGCGTATCGTCTTTATATAGTATTTATTGTCGACATATTTGGGGCTGGTGGCGAAACGTCAATATATCTCAAAGTGACGTTAGCTGTTCATAGAACTTCAACATCAAGTAAAGATGACAGGGTGTATCATGGCAACTTATCAGGAAACGTATCAACGCTCACTGGATAATCCT
>Ga0209396_1006362_pt1 | contig 10860 bp, 9 predicted proteins | sample GOMGulsemesocosm_6_FD_184638 | JGI IMG/M metagenome (GOLD analysis project Ga0209396, IMG submission 184638) | Methane-oxidizing microbial communities from mesocosms in the Gulf of Mexico - GOM8C Gulf of Mexico (SPAdes) (version 2) | ecosystem: Environmental > Aquatic > Marine > Cold seeps... | reverse complement strand
CCTTTTTTACCTTTCTTAAATTTTTCTTCTGCCGATTCATTGGCATAGCGCATACGCTTTTGTAAATACACACTAAGATCAGAAAAAGTATAATGCAGTAAGTTATGTTTTAAATCAGTTTTAGTCGCAGCTGAGCACGAAATTGATTCGTGAACCATATTCTCATTAAAGCGGAACCGCGTTTTGTTATAAAGACGCACAATACGATCAGGGTACCAACCACTATGGTAAATATACTGCCCACAAAAATGAGTTAAACGATTAACTGTATATACATCATTAATTGAAGCCTTTTCAACCGCTGCCTTTATTTCTTCAGCTAACGCTGCCGGCACAACTTCATCGGCATCAATAGAAAATAACCAGTCATTAGAAGAATGCTCTTCTGCGCGACGTTTCTGCTTACCGAAACCTGGCCAATCTTGGTAGACAAAAATCTTATCAGTATATCGCTTAACAATATTCAGTGTTTGGTCTGTACTACCCGAATCAACCACTATAATCTCATCGGCCCAGGTAACAGACTTTAAGCATGCTTCAATCTTGTCTTGTTCATTTTTGCAAATAATGCAAACGGAGATTTTGTTAGTCATAAGTTGGTGTCTTTAAATCGTAGGTTATCTGCAAAAATAGGCATAGTACTATCTCAATATCACATTATACTTCTATGAGACTGGATTATAAGTATATAATACTATTTTTATACGTTTTGAGATGATTTATATGAATTTTTATGTATGTTCTACTGTTAGGCACTTACTTTTTTCAGTGTTAAAAAGTGCTTCTGAGCATGAACAAGAAAATATTATATTCATGATCATTGATCAACAAGACATACTACCAAGCTCATTTAACATTCATAGCCTTCCCCAAAAAACCAATGTCATTTTTATAGAACGTAAAGAAATTAATAACAAACTATACTTTTCTTTTATCGGTAAATTAACGAAAGTTATTATTAATAATCAGATCCCACTGAGTGAAGCAACCAGGAAAACACTAAGTAATCGGTTGTTTTTTAATGTGTTAGATTATCCAATACATTTTGATAAGATCTCAAGTGGCAATCTTTTCTTATTTAATGATAGAAATAAAATATCACGTATCTTTAAATCTATTTTCTCTAACTATTCTTTAATTGAAGAAGGCTTAGCAAACTATGCTTCAAAAGAACTTAAAATTAATGAGAAAATAATTAGATGCTTAACTAACTCTAAAATAAAAAAACGCTATTTTGGTGATTCAAGATACTGTAAATCAATTTACTTACTTCACCCAGAAAAGGCACCAGAAGATATAACCCAAAAAGTTAAGCCATTCTCTTTCATCAATCCAGGTGTAATATCCCAATATTGTATTGATTTCTTTAAAATCCCAGATAATAAGGTACCTAATTACCTATTAGCAACCCAGCCGATTGAGAAAAAAGAACTTATTTTTGAGGTTTATGATCGAATCATCAAGCATTGCCAAAATCATTCCATTCAAATATCCATCAAACCTCACCCAGCAGAAGACATTAATCAGTATGCTAAGGCGTTTCCTAATATATCAATTATTGATAATAAAGTGCCTATCGAATTAATTATCTTTGGTAGTACAGAAAAAACAAACATACTATCAATTTTCTCTACTGCGGGCATTGGATTTGAAAAATACTGTGAGCGAACAAATTTGATCAAAGATCATGAATTACAGCAAATAGATAGCATACTTCAAGAATGGGAAATGGATATAAATACATTGAATACAAGAATTAACGCGCTACTTAGTGATTGAGTAGCGCCTCTTAATTTCAATTGAGTTTCAGGCTAGTCTAATAGAGCTTCAGCGATTTTGAAATCTAGCTCATGATCAATATCCACTGATCTCAAAGTCGGCATTTTAATACTAAATACCGTATCAGTGTAATTAATCCCCTGATTAGCAATAAGTGCTGTTGTAGTAAACGCATACACAGCACCATTTAAACGATAGTAACTTGGAAGATCTTGGCTTCGTTTACCTTTAATGTCTTCTCGTATGAAGGTACCCATATTGCCATCACTTGGTAAAGAATTACTCCATAACGGGCTGTGTTCGCACTCACAAACAGAAACAACACCATCAGCATTTTTCGATAAAAGCATTTCTAATGCATTATCAATATCAGAGAATATGCGTAAAGGAGAGGTAGGCTGTAAAATAACCGCAATATCATATTCATTCGAATATTGTTCAAGTGCATGCAATATCACACTATTTGTCGTCGCCGTATCACCCGCAATACTTTCAGGTCGCATAAACGGCACACTTGCGCCGCATTCTGTCGATATTTTTGCTATTTCATGGCAATCAGTACTTACTATCACTTTATCCACATACTTTGACTCAAGTGCTGCATCAATACTCCAGGCGATAAGCGGCTTGCCGTTCAAAGGCAATACATTTTTACGAGGGAGCCTTTTACTTCCCCCACGGGCAGGTATTATCGCGATAACCTTTTTACCATTAATCATGATTACATTCCTAAAGTGATAATATCGGTTTGCGCTCGTTTAAAGTCATCCATCTGGCCAATATCAAGCCAATAATCATGAATAGGAAACGTCATGACTTCTTTTTTAGATGCAATTTCTTTTTCAAGTAAACTTGGCATATCAATAACCTGATTTTCGACAACTGACATCACAAGTTCATGGCTTACAACATAAATACCTGCATTGACAAAGAAATATTGCGTCGGTTTCTCAACCATACTGATAATTTTATTGTCTTCACTATTCACGACACCATAAGGCACTTTATATTCATATTCTCTTACACACATAGTGGCACAAGAATCATGTTTATTATGAAACTCGAGCAACCGTTCGAAATTCATATTCGTTAAAACGTCACCATTAATCATAATAATGGGTAAATTGGGTATATTTCTAGGTAGTAAACCTAATGCACCACCTGTGCCTAAAGGGCTTTCTTCATGCACATAAGTAATATTAATATTCCACTTAGCCCCATCACCAAAGTGAGCTTTGATTACCTCAGGCATGAAATGCGTCGAAATATAGAAATTTTTAAATCCAGAATTAATAAAGCTGAGTATCACGGTTTCTAGAATCGGCTTATCACCGACATGCAACATAGGTTTTGGGCAATTATCAGTAAGCGGTCGTAATCGAGTACCAAAGCCACCAGCCATAATAAACACAGGATTATCATGCTGTGTTTTAGTTAATGCATTTTCAATTGTCTCAACACCGACAACTTTTTTACCAACCACTAATGGTATAGACAATAATCCTTTCTCTTTCATTAAAGAAAGGAGTTCAGCTCTGCCTGTTCCTATCTCGGCAACCGTTGGCGTTGTGAACATCACCTCTTCAGCTGTCGCAGTCAACTGAGTGCCATTAATTAATGCTCTGCGTATATCACCATCGGTAATAGTCCCTAAAAGCATACCGTCACTATCAACAACGATAGCTAGACGCATAGCCTCTGTATTTAAGACTTCCAAAACAGATGAAATCTGAGCTGCAGGTGAAACTAAAATATTTTTCCAATTATGACTCATGAATAGAGTGCCTTTTATCATTCATTAACTAGTGATTCTATTTTCAAACATAATGCATTTAATTCATTCTCACCGTATCGACTATCTGTCGGAATTGATAAGATATTTGCACTTAAAGCATTATTGCAGCCCTTAATGTCAGGCCAATGAACAGCAAGAAATATATTACTGTCCATCAGTTCATATCTAATTTTATCACGTGAATTTAAAAATATAGGAAGAAAAGAATAAAATTCAGAAGTCAGATTTGAACATAAGTGTGGCAATTGTTTTTTGATCGTTTCTGCGTTTTTTGCTCTTAATATCTTCTCATTTGGCAAGTTTGCATAAAAATCAACTGCAGCAAAAGTGCTTTGATTACTCGCTCGGTATATTTCTCTTGCATTGTCTAATGCACTTTCACCAGCATTTAATGATTTTAAGTAAAAGGCATCTTCATTATTAAGCAATAACGACTGGTACTTTTGATTTTTACCTTGGTATTTTAATCTAGCAAACTCACTTAATACTGGATAATTATCACTACTGATTAAATCACTACCATACGCATAGCTAAAGTCTGCCACTGCAGAAATTTTACGTAAACTATTAAATGAATACCATGATGAATGCGACTCCAGAACCTCAGGGTAAGGTGAAAAGACATCATCAATAATAATCGTTTGCGATATACGATTAACGGCTATTTCATATGATGGCGATTTAAAGCCAAAATACTTAATGAGGTAGACTGCAGCATATTCATCAAGATCGTCAGGTAAAGTAAACTCAAACTGCTGATCTATTTTATAAAAATCGACTTGAATATCGTATTCAGATAACACATCAATAATAATGTCACATAAAAAGTCAGGTAAGAGTATTTTTTTTCCCTCAAGCTTAGCTGACTCAATAATTAAGCGGAGTGAAGAACGCCCTGAGTTTGTTATTTCTCTCGCATAGTGACACTCAACAAGTTCTTGTTCACCACCAATATGAAACATATTAAAAACTCACATCATAAAAAGATTTCGCAACCAAACTAGACAACTCTACTGTGCGTAAAACTTCAACAACTTTTTCTGAGCTATCCCCATCCCCATATGGATTAACGACATTAGCTAATTCAGCTTGATAAGCGTCATCATAAATCATGGTCAGTGCCGATTTAATTTGTGATGAGTTCGCCGCAATATCAATCACACTTGAAGCTCGAATGCGCCCTTTTTGGCGGTCGCCCATATTGATACTTGCGACTTTAAACGTGGGCGCTTCGACAATACCACTTGATGAATTCCCCACTACAGCATCAATATAATGCAGTGCCGATAAATAGCGGCGCTGACCGAGTGACGTAAATGCAATGGCTTTATCGCCATGTGCAGCAACATACGTATCAATCAATGCATTAATCGCACGTCCCCCCACATCAGCATTGGCTTTAGTGAAAATCAATAACGTATCTTCTAATGCATCAAGCTCAGCCAATAACACATTAAAATTAGCAACCGAGGTTGCACTATCTTCCGTGGTTTCTGGATGATAAGTGATTAAAATATTTTTACGTTTCAGCTTACAATCAATTGACGCTTCAAATTCACTCTGGGTAAAAAACTGCATACGCTTAAAGTTATCTAACCCCACTTCGCCGACATTAAAGACGCTTGCAGGTTGCTCACCCATTTGAATGACGCGCTGTGCATATTCTTCAATCGCTGTGAAGTGTAATTGTGATAACTTAGTCACCGCATGACGGATCACATCATCAATAGCCCCTTCCGTGATCTCACCACCATTTAAGTGTGCAACCGGAATCCGCGCGATATTAGCCGCCGATACAATGGGGATCAGTTCATAACGATCACCCAGTACGAGGACAATATCAGGGGCTAGTTCATCAAATGCCTCAGCAAAACTAATCTGAGCCAAGCCCATACTTTTACTTACGCCAACGGGGCTATCTGAAGAGAGTAAAATTTCTATTTTTTTGGTAATTGCCATATCATCAGCAATAATTTGCTCAACGGTATAGCCAAACTCGGGCGCTAAATGCGTGCCAGTGACAATGAGTTGTAATTCAAGATCAGCGGCAGCATTTATATCATCAAGTAAACATTTTAATAAACCATACTCAGCACGTGTGGCCGTCACTACACAAATTTTACGCATGTTAGATTAACTCCCCAGCTTGGTAATCTTGCTTGGCTGGCGTGCCAATAATTTCATCCCAACGTGTAGGGGAAATACCCGAACCAGGGCGTTTTATTTCTACCATCTCAGCCGTGAGTATATCACCAGCGCGAATGTCACAACCAGCAATCAAACTTTTACGTACAATCACTCGATTTTTAACCTCCGTGGCAGTCGGTACTTTCCAACCATTACCCAAGGCAAGGTCGATATTACGGATAGCCGTTACCATCGCCGTTAATTCAGTTGGATCTAAGCTGGCTTTATGATCAGGACCTAACATGGTTTTATCTAAGGTAAAATGCTTTTCAACAATCGTTGCGCCTAACGCAACAGAGGCAACCGGCACTTCAATACCCAACGTATGGTCCGAATAACCGACTTTCACCCCTGGAAACGCGTTTTTAATAGTTTGCATAGCCAGTAAATTGACATCTTCTGGCGCGGTAGGGTAATCAGTCGTCGCATGCAGCACGGTGATATCCGCGAGCGCTAATCCAGCCTCTGTTAACACTGATAATGCATGTTCTACTTCGGCAAGGTACGCCATCCCCGTCGAAATAATCACAGGTTTACCAAATGCAGCGACATGACGCAAAAATGGTGTGTTGGTTAATTCACCAGAGCCTATTTTAAAGATGTCTTGTAATGAATCAAGAAATGTCGCACTTTGCTCTTCGTCCGGCGTCGACATAAACATAATCCCCAAGGAATCACAGTAAGCTTTTAATTCAGAAAAATCGTCATAGCTTAATTCAAGACGTTTCAACATTTGAAATTGTGATTCTTCAACTTGGGTATTTTCTTTTTGATACTCCGCCATTTCGGCATCTTCAGTCACAAGCAGTTCAGTTTTCCAAGTTTGAAATTTAACCGCATCTACGCCTGCTGTTACCGCCGCATCAATCAGCTGCTTTGCCAAGTTAAAATCGCCATTATGATTAACGCCTGCTTCAGCAATAATAAATGTTTTATTTCTCATATTTAAACCTCTTGAATGCGCTTTGATGAAGAACACTCTTATAACTAAATTTAGTAATAATTAAATACATACTGGTATTCAAGCTCAATGCTTAGGCACGATATAGCTGGAACATTTTTCGTGGATCATCTTTATTCTGTGACGACCATTGCTGATTTAACTCGGCACGTTTTTCCGGCATAAAATCTAGACCGGCGATAAAAAACGGTTTAATGTCACCAGAAAACTTAGTTTTAAATTTAAATAAGCTATCATCACTCGCAGACGTTCGCCCGCCACCTAACATCATCCATTTACAGCCGTTTTGTTGTGCACGTTCAAACGCAAAATCCAATAATGCATAGTTCCCATTTTCGCGTAATAACTCACTGTTATTTGCCGATAAATGGTAGTGAGCAAGCTCACCGGTTTGCATAAAAAAGCCCATAGACACATGTTCATCGGCTAATTTTACTGCTAACAGCTCTACGCCTGAAATGGCTGATAATTGATTAAAGTAATCACGATCAAAATAATAAAAATCTGCCGCTTGGTTTTTATCCATGGTTTGTTGATACAAACTTAAAAAATTGTCCATCGCATCATCAGCCTGATGACGTGTTAGCACTTTTTGGGTTTTGCGAATAATATTACGCGTCGTCTTTGAATATTTACTCCAACGCTCAGGCTGTTCCAAGGTTAAATCCACGATCACAACCTGACGCTCTTGGCAGAAAAAATCGAAGTATTCAGCATGTTGGGTTAATTGATTAAACGGATGAAAGCGGATGAATTCACAAACGATATGTTGCTTAATGCATTCTGCTTTATACGCACTAAATGCCGCAATCAAAAATGCATTGTCATAACAGTTGGTCAGCGGACCACCATAACCATATGGCGTTTCTAAGTCATATAGCTCTTCAGAAACCGGACTACCAGCAACCTGGGTGATCTGACGTTTAATCGATCTAAATATAATTTTATTCTCAGCTTGCTGAAAAACAAAATTAAACAATTCACCATCACTGTTTTCATATAACGCAGCATAAGCATCTTGATAATAAATATCCTCAGCCAAATTAATCGCGTGTTCAGTCATATTATTTTCCAACTGGGCTACTCGGTAAATTAATTAAATGTGCTTCCACCCATTCAGATACACTCAAATCGCCGCGTAGCGCATCTTTAAACATAGGGAGACGGTGCATGAGCTGCCAGATAGGTCGAGTCATGACACCACTTGCATTGGTTTTTTCTAACATTAAATTACGGCTATCAACATCAGGGCAAATAATGGCATTTAGCCAATAATTTGATTTTGCATATTCAGGCTCTTGCACAAACTGGAAATCTGATCCAGCAAAAAATGCGGCATAATGATCAGCCAATACACGTTTTTGTTCTAGAAATGTGGGCAATACTTCCATCTGCGCGCAACCTAATGCTGCATTCAGGTTTGGCATTCGATAATTAAACCCAGCCTCATCATGGTAGAACTCATAAGGATGCGGTACTTTCGCTGTTGTAGTTACGTGTTTAGTATGCAAACCAACGTCAGGATCGCGACACAATACCATGCCGCCACCACCGGTTGTAATGACTTTATTACCATTAAAACTAATCGCAGCAAACTCGCCTAAGCTACCAGTATGTTTGCCTTTGTAGAATGAACCAAGGCTTTCAGCGGCATCTTCAACTAGAACTAAATTCCAACGTAAGCATTCGGCAATCAGTTCATCCATTTCGACGGGATGGCCAAAGGTATGCATCGGGATCACAGCGCGAATTCGTTGACCCGTGATCTTATGTATACATTCACCTTCTGCATTCAATTTTGCAAACTGTTCTAGGTAAGTTGCCATCGATCGTGGACATAATCCGAGGCTTACTTTAGATACATCAACAAAAATAGGCTGTGCGCCCATATGAAATAGTGCATTGCAGGTCGCCACAAATGTCAGGGCTTGGGTTATAACAAGATCACCCGCTTGCACACCCGCCATGTACAAGGCAGTGTGCAGAGCAGCGGTCCCATTCACCGTCGCAACCGCTTTCCCTGCACCAGTATAACGTTCAATATGCGCTTCAAAATCATTCACATATTGACCGACACTTGATACAAATGTGCTATCTATGGTCTGATTAACATACGTCTTTTCGTTACCATTAAATGTAGGTACATGTAAGGGGATAAAGTCATCCGTTGCATAGGTATCACGGACAAACTTGATAAGTTTATTATGCATTTTGGTTTTTTATTCCTAATATAAGGCCTACATTTTACTGTCTAAGTATTTGCCGGTTTCTTTATGACCAAAATCGGGGATCATGGTAAAGAATAACTCGACAATTTGTTCTTTAGTCCAAGCGCAGTCTGTTTTCATTTCACGGATAGATTGTTCAAACAAGGTGACGAGTTCGGCATCAAATAGCGCTTCGTTTTTAATCACGCCTAAATTATTAAAACGTTGCATATCTAACGTTTCATTATCGGTGAAAAACTCTTCAAAGTCTTTTTCGCCCGTTGTGTCGCTATCCGTAAACAAACAAGGCCATTTACCTTGTTCTGGCAACGTATCAATCAATGCTCGGGCCTCATCTTCGTCTTGACACAAATGCGGTTCATAGCCCATCTGCTGCAGGTATTTAACCGCGATATCAGCAAACGAAATCAAATGCAGTGATTCGCTTAATTTAGGGAAAAAGATATCGCGGTTTTCACCAAAAATACACGACATCAAACATAATTCGCCCGACTCTTTTGGCGTCACGAAATAACGTTTAATATCTTGCGGAGCGACGATAGGTTGGCGTTTTTGAATGCGCTGATTAAACCCATGCAATAGTGAACCATCAGAGAAAGCCACATTGGCAAAGCGTGCGGTTGAAATCGTGATATCTGAACTACGACGCATCAGGAACATTTCCATGATACGCTTAGACGCGCCCATCATATTCACTGGGTTAGCGGCTTTATCAGTCGACACACAGAAATACTTCTTCGCACCTGCATCCGCGGCTTGTTGCATGGTTTTTTCTGTATTAAATACATTCACATCGATCATACGCATCAAGGTATACGGATCTTTTTCACTGCGCACGTGTTTGAGTGCAGATAAGTTTAAGACGTAATCGTATTGCCCATCAGCTTTAATAAAGGCGTCATATTCTAATGAACCGATATCGAGTGCGAATGTTTGAAAATCCCCCTCGATATAACCAAACGAACTGCGAATATCACGCACTAATTCCACCATGTTGTTTTCACTGATATCGACAACATGAAGTTTCTTTGGCTGACGTTTAAAGATCTCTTTTGTTACTGCTTGGCCAATTGAGCCTGCACCACCTAAAACTAAAAAACGAGATCCAGATACGGCTTGTTGTAGTTGTGTTTCATGTTGCTGAATATCGGCAGAGAAAAGTGCTTTTTCACGACCAATAAGAGATAGAATTGAACTCATAAAATTAACCTCATTATTATTTCTCTAAATCATGCGCTTTAGTATTCGCTAAGCAAAAACCTAACAAAATCACTGTCAACAACGGATAAAAAATTGCACCTGAATTATGTCTAAAAATAGCTTGGGTTAAACAATAGCCCATCATCATAATAATGCTTAACGCTGTGCAAGAAGCAATGGTTTTAACCTCGAGACTGCCTTTTTTATGTATTCGTCGGCAAATATATAGCGGAATAAGAAAAATCCCCATCAATGCGGAAAACCCCATAACCCCTTGGACTGATAGGCTTTCAAAATACTGGCTATGCGAATGTTGACTTAAATATTTTTTTGGTAATTTAATGATTCCATCTTTAACACGTTCGGTTTTCAATACTCTTCGCATCTCATAACCCGCCCCCAATAATGGATAGTCCATAAAGGTATAAATAGAATCTCGCCATAACTCAATACGAATGCCAGTCGAAGAATAAGCTTCGCCTTGCGAGTATTTACCTATTTCACTGGTCAGCGCCTTTATACGAGACGTTTTCTGTTCTAATTGGGGGGTTAAATTGACCGCGCAAAATATAAGTAAAGTAGGGAGAACTAATATAATAAAATTAACCAGCTTATTCTTTGATTCACGAATTGCAGAACGATGTGAATATAACAAGAATACTATAGCCAAAGGTACAAAAACCCAGCCACCACGCGAACCAGATAAATAA
>Ga0209396_1006356_pt1 | contig 10867 bp, 6 predicted proteins | sample GOMGulsemesocosm_6_FD_184638 | JGI IMG/M metagenome (GOLD analysis project Ga0209396, IMG submission 184638) | Methane-oxidizing microbial communities from mesocosms in the Gulf of Mexico - GOM8C Gulf of Mexico (SPAdes) (version 2) | ecosystem: Environmental > Aquatic > Marine > Cold seeps... | reverse complement strand
ATTAATCAAAGGCATTTCAATAACTTGGTTTAATAACGACAACCGAAGTTATAGCTATGAGTTGGAAGTTTCTAAGGATCAAGAAACTTGGGTTTCAGTACTTAGTTCAGAGTTAAGTTATGCCTTATCAACCCGTGCAAAATATATTGAAATCACTGAGCACACAGCGCATTACCTAAAAATAATTGTTAATGGCAACTCGCTTGATAACAACAACCATATTGTCGAAGTGGAAGCATTTGGCTGTCAAACGGACATAGCTTCTTCCATCAAATTAAATGATTGGTATTTAAGCATTCCTGTTGATAATAATCTTTATTCAAAAGCACAGAGTATTAAGGAATCAACGCTGACGAATGATTATTTTAATGCTGAGTTTTTCTTCCTAGATGACAATGGTGGTTTGGTATTTAGAGCTCCTATCGAAGGAGCAAAAACATCAACTAACACCAGTTACACCCGCACTGAATTAAGAGAAATGTTAAGACGTGGCGATACCAATATAAACACGCAAGGCATAAATGAAAATAATTGGGTATTCTCCAGTGCATCAATTGAAGAGCAGCAAGCTGCAGGGGGGGTTGATGGCGAATTGTTTGCTGAGTTAGCAATAAATCATGTCACAGTAACTGGTGATGGCTCACAAGTTGGCCGTGTCATCATTGGTCAAATTCATGCTAACGATGATGAGCCCATTCGCGTTTATTATCGCAAACTACCAGAAAATGATAAGGGCGCTATTTATTTGGCCCATGAAATATTAGGCGGCGATGATATCTATTATGAACTCATTGGTAGCCGCGCTAAGAGTGCAGAGAGTCCAGAACATGGCATAGAGTTGAATGAACGCTTTGCTTACCAAATATCTGTAGTTGGTAATCAATTAACCTTTACTCTTTCAAGATCCCAACAAGAAAATATTTCTGCAATCATTGACATGAGCAATAGTGGTTATGATATTGGTGGACAATACATGTATTTCAAAGCAGGTGTCTATAACCAAAATAACACCGGTGATTCTAAAGATTATGTGCAAGCTACTTTTTATAAAATTGAAAATACCCATTCAGCTTACAACACTGATTAAAGTCAAATAAGCGATCAATGACCAAGTAGAGCTTTAAGCTCACACATTATTAAGCCGGCAAGCAATAATTAACCGCGTCAAAAACTATTTAGTGCCGATGGGGTTAGTTAATTGCGATACAGGTTTATTGTTAGCTAACCCCCTGCCCCTACTTTACTAGCTCTTCATTTATCTTGGCTATGTTCATAAATATTTTGCATGAAACATAAAGATAAAATCATTTTATTTCATTAACCTACAAAAGTGGTTAACCAATCCATCATACACAAGCATACCAAACCGGATAATTGACTTGACAACCCGGTCATCTTGCCCGAGTATCTTTAAGCGCATTTGTGTAGATTAATGTCCTTAAATTATTTTTATCTACGGATAAATTTAAAATAATAAATAATAATACTGGTAAGGGAAAAACAATAATGAAAATTAAATCGCTAATAGCATCATCAATTATTCTAGCATTGAGTGCCTGTAATGACAGTACCATAGGTCCAGAGGTAGGAAGCTCTCCTGGCTCGGTAATGTTATCAGGAGATGCTATTGTAGGATCAACGTTATCAGCCACTGTTACTGATAACGATGGTTTAGAATCTGCGGATATTGCCTATCAATGGATGGCTGGTGATAAGGTTATTTCAAGTGCTACGTCGAGTTCATACTTGTTAATTGAAGCTGATGTTGATAGCACAATTACGGTTTCTGTCACTTATACAGACGATAATGGTCATAGTGAAATATCAAAATCTGCCCCTTCTGACACAGTAGAGATACCTGCTGTACCCAGTGAAGGCAGTATTACTATTTCAGGAGATGCGTTTGAAGGCAGTGTATTAACGGCGCTAATAACTGACGCTAATGGTTTTGGTGAGACTGAAGTAGAATATTTGTGGATGGTTGACGGCTCTGATATTACAGACGCCAATACAGATACTTATACTTTAACTGCGGCCGAATTAGGTTCAACAATTTCGGTTACCGCTACCTATACTGATAACGACGAATTTGAAGAGGCCGTGACCTCAGCTGTAACAGGTGTTGTTGTAATAGAGCCCCTAACCCCGGTTGAGCCAGTTGTACCAATGACTCAAGTAGCATCAATTACCGATAATATGACTGATGACGCTGGTGAATTACGATATAAACATAGCTCCGTTATAGAGGCAGGTAAACTTAGCTTATCTTTTGCAAAAGATGAAGTCATGACAGCAGACGGTAGTGCTAAAGAAGCTTATGTCGCCTTATATGGTAATTCAACGTCAACCAGTAAAGCGCTAGTTGATTTAAGAATTGGTAATGGAACATTCACCATACGCGATCAAGACAACATCACAGTAACAGCAACGTTCACACCGGGGGACTGGGTTGATGTTGAAATGACTTGGGATGCTTCAAGTGCTAGTGCCACAGTAGCTCCTTTAGTGACTATCACTATTAATGGTACCGCGGTAACTGTTGATGCTTTCCCCTCGGTTTCTAGTGAATTAGCCACAGTAATGGCTGGTGTAGAAACGGTAGTCTTTAAACTAAGTGATACTAGCTCAGTGGTAACAGGCGCTTATTTAGTTGATGACATTAAGCTTTATGCTGACATTGCAGGCACAACTATTGCCTTTGAAGATGACTTTGAAACTTACGCTATCGAAGACTCTCTTGATACTGACAATACTAACTCCCCATACAATTCAAGTACCGCTGAAGCGGTTGTTGTTGAAGCCGAGGATGCCGTGGCACCTGTAGAAACAACACCAGAGCCAACAACGACGAAAGTTGCATCAATCACAGATAACATGACTGATGACGCAGGAGAGTTAAGGTATAAACATAGTTCTACCATTGAAGCCGGTAAACTTAATTTATCCTTTGCAAAAGATGAAGTCATGACAGCAGACGGTAGTGCCAAAGAAGCTTATGTCGCCTTATATGGTAATTCAACGTCAACTAGCAAAGCGCTTGTTGATTTAAGAATTGGTAATGGAACATTCACCATACGCGATCAAGACAACATCACTGTGGCAGCAACGTTCACACCTGGTGACTGGGTTGATGTTGAAATGACTTGGGATGCTTCAAGTGCTAGTGCCACAGTAGCTCCTTTAGTGACGATCACCATTAATGGTACCGCAGTAACTGTTGATGCTTTCCCCTCGGTTTCTAGTGAATTAGCCACAGTAATGGCTGGTGTTGAAACGATAGTCTTTAAACTAAGTGATACTAGCTCAGTGGTAACAGGCGCTTATTTAGTTGATGACATTAAGCTTTATGCTGACATTGTAGGCACAACCATTGCTTTTGAAGATAATTTTGAAGCTTACGCCATTGCAGACTCTCTTGATACTGACAATGCTAATTCACCGTACAATTCAAGTACCGCTGAAGCGGTTGTTGTTGAAGTTACCAAGTAGAGATAGGTAAATGATGCTAGAGAAAACTAAGCAATTAAGGCGGCAATAGACCCTAATCAACCGGATAGAAATAGTGCTTTAACTAGCACTATTTTTTAATCGCCCTCTCTAAAGCATAATCAGCCATCATTACTCATATCCAACCTATATCCCCCCATATTTAGTTAAAGAAAAGGTGAAAATAATGTTATCCCCCCTTAAAGCATTACTGAGTATAACTATAATTTTGGTTATTACCGGACAGAGTCTTGCGCACACAAAAGAATTAAGAAATAGCCGTAATGAACTTATAATACTAAACCCTGCAGCTCAACCTGCTACCAACTTTGATTTATCTGATTGGAGTATTAGCTTACCGGTTGATACTAATAATGATGGTATTGCTGACAATGTTCCTGAAAGCTACCTTGCTAAAGGTTTATCAGTTCAACCACTTTTTTATACTGCGACAGATGGCGGCATGGTTTTTTATGCTCCTATAACAGGGCCAAAAACATCAAAAAATACTAAATATACTCGCAACGAATTACGAGAAATGCTCAGAAGCGGTAATACCAGAATCAAAACTAAAGGCATCACCGAGAATAATTGGGTCTTCAGTACTGCTAAAAGAAGAATTAGAAAGAAATCAGGAGGTGTTGATGGAACATTAGAAGCCACCTTAGCAGTTAACCATGTCACAACGACTGGCGATGCCAAGCAGGTAGGAAGAGTGATCATTGGCCAAATACATGCCACTAAAGACGAACCCGTTAGACTCTATTATAGAAAATTACCCCTGCATAACCGAGGAGCAATCTACATGGCTCATGAGCCTCTAACAGGTGATGAGCAATGGTATAATTTAATTGGCTCTAGTGCGAGCAATGCTATGGAGCCAACTGATGGCATTGAATTAGATGAAGTATTTAGTTATAAAATTCAGGTGGTTGGCTATTTATTAACGGTAACAATTATCAGACAAGGTAAAGCAGATGTTATTCAACAAGTAGATATGAGTAATAGCGGCTATGGCAATAGCGACCAATATATGTACTTCAAAGCAGGTGTTTATAATCAAAATAATACCGGTGAAGCGTCTGACTACGTACAAGCAACCTTTTATCAGTTAGACAATAATCACTGATACAGCAATCATTAAAACAATAGTGAGGCAATTTAGCTATAGTGATTTGTTCAACTATATTGCATTAGTATATTTCCTGCTATTTATTGCGAACCACCTACCCCAACAGGTTGTTTTTAATGTTTAAATTAACGTTATGAAAAAAGTTTATTATACTATTGCTCATAACGGCCTTTACTTATAAATCAAATACAACTGACACAATAAAATGTTAAACCGTTACTGGGGTTTGATTAAAAGGCAAAAATAGAGATGAAAGAATAATCCTTATTTCAATGACAATGGCGTATTAAATGATAAAAGCTTTCTTTATCACATATTCCAAAATGGACAGGGGTTTATGTTACTAAAGCTCATATAAATAGCGGTTACCAATACAGAATAAGTTGTTTACTCTCAGTTCTGTTTTTTAATGCACAATGTTTGCACATTGCTTTGATAATATGAACATAGTATGTTTTTTATAACATAATATAATCCATTTTTATAAAGTAGAAACTTAAATGAAAATTCAACATAAGCTATTTTTGATATTATTTGGCTTCAGTTTTTTGTTGGTAACCTCTTTGGTTTCCCTTATGCAATGGAGTATTGACAAGGGAATGATTGAGTATGTAAATACTAAAGAGGTTGAAATATTACAGCCTGTTGTTGCTATGCTTGCGCAAGAATATAGTCAAAAAAGCAACTGGGATAATATGCATGGACAGCATGATAAATTTCGACGTTTTATTTCAGAGACATCCAATAGCAACGAACTTTCTTTTAAAGATTTCAAACCACCACCACGGCATTTAGCTCAAAAGCCTCACAGACCCGATAAAAGCAGACCTCCCCATAAAAACAGACCTCCGCGAGACGGTAGACCGCCCCCTCCAAGAGATGGTGATGCTCACTATGCCTTGCTTGATATTAATGAAAACCTCGTTGTTGGTAATTACCCAACAACGTTTGAATTCAATAAAACTCAAATATTAGTTAATGAACAAATTGTTGGCTACTTTGCCATCTCAAAACGTAATAAATTGACCCAAGGATATGAGGTTGAGTTTATTAACCAGCAACAAAATTATTTGTGGATTATTGCCTTATCATCATTACTCTTTGTCGCTTTAATAACATTGCCTCTAGCACAGCACTTGGTAAAACCAATTAAACTAATAACTCAGGGCATGCATGCTCTAACACAAGGTAATTACCAGCAAGCTATCAATTTAAAACGAAAAGATGAACTTGGTCAACTGAGTCGTGATTATAATGAACTCGCCGTTACACTGGCTCAAAATGAAGCATCGAGAAAGCGTTGGCTTGCCAATATCTCACATGAATTGCGTACACCCGTCGCTATTTTACGGGGTGAACTTGAAGCCATGCTTGATGATGTTAGACCATTAGTAAAAAACAATGTTGCTTCTGCTAATGATGAAGTAAAACACTTACAACGCCTAATTGATGATTTGCACCAACTAACCAGTGCTGAGATAGGCGCTATGAATTGTTACAAAGAGCAGCAAGACTTAGTCAGTTTACTCAATGCCGAGCTGGATAAATACCATAGTTATTTAGCTGATGCCGATATCAGGCTTACCACTTCAATTACTGTACAAGAAGTTCCTTTTAACTGCGACAAAACAAGACTATGCCAGTTGTTTGAAAATATTATTAATAACTCAGTAAAGTACTCAAAATCTACTGAGCTTAATATCTCACTAACAATCGAGGAAACCCTAGGTGATGCTAAAGTAGCAATTATATTTGAAGATAACGGCATTGGCGTTGATGAAGAGCATCTGCCGAATCTATTTGAACATCTCTATCGCGTAGATGATTCACGTAACCGTAAAGACGGTGGTGCTGGTTTAGGTTTATCAATCTGCCGTCAAATAGTGCATGCACATCAAGGTGAGATTTATGCGAAACAAGCAAGTTTAGGCGGGCTAGCTATTATTATAAAACTACCCGTTAGTTAGGCTAGATAGTTACACACATTAAATACATATTATACGAGTTTTAAGTTATGCCAAAGACGATATTAATAGTCGAAGATGAAATCAAGCTTGCTAAGCTATTAGCAGACTACTTTACCCAAGCCGACTATATTCCTCATTTGATTCATCATGGCAATGAAGTTGTCGCATGGGTGAAAAACAACCAACCTCAAGCTATCTTACTCGATATCATGCTTCCAGGAAAAAGTGGCATTGAAATTTGCAAAGATATACGTCAGTTTTCAAATGTTCCACTCTTAATGGTTACCGCTAAAGTTGATGAAATAGATCGTCTATTAGGGTTAGCATTAGGCGCAGATGATTATATTTGTAAGCCCTTTAGTCCTAGAGAGGTTGTGGCAAGAGTTGATGCCGTGCTTAGACGCACTAACACAGTAGTTAATGATTTTACTAGTTTACAACTTGACGAACATCGTTTTACCGTGGGCTTTAATCACCTAGAAGTATCACTAACCTCAGTTGAATTTCAGTTATTAAAACCATTAGCAGACAAGCCTGAACGTATATTTACACGAGAGCAACTGATGGAAAATATGTATTCAGACCATCGTATTGTTAACAACCGTACTATAGATAGCCATATTAAAAAGCTACGTAAAAAGTTAGCAGGTATAAGCAAGGGCAAAGACTGGATACAATCTGTATATGGTACAGGTTACCGCTTAGTAGAGTAGATTTTCTATTTTAAGACCTTCCTCTTTTTTTGCACATTGTTTGCATTTTCTGTTGTTATTCTCTTAATACAAGTTAATTAATAATAGAGGTTTCCAATGAACATCCAGCTTAAAGCAATCATTGCTTTCATACTTTTTATCGTAATATCTAATCAAGTATTAGCTAAAAGGATGCAGCATAATAATGATGCTCGCCCACAACGACCAAGCTTTGCTTCCATAGACGCTAATGCCGATAGCAATATAAATGTTGATGAATTTTCATCACACAAACTACCTTTTGGCGATCATCAAACGGTATTTGACAGTATAGATTCCGATAACAACGGCTTAATTAGCCAAGAAGAATTTGAAAACCACAAACCTCCACGTCCACCTGCAAAAGATTTAAAAGGGAATAGACATGATTAATTCAATAAACTCTGCCATGCCTATGCCACCTCGGCTAAAAGCAGAGCAAAACTTATCAGATGAGCAGCAATCCTTAATAACAGAAACTTTATCGCAGTTTGACGTAGACAACTTGAGTGAAACAGATGCGGTGAATATTGTTGAAGTTTTCTCTCAAGCGGGTATTCAGCCTAGCTCCGCTCTTGAGCAGTCCATGGCTGAGTTAGGTTTTAATGCTAAAGCTGTTGGCGAGTTAGCAGGAATGCCTGAACAAGCAAATAGGCCACCTCCTCCACCACAACAATCATCAGAAGAAATAACATCAATAGTAGATTATTTAACTGAGTTAATGAAAGAGAAGTATGCTAACAATAATAGCAATGAGTTGAGTGAAGAAGACAAGCAATCCATTTTGCAGCAAGTCTTTGCAAAATTTGAAATAGAAGATGGTGAATCCATTATCAATACAACTGCGTAGCTTTTCAATAGACAGTGCTAACTAACCTTACTCCAAAAAAGAGCAATTTCAATAACTTGAAATTGCCCTTTTAAGTTTTAATCTAACTTTCTTTACTTAAACATTTCACATTTATTGCACATTGTTTGCACCCTCTTTTCATAAACTTTCATTTTCTTTGATAAAGAGTGAGACAAAAATGAAGTGTAATCCCCTAGTATTGTGTTCATTGCTATTAAGTAGCAGTTTGTTAGTGGCTTGTGGTGGCTCTAGTGAAAGCAGTGATACTACTGATACCTCACCAGACTCTGACGGTGATACCAGCACACCTACCTCAGCATCCCTGGTTATTAATGAGATTGTCGCTAATGCCGCAGATGGCGGTAACGATTGGATTGAGCTTTATGCCGTTGAAGGTCCAATTGCTTTAGCAGATTACACAATTGTTGATGATAGCAGTGAACATACACCTCAATCATTACCTGATATCTCTTTATCTCAAGGAGAATTTATTGTTATTCAAGCTATCGATGAAGAAGAGTCGCCACCAGAAAGCGGCTATTACGTCGCCTTTAAACTTGGCAGTGATGATGCTCTCACGCTATATAAAGGTGATGAAAAAATTGATGAGCTTGATTGGCAGGAAGGTGATGCCCCACAAGACTCAAGTTACGGTTTATATGTTGATGGTACCGGCAGTGCACAAACATTATCACCTACCCCAGCCGCAGCCAATGAAACAACGACAACAGACGTTGCTTTTGACCTTACCATTAATGAAAACACACCGCTTCGCATCAATGAAGTGGTTGCCAAAGATAGTGCTAATGGCTTTGACTGGATTGAGTTATACGTAACTGGAAGTTCTTCAGTAAATCTAAGTAACTACACTATTGCTGATAGTAATAATGAATTAGCTGTTTTACCAAACATAACACTTGCAGCGGGCGAGTTTTATCGCCTTTATGCAACGACCGATGTACTTGAAAATGAAAGCACCGTTGCCTTTAAATTGGGCGCAAGTGATCAGGTAAACCTGTATCAAGGTGATGATTTAGTTGACCAACTTAACTGGAATAAAGGCCAAGCATTAATTGGTTATAGTTATGGTCGCTTTCCTGATGGCAGTGATGGCACGCAAACACTTACCCCTTCACCACAAGCAACTAACCTAGCGGCAATACATGGGCCCTTATTGATTAATGAAGTTGTCGCCAATGATATCAACGGCGGTGATGACTGGTTTGAGTTATATAACAATAGCAGTGAAAACATAGCCTTAGCTAACTACCAAGTAATTGATAAAAGTGATGATATTGATCCCGTTGCCTTACCTGATATTACCCTAGCGCCCGGTGAATACATTGTTGTTTTTGCTACGGATATACAGATAAACGATCACTTTGTACCTTTTAAATTAGGTAACACTGATGAACTTAGCCTAGTGCTTAATGATGAAATTGTTGATTACATTGATTGGGATGACAGTGATGTAAACATCGGGTTTAGCTACGGCTTAAGTGCAGCTAACAGTAGTAAAAATAGTTGGCACAAAGATTTTCTAACACCAACACAAAGCAGTGAAAATGAATTAGCAACAGCTTTTAACCCTAGCATTGTGCAAACATTATCTATCAATATCAGTGAAGAAAATTGGCAAGACATATTAGCTAATCCACTGGCTGAAGAATATCACCAAGCAAATATCACCTTTAATGGCGTCACTTTAGAAAACGTAGCAATAAGGACTAAAGGTGGCTCAAGCTTAAGCAGTGTTGCCCGTTCAACCAGTAATAGATATAGCTTTAAAGTTGATATCAATGAATATGTGGATGGTCAAAAATTCTTTGGCTTGAAAAAATTTACCCTGCAAAGTTCGTTCAACGATCCTTCTTATATGCGTGAAGTTATTGCCTATGACTTACTTGATGAAATGGGCGTAGCAACACCAGATCATGCCTATGTGAATGTCTATATCAATGATGAATTATTTGGCTTTTATTTAATGGTTGAAGTTATAGATAGTGAATTTTTAGAAAACCACTTTGCCAATTCAAATGGTGATCTTTATAAACCCGATGGCACTGGTAGTGATCTGCAATGGATAAATGATGACATTACTAGCTATAGCGACATTAACTTACAAAACAATGAAGAAACCACGGATAACGGTGCCTTTATAAATTTTGTTGAACAAATGGCCAATGGCTCAGAAGAGATTATTGATGTTGATAGCCTACTTAGATACATGTCTGTCAGTGTTGCTTTATCAAACTTAGACAGCTATCACGGCACACTAGCGCACAATTATTATATTTATGAGCAAGACGGCGTATTTAGCTTACTACCTTGGGATTTCAATGAAGCTTTTGGCTCTTTTAATATGGGCTGTCGTACTGATATTAGAGCGTTATACATAGATGAGCCTACCAGTGGCTACCTTGACGAAAGGCCAATGGTCAGCAATGTTTTTGCTAACCAAAACAACCTTGAAGTTTACCATAACTACTTATGGCAACTTATTGATGGCCCATTAGCTGATGATGCTTTTGCTACTCGAGTTGCAGCAATAGCCGATTTAATTGATGAACATGTTGCCAATGACCCAAGCGGATTTTATAGCTATTCACAGTTTGAGCAAAACTTAACTACAACGGTAGATAGATTTTACGGCTTGACAGAATTTATGACATACCGTGTTGAAAACATGACTCAGCAATTG
>Ga0209396_1006355_pt1 | contig 10867 bp, 9 predicted proteins | sample GOMGulsemesocosm_6_FD_184638 | JGI IMG/M metagenome (GOLD analysis project Ga0209396, IMG submission 184638) | Methane-oxidizing microbial communities from mesocosms in the Gulf of Mexico - GOM8C Gulf of Mexico (SPAdes) (version 2) | ecosystem: Environmental > Aquatic > Marine > Cold seeps... | reverse complement strand
AAAACTGTTAGTTACTAAATGATAATTTCCCACTGGTGCGTTTGTTATAGGAATTTGATTACCGTCAGCATCTAAAATGGGACTACCATCAGCGGCTCGTTGAATTAAATCAGCTGCTAATACTCTTTTTAATTGAATTACATCAGAACCAATTTTCGCATCAGAAAAACATCCCATAGGGTTAGCATTACTGACAGTTTCTCCCCAAAGAGTTCGAAAATATCCTACCGCTAAAGGCAGTGTTCTATTGTTAACTCCTGCTCCTATACAATCATTTCCTGGGACAGCAAGTGTAGGTAAATAGCTAATTTGTGGCTGACCAACAGTTCCTATATAATCCCCCCAAAAATCTTGTTTTGAAATATCACCAGCTAGCAGACTTATGGCAAAGCGACCGTTTTCTTGTAATTCACCACTACTAGACGTTTCAGTAGTGGTAGTACGCATACCAACAAAAACACTTAACACGCCAGCAAAAATGACCAAGCCAATAGACAAAGCAATAAATACTTCTAATAAGCTAAAACCTTGCTGAAATTTACTATTAATTTGCTTCATATTTGATTTATGCACTCTTTCTTATTTCAAAAGACAAAGGTACCAGAGAACTGAGATACTAGAAGATAAACGCTTCAGCCAATACTTGTCTACGTTTACTACCCGTATCACCACAACCTTCAGTACTTCCATTAACTAATTCGGTTCTGCCCTGCCAAGTTATTACAACCGTTACAGCATTGATATTAACATTTATGCATGCTCTTCCATCAACTAAACCACCTGCGTTACTAGTGCCCTTTTTAACATCTGCCCCCATTAAAGCTAGTTCCCATTCATATAGATCATTAGTCGCCATTTCTGGCGTTGTGCATAAACCACCAATTGTTTTACAACGTTTACCAGGCTCAACATTTAAAGATACGCCATAATCTGTGCCAGCATAAATAGCTAGAGTAGTTGCATCATTACTGCGCATACGTTCAACAATATCTTGGGCCAAGCTAGAAGCTAATGAACGCTGCATGGCATCAAAGCTACCCTTTTTAGCGGTAGCCTGCATAGCAACAGCACCTAAAATTCCAGTAACCATAATAACTAAGGCGATCAAAACTTCGATAAAAGTCATACCTTTTTGTTTTACGGCACTCTTCTTGAGGTGACTAGTACAAAGGTGATGACTATTGAGACGTTGAAAATTAATACGTTGAGACATTTGCTTCTCTCTATATAAATTGACTCTTCATATTGCCAATGATGGTATCGACAAAATGCATAAGAGCTAACTGTAACAAAACAGGCTTGAAAAGAGTGATTTTCAGTTGGGGGGATGTGAAAAAAAGTTCTTTCAGTAAAAAAATATTTTTAAGTTTTAAAAATCTATTGTCTTTTAATATTATAGTATTTGAGACTACACCATTTTTAGGCATAAAAAAAGAGGGAGTCGATTTTGCATTAGCTAAAGACTCTAGGGTAAATTCATATGTGCCAAAAATCACTAGCGTGAACAGCATTAACCCATATCCTTTTTTATGTATAACTTCCTTAAATACACTCGAAATACGTATTAGTATTCCCAGATGTCTACAAAATCTAGTTTCCTTGGGTATAGTTACCACATTAACGGTTAAATTATAAACAGCTTAAGATTAGCGCAATTCTGCAGGTACTGCAAATACAATATCTTCTTTACGGCCAGGATATTCCGTAACCTCATGACCTCCAGAGCTTTTTAATGCTTCAATAACTTGCATAACTAAAACGGCTGGCGCAGACGCTCCAGCGGTAACGCCGATTTTATTGACATTATTAAGCCAAGAAGTTTCGATATCATCTGCAGTATCAATAAGGTAAGAAGTGGTACCTATTTTCTCAGATACTTCCCTTAACCTATTTGAATTAGAGCTATTTTTTGCGCCAACCACTAATAACAAGTCTACTTCGCTAGCGATAGCACGTACAGCATCTTGACGATTTTGAGTCGCATAACAAATATCATCCTTGCGAGGGCCTTCAATTAAGGGGAATTTTGCTCGCAGTGCATCAATTACATCAGAGGTATCATCAACTGACAATGTAGTTTGGCTACAAAAATAAAGTTTCCCAGAGTTTATTACTTCAAGGTTGAGCACATCATCTGCTGATTCAACTAAGTAAATTCCAGCTGATTCACTATCATACTGCCCCATAGTACCTTCAACTTCAGGGTGTCCTGCATGGCCAATTAGTATGCATTCTATGTTCTTACGACTCACACGCGCAACTTCCATATGTACTTTAGTGACTAATGGGCAAGTCGCATCAAATACTTTTAAGTCACGTTTTTTAGCTTCATTACGCACCGCTTTAGAAACCCCATGGGCACTAAAAATAACAGTGCTGTCGTCAGGTACTTCATCAAGCTCTTCTACAAAAACTGCACCACGACTTTTAAGGCCATCAACCACAAATTTGTTATGCACCACTTCATGACGTACATATATTGGTGCGCCAAATAAATCGAGGGCTCTGTCAACAATACTTATCGCTCGGTCAACACCAGCACAAAAACCACGAGGGTTTGCTAAAATAATTTCCATAGGTCTCTCAATACAATCTTGAAGTGATAAGTTGCTAGTTAAATCGACGAGTTTCGAAATAAAATAGGTTCATAACTTAAGACTATAAATTCACTTAAATTACAATATTTCGACTAGATCAATAACAAAAGTTACTGGCTGTCCCGCTAAAGGGTGATTAAAATCAATGGTCACTGAGCTACCATTAACCTCTTTAATCATGCCTGGTAGCTCTCCACCGGGTTGGGAAAATGTGATGATGTTACCAACCTTTGCTGGTACTTCCGCTGAAAACTTATCAATATCCATATAATGGATATTATCAGGATTAGACTCACCAAAAGCGTCGACAGCTTCAAGCGAAAACTCTTTACTATCGCCAGTAGTCATGCCTAATAACTGTGCTTCAAAAGCGGCAGAGATACTCTGGTCACCCATAATAATCTTAGCCGGTTTATTGTTTACCTTAGTACTGTCAGCAGCAGAGCCATCGCTCAACTTCATAGTAATGTGTACTAAAATTGTTGAATCAGCATTAATTGTTTTTTCATTTGTCATTTTTATCTTCTTATTCATTGTCATACTGTAAGTACGATTTATACTTTATCGCTTGATTCTGCAGTAAATGATTCTAAAATCATTAGAGCAGCACCAATGAAAATCATAGAATCAGCAACGTTAAAAGCAGGAAAGTGATTACCAGACCAATGAAAATCTAAAAAGTCGATAACATATCCAAACAAGGCGCGATCAATCAAATTTCCCATAGCACCACTTAGCATCAGCGCAACAGCAATACTTAATAAGGTTTGCGATTTAGGTGTTCTTGCTAACCACACCGTAAAAACAATACACGCTATAGCAGCAATAGCAGTAAAAAACCAGCGCTGCCAGCCCCCCTGATCAGCCAAAAAACTAAAAGCAGCACCGGGGTTGTGTACATAGGTGAGGCTAAAAATAGGTAACACATTTAACGATTCATATAGGTTAAACGAACCTGCAACCCACTGCTTAGTTACCTGATCAAGCACTAAACAGAGTAGCGTTAGCCAAAGCCAACGCAAGCCAGAATTATTAAAAGCTGTAAAAATTTTACTCAATGTAGAATATTCTCTTTTTCTTAAACAATAATAAATAAATAGCAGTTATTCAAAGCCATTTACTGATGGAACAAGAAGAAAGAACGGAGCCTATTACTATAGGTGAGTACTTTCGACGCAGTTATTACAGAAAAATGGCAAAGAACAAGGGTTATTTATGCATATTTTCTAGCTTCACCATCACCATCAACATTGGTAATACAGCGACCACATAATTCTGGATGAGCGTCATGAGTACCAACATCGGTAGTTACATGCCAACATCTATCACATTTAGTACCTTCTGCCGCGGCAACTGACAACCATAAACCGTCAATATCGGTTACCGTTGCGCTATCAGGAACTTGACTGCCATCACTAACGATATTAAGCGTTACTTTAGAAGTAATAAGTACAAAGCGTAATTCATCATCCAATTGAGCTAATTTTTGTGCTAAATCTTCCGTTGCATATAAAGTTACTTGTGCTTCAAGCGCTTTACCTACCGTTTTTTCTTTACGGGCAAGCTCTAATGCACGATTGACTTCAGCACGCACTAATAACAGTTCGCTCCAATATTCATTACCTAGTTCTGTGTCTTCTGGCATAGTTTCTAAACCATCAAACCAAACACCTGTGAAAACAAATTCATCACGTTCACCGGTTACAGGTGTTGGTAATGCTTGCCAAATTTCTTGTGCAGTAAATGATAAAATAGGCGCCATCCAAGCAGTCATTGCTTCAGCAATCAAGTACATCGCTGTTTGACAAGAACGACGGGCGTTAGAATCACTTTTTGCGGTATATTGTCTATCTTTAATGATATCTAAATAGAAGCCACCTAATTCAGTAGTACAGAAATTCATTAGCTTGTGTACTACCACATGGAATTCATATTCGTTATAAGCATTGATAATTTCATCTTGTAAACGTGCGGCTTTATCTACCACCCAACGATCAAGGGCAACCATTTCTTCAAAAAGAACAGAATGCTGTGCAGGTTCAAAACCATTTAAGTTTGATAATAAGAAACGTGATGTATTACGAATTCGACGATAAGCATCCGCTTGGCGTTTGAATATTTCATTACCAGCAGTGATCTCTTGGGTATAATTTACTGACGCTGTCCATAAGCGCAAAATATCAGCACCTAAGGTATTAGTGATTTCTTTTGGAGTGATCACATTGCCTAATGATTTAGACATTTTGTGTCCGTTAGCATCAACAACAAAGCCATGGGTAAGTACTTGCTTATACGGAGCTTTACCGTTCATAGCGACAGAAGACATCATTGATGACATAAACCAACCACGATGTTGGTCTGAGCCTTCAAGGTATAAATCAGCAATACCATCAAACTCTTCTCTGGCATTGATAACTGAATAGTGGGTTGTACCTGAGTCGAACCATACATCTAATGTATCAGGTACTTTGATGTATTCTTTGGCATCATCTCCAATAAGTTCGCTAGCATCTAAATCAAACCATGCTTGAATACCTTTCTCTTCGACACGCTTAGCTACTGATTCAATTAATTCAATACTGCGTGGATGCAACGCACCGGTATCTTGATGAATAAATAACGCCATTGGCACGCCCCACGTACGTTGACGTGAAATACACCAATCAGGGCGTCCTTCAACCATAGATTCAATTCGACGTTGACCCCAATCAGGGATCCATTGTGTTTTTTCAATTTCGCTTAATGAGTCCTGACGTAAACCTTTCTTGTCCATGCTAATAAACCATTGTGGCGTTGCACGGAAAATTAATGGCGTTTTATGACGCCAGCAATGTGGGTAAGAATGCTCTAATGCATGATGATGTACTAATGTGCCATGCTCTTTTAACGTTTCAACGACATTAGCATTGGCTTTAAAAACATGCTGGCCGGCAAATAATGGGGTGTCTTCTAAATAAACACCGTTTGCACCCACTGGGTTTGCTACTTCTAAGTTATACAGTTTACCGACAACAAAATCTTCAACACCATGGCCAGGAGCTGTATGAACACAACCTGTACCAGAGTCAGTGGTAACATGGTCACCTAAAATCACTGGCACAGTGAAATCATAAAATGGGTGTTTAAGTTGAACTAAGTCTAACTCCGCGCCTTTACAAAAACCTAATGCATGGTATTTATCAATACCAAAACGATCCATACATGAGGTAACTAAATCTGAAGCTAATATTAAACGCTCTTTGCCTTGCCCTGTTTCACATTGCACTAACGTATATTCAACATCAGCATTAACTGAAACTGCGCGGTTAGCGGGTAATGTCCAAGGAGTTGTTGTCCAGATAACAACAGAAACAGCTCCCTCACCTTGATGATTTTCAGGATGGTTAAATTTATCAACTATATTTTGATCTACAGCAGTAAATTTCACATCAATTGCAGGCGATTGTTTATCTTTGTACTCCACTTCAGCTTCAGCCAAAGAAGAACCACAATCTGTACACCAATGCACTGGCTTGAAGCCTTGATGTAAGTGACCGTTTTCAGCAATTTTGCCTAAAGAACGAATAATATTCGCTTCAGTATTAAAATCCATCGTAAGGTAAGGTTTTTCCCAATCAGCAAAAACACCTAAACGTTTAAAGTCTTCACGTTGAGCACTCACTTGCTTAGCTGCATATTCACGACACTTTTCGCGAAAAACACTGGCAGACACTTTATGGCCAGGTTTACCTACTTTTTTCTCTACCATTAATTCAATCGGTAAACCATGACAATCCCAACCAGGCACGTAAGGTGAGTTGAAATCAGACAATGTTTTCGATTTAACAATAATGTCTTTTAATATTTTATTTACCGCATGACCAATATGAATATTACCGTTGGCATAAGGAGGTCCATCATGCAAAACGAATGATTTTTTACCTTTTTTTGCTGTACGAATTTTTCCGTACAAATCTTTATCAGCCCATTCTTTGAGCATATTAGGTTCACGGTTTGCCATGTTGCCTTTCATGGCAAATGACGTGGCTGGCAAATTCAGGGTATGTTTATAATCACTCATTAAAATCATTATCCGGTTATTTAAATTTTTCAAATTATCAGGCATATGCCTAACTTTGTTTAATTACTTACTTAATACTTGTTTAGCCTGCTCACTATCTTGCTTGATTTGCGCTTTTAACGCGTCGAGGCTATCAAACTTCATCACTTGGCGAAGTTTTTTCTTAATTATCACTTCAATGCATTGACCATATAGATCATCATTAAAGTTAAAAATATGTACTTCTAATTGTTGTCTTATACCATTTACTGTTGGTCTAGAGCCTATATTAGCAACACCATTAAAAGTGCCATTATTGGTGTTAACTATTACAGCAAAAACACCATCTAAAGGAGATTTTCTCCTTTTTAAGAGAACATTTGCCGTTGGAAAACCTAGCTGTCGTCCACGTTTATCTCCATGGAAAACCTTCCCTATTATTGAATAAGGTCTGCCTAGCATGTTCTCAACGTCGTTTAAGTTATCTTGCTCTAATGCTTGCCGTATGGCGGTGCTACTCACGCGACAGTTAGCCATTTTGCAACTAGCGGTATCCGTTACATCAAAACCGAATTTTTTTCCCGCTTCAGATAACATGGTAAAATCACCAAGGCGATTTTTACCAAAATGAAAATCATCGCCAACAATTAAATGCTTTATGCCTAATTTTTCCACTAATAACTGTTCAATAAAGTGCTGTGCTGTTTGGCTAGCAAATTTACGCGTAAAGTTAACGCAAATTAATCGCTCAACACCTAACTCTGCAAGCAGTGAATACTTATCCCGTAAACGACAAAGTCGTGCTGGCGCTTTATCTCCTGCAAACAATTCTTGTGGTTGTGGTTCGAACACTAGTACCGCAGCAGCACAATTTAATACCTTTGCTTTAGCAACTAAGGCAGCAATAACACGCTGATGGCCTTTATGAACACCATCAAAATTACCTATAGTTAACACACAACTATGATCTTCTGGCTGAATATTATGTATACCGCGGACTAACTGCATTGCTATTTATACTGCCTTTTAACGACCAAAATCTAAATAATTCACTTTTACTTTTCCACATAGAGAAGCGTTAACACACATAACAATTGATCTTCTGGCTGAATATTATGTATAACGCGGACTAACTGCATTGCTATTTACACTGTTTTTTAACGACCAAAACCCAAATAACTAACTATTTGCTTTGTGTTTTACAACCTAAAGCCAATATATAGATAAAATAAATCGCCGAATTATATATTAATGAGCGAAAATAATCAGTACTTGATAAATATTATTTTAATTTTTAACCTTAAAGTCGCCAAGGCGGATTCCTAATAAGGCAATCATAATAAAATAACTTAAACATCCTCCGCCAATGCACATGAGTAACTGCAGAACTTGCTCAGTAAAGCTCATCGCTAACCACACAGTAAAATCACTGGATAATTGATACACCACTAATGCCATCACTGCTGCTGATAAGACTAATTTACCAATAAACATTTTTGTGCTTTTTGACAAATGATAAACACCAGCTTCCTTTAAACCGCGATAAAGCAGCCAAGCATTTAATGTTGCCGACATAGTCGTTGCTATTGCTAAGCCGACATAACCAAAAAATGGCGCAAGCATTAAATTAAAGGCCATATTAGCAACCATCGCAATGATGCCGATTTTTACCGGTGTTTTAGTATCTTGCCTAGCATAATAACCTGGTGCTAGCACCTTGATAAACATAAAGCTTAACAAGCCTGACAGATAAGCAAATAATGCATATGACACCTGCAAAACAGTATCTTGACTAAATTCACCACGCATAAATAAAATCATAATTATTGGTTGGGCAAGTACCATAAGCCCAGCTAAAGCAGGCCAACCAAACAAAGAAATCACCTTAATACCCCAATCTAAAGTAGACGTGAATTCTGTAGGGCTATTTTTACTGTGCAGCTTTGCCAAGCTTGGTAAAATAACCGTCGCAATACCAATACCAAATAACCCTAACGGAAACTCTAACAATCTATCCGCGTAATACAGCCAACTAATAGAGCCTGTAATTAAAAAACTGGCAATTAACGTATCAAGCAGTAAATTTATCTGAGTAACAGACACGCCAAACAATGCAGGGACTATCAATTTACGAATTTTAGTAACGCCTTTACTGTGCCAAGACCAACAAGGTTTAACTAAAACCCCCGCTTTATACAAAAAAGGAATTTGAAATAGAAACTGAATCAAGCCTCCAAAAAATACCCCCCAAGCAAGTGCATAAGCTGGGCTTTGTGTATATTCAGCGCCATACACCGCCATTAAAATAATAGCGATATTAAGCAGTACGGGCGTAAAAGCCGCAACTGCAAATCGCCCCATAGTATTGAGTACAGCCCCCGCAAGTGCCGTAAAGCTAATAAACCACAAATAAGGAAAGGTGATTTTTAATAAACTAGCCGCTAACTCAAATTTTTCACCGCCAACACTTTCGGGACCATTGTTAAACCAATCAACAAACCAACCTCCACCAAATAAAATAACAAACAACGGTGAAGCCAACATGCCAAATAAAGTCACTAAAGTAATAATTACACCTAACGTACCAGATACTTGTGCGATTAATCGCCGCGTCTCATCAAGAGAAACATCATGCTTTACCTTGTCATCATAGTTAATAAGGTCTTTGTTAGCTTTTTCTTTTGCTTCTGCATTTTTTTCATCTTTGGTGTGATATTCACTTAACACTGGAACAAAAGCCTGAGCAAAGGCTCCTTCAGCAAAGAGGCGACGAAAAAAATTAGGGATTTTATTGGCAAAAAGAAAAACATCCGCCATAACGCCTGCGCCCATAACATTCGCAATTACTACATCGCGTACTAAGCCTAACACACGAGAAACCAAGGTCATCACACTGACAATAAGCCCTGATTTTATTAACTTTTTACTCAAAAAAATGTCCTCGAAAATAATATAAATAAAGGAATAAAATAATTAACTAAAAGAAGCGGCTATTATGTAATGATTTTATGTATATAAACAATGTATACTTACCTCCGTTCACAACAGGAACAAGCAAAATTCAGTTTAATTGCTTTTTTATTCGATAAAGCAATTAAATCATTTGACAATCAGCTAAAAAAAAGGCATATTTCGTCGCCTTAAATTTAAGCTTATCTAACATTTTTTAGGAGTCACCTTGGCTAACTCAAAGCAAGCTAAGAAGCGCGCAGTACAATCTGAAAAGCGCCGTCAACATAATGCAAGCCGTCGCTCAATGATGCGTACTTTAGTTAAAAAAGTAATCGCAGCTATTGAAGCCGGTGATAAAGAAGTAGCGACAAAAGAATTAGCCGCTGCTACACCAATTTTAGACCGTTATGCAAGTAAAGGTCTTATTCATAAAAACAAAGCAGCTCGTAGTAAGAGCCGCTTAAATGCTGCTATTAAAGCCCTATAGGCTCGATAGCACTTTATGTTTTTCTGATTACTTATTGTAATATTTAAAAAACCGACTTTAGTCGGTTTTTTTATATCTGTAATTTGAGCTATACGTTTAGTACAAAAACTTTACACTTTATTAACATTTTTATTCTTCTCCCTATTGCACTTACCAAGAAATTTTCTTAGTCTCATATCAAGATAACAATTGAGACTTACCATGATATTCTCCAAACTTAAAACACCCATGACAAAGATTGCAGCCATAGTGTTACTCGCTACAACTTCATTAACAGCTTGTAATGAGCAATCAACTAACACAGCAGCAAAAGAAAGCGCTGCGTCTTCTAAAGAACAAAAACAAGCTTCAGTGCAACTCATTGAAAATTACCCTAGTCGTCTAGATATCTACAAAGAAGTTACCTTAACAGCCGATTTAAGCCATTTATCAGCCAACCAAAAAAAGATGGTATCGCTATTAATAGATGCATCTAAAATTATGGACGATCTATTTTGGCAACAAGCATTCTCACAAGACAAAAAAACATTTCTATCATCAATTAAAGATAAAAAAGTTCGCCGCTTTGCTGAAATTAACTATGGCCCTTGGGATAGATTAGACGGCGATAAGGTTTTTTTAACACAAAATATAGATAAAACGCATGGTGCGGAATTTTACCCCAAAGATATGACTAAGGCTGAATTTGAACAAGCTGATTTAGCCAACAAAGACGGATTATATTCAATTATCAGCCGCAATGACGAAGGACAATTAATGACGATTGCCTACTCTGAAATGTACAGTGACGAG
>Ga0209396_1006354_pt1 | contig 10869 bp, 10 predicted proteins | sample GOMGulsemesocosm_6_FD_184638 | JGI IMG/M metagenome (GOLD analysis project Ga0209396, IMG submission 184638) | Methane-oxidizing microbial communities from mesocosms in the Gulf of Mexico - GOM8C Gulf of Mexico (SPAdes) (version 2) | ecosystem: Environmental > Aquatic > Marine > Cold seeps... | reverse complement strand
TGGTTTCGACGCTAAAACGAATCAAGCAATTATCGATCAAATTCATGCCATGTTAGTGCAAGCATTAACTGAAATTTAAAGAGGCAGTTGTTGTGTCTATACATCGAAGTAGTAGAAAGTATCACAAATGGTTGATGTTATTCATTGGTTTGCAGTTGGTTGTTTGGTCTTTTTCTGGCGCTTATATGGTATTGATGGATATAGACTATATTCATGGCGATTCTTTAATTGCAGAAACAAAACAGCACATAACCCCAAAACAGGTTAATTATTCCTTCAGGCAATTATTGATAGAGCATCCACAGGCCAGCCAAGTCGAGCTGGGATTTATGGTGGATGAAACGGTTTATCGCTTTAATCTTGCTAAACAGAAAATGGTTGTTTCAGCTAACGATGGTCAGCAACTTTCGCCAATTGACAAAGAGCTTGTTATTAAAATAGCTAAGCAAAATTATGTTAACAAAGCAGCTGAAATCATTAGTGCTCAATTGATAACAGAGCAGCCACCTGCAGAAGTTAGCGCGAGACATCTCCCTGTATGGCGTATTGACTTTGACGACTTTGCTAGCCCAAGTTTTTATATCAGTGTTAACTCAGCTCAACTAGTAACTAAGCGCCATAGTTTTTGGCGGATTTTTGACTGGATGTTTGTTTTTCATGTGATGGATTATCGTGACGGGGAGCCAACCAATAAGCTGTTATTGATTTTTAGCCTGTTGGCATTTGTCGGAAGTGTTTTCGGTGTGGTATTAACTTACTTTAGGCTAGCGCCTAAACACAATAAACAAGCTATGCAAAAGAATAAAAGGTTACAAAAACATAAAAGTGTAGGCAATTATGAGAAAAGCTAATAAAAAAAAGTCACAGCTTTTCAAGCTTTCAACGATCAAGTCATTGCACAAGTGGTTATCGCTGTTGGTCTTTATTCAATTATTTATTTGGTTAGGCTCAGGGCTATTTTTTAATTTGATGGACCATTCAAAAGCGCGAGGTAATCAATACAAGCAATCGCTTACTCAAGCAGGTATTGAAATAAAACCTTTGTTTAACACTCAAGCGCTTTTGGCACAAAGTGACAGAGCGGTTAAAGAGGTTTCACTCATTCAACGTCTCGGTGAGCCCTATTATCTTTTAACTCATGAAAAAGGCCTATATAGGCACTTTGAAAGCCATTTTAGCTTGGTTAATGCATATAGCGGTGAAGTTAAAGTTGTAGATGATGAAATGGCTACGGCGCTTGCACAGGAAACTTATAGTGGCTCAGCCAAAATAAGTAAAGTAAGCAAGGTTAAGCCACCTATTGCAGACTTCCTAAAAGAGAAAAATATACTATGGCAAGTCGATTTTTCTGATGAAGTTAATACCAGTGTTTATATAAATGCTAGCTCTGGCAGATTAGTAGGGCACAGTAATGATGATAAACGTTTTGCTGATTTTTTCTTTATGCTGCATTTTATGGATTACTCTTCTCTTTTTGGTATGTCGAGCAGTGGTTTTAATAACTGGCAGATAATCTTCTTTGCTTTACTAACCTTAGTCTTTTGTTTAACCGGACTGATTTGGACTTTGGAGTTATTGGTAAAGGGGCGCTACAGGTAAGTTAGGAAGTTTGAAGTAGAGTAGGTGCTAGGCGGGGAGCTAGCTGTTGTCATTGATAATATAAATTAAAGTGTCAGAAACAAAAAAACGAAGAACGAGATGAACTCTTTCTTCGTTTTTTTAGCTTAGCTTATAAGTTAAACTTATACAGCTAGTACGTTTTCTGCTTCAGGGCCTTTTTGACCTTGTTTAACAGTAAAAGTAACTGCTTGACCGTCAGCTAGAGTACGGAAACCGTCTCCAGAGATAGCGCTGAAGTGAACAAACACGTCAGGACCATTTTCTTGCTCTATAAAACCGAAACCTTTAGTTTCGTTGAAAAATTTAACTTTACCAGTAACTGTATCAGACATACTAACATTTTCCCGTAGTCATAAAATAATAATGTGGTTCTATTCCGAAATGGATAGAAACCGTTTTCACCCGAGTAAATGCCCTCTACCAAAAAGTACAGGAAGAGGAAGGAACAAACCATATTCGACACAAAGAATGCTTCAAACAACAGTTTGCATTGTTTAAATCTGCCTGTGTAGAATATTCAAGTATATCAGTACACTAAAGTGTATAAGATAGAAAACCTACAACAAAAGTCAGTATAAACCTTCATCTGCAACGCAAGAACTCAACGCAAAAGTAGTCTAGCATAGTTATTTTTAAGATGCTTTATAAAAAAACAGATTAGTTCAATATTTCTTTGTTCTAAATGAGAAAAATTAGTAAAGGCAGTGTTAATACATTGAGGGGAGCAGGAAAAAGGCGGTTTTAATAAAAAAAGGATAACTAGGTGAGCCAGTTATCCTTTTTTATTATGGTTTATTCCAATGAACTATAAAGCAGCAATTTGTACTTTTTGTTCAAGGATTTTAGCCAGTGTTGATTCAGCGTCGGCTAACTTTGCTTGTTCTTTTTCAATTACAGCAGCAGGAGCTTTGCTAACAAAGTTTTCGTTACCTAACTTACCGCGAACTCTGCCTGCTTCTTTTTCAAGCTTCTCAATGGCCTTATCTAATCGAGCCAGCTCTGCTTCTTTATCTATTAAGCCAGCCATTGGTATAAGCACTGATAAGTCACCTACTATAGCAGAAGCTGAAGCAGGGCCTTGTTCATCATCAGCCAATACGGTAATGCTTTCAAGTTTTGCTAGTGAACTTAAGAACTGTTCGTTTTCATCTAAACGACGTTGATCGTTGTCATTAACGTTTTTAAGCAATACCGGTAATTCTTTACTTGGCGAGATGTCCATTTCACCACGGATGTTGCGAATGGCAATAATGAATTGTTTAACCCACTCTAAATCGTCAATCGCTTGCTGATCACAGTTTTCCTCATTAAATTGTGGAAAAGCTTGCACCATAATTGAATCATCAGTTTTATTACCTTTGATCTGGTAGTCACTTAATGGCTGAACACGCTGCCAAATAGTTTCAGTAATAAATGGCATGATAGGGTGCATTAAACGTAATAAAGCTTCTAAAACGTTTACTAAAGTATGACGTGTGCCACGTTGTTGTGCTTCATTGCCTTTAAACAATACAGGTTTAGTTAACTCTAAGTACCAATCACAGAACTGGTTCCAAGTGAATTCATACAAGGCTTGTGAGGCAAGATCGAAACGATAAGTATCAAAGGCTTCATGAACTGTTTTAACTGTTTGCTCAAACTGACCTATGATCCAACGATCGGCAAGAGATAACTCCATTTCTCCCCCGTCTTTTCCACAATCAAACTCTTCGGTGTTCATCATTACATAACGGCTAGCATTCCATAACTTATTGGTAAAGTTACGGTAACCTTCAAGACGTTTCATGTCCCAGCTAATATCGCGACCAGTGGTCGCAACTGAGGTTAAGGTGAAACGTAGCGCATCAGTACCGTGTGCTTCAATACCTTCTGGATATTCTTTTCGGGTAAGCTTTTCAATTTTCTTGGCAAGCTTAGGTTGCATCATGTTGCCAGTACGCTTTTCTAGTAAATCTTCTAAAGAAATACCATCAATCATATCTAAAGGATCAACAACATTACCTTTTGACTTACTCATCTTGTCGCCATTTTCATCGCGAATAAGGCCAGTCATGTAAATCTTTTTGAAAGGAATTTGTGCTTTACCATCTTCATCTTTGTTAAAGTGCAGCGACATCATGATCATACGCGCAACCCAGAAGAAAATAATATCAAAACCAGTGACTAATACATCAGTAGGGTGGAAGGTTTTTAAATCTTCAGTATCCTTTGGCCATCCTAAAGTAGAGAATGTCCACAGTGCTGATGAGAACCAAGTATCAAGTACATCATCATCTTGGCGTAACTTCATGTCGCTAGCAATGTCATTGTTAGCACGTACTTCTTCTTCAGTACGACCAACGTACACTTTACCACTTTCGTCATACCAAGCTGGGATTCGATGTCCCCACCAAAGTTGACGTGAAATACACCAATCTTGAATGTTATTCATCCAAGAAAAATACATGTTTTCATATTGCTTAGGCACAAATTCAATTTGACCATCTTTAACAGCATCAACAGCAGGACCTGCTAATTTTTCAACACGTACATACCATTGGTCAGTTAACAGTGGCTCAATGATAACGCCAGATCTATCACCGTATGGTGCAACTAAGTCATGGTCTTTTACTTCAACCAATAAACCTAACTCGTCAAACTTAGCAACGATAGCTTTACGAGCAACAAAACGATCCATACCGGCGAATTCGCTTGGTAATTCAGTATCGTAAGCATCACAAGCTTCACCCTTAGTATCATAAACTTCAGCGCTTGCTAAAATAGCGGCATCTTTATCTAAGATATTAATTTGTGGTAATGCGTGACGTTTGCCCACTTCGTTATCGTTAAAGTCATGGCCAGGAGTGATTTTTACACAACCTGTGCCTTTTTCCATATCAGCATGATCATCACCAACAATTGGAATTAAACGATTTACTAAGGGTAATAATACTTTTTTACCAATTAAATCTTTATAACGAGGATCTTCAGGGTTAACGGCAACACCCGTATCACCTAACATGGTTTCTGGGCGAGTGGTTGCTACCACTAAATAATCAAGACCTTCAGCGGTTTTTGCGCCATCAGCTAACGGGTAGCGAAGGTGCCACATGTGGCCTTTTTTGTCTTTGTTTTCTACTTCTAAATCTGAAATAGCGGTATGGAATTTAGGATCCCAGTTAACTAAACGTTTGCCACGGTAAATAAGATCATCTTCAAATAAACGTACAAACACTTCTTGTACTGCTTCAGACATACCGTCATCCATAGTAAAGCGTTCACGTGTCCAATCGATAGAGTTACCTAAGCGACGCATTTGTTTGCCTATGGTACCGCCTGACTCTTCTTTCCATTCCCAAATTTTGTCAATAAAACCTTCACGACCATAGTCATGACGTGTTTTATCTTCTTCAGCAGCAATTTTACGTTCAACGACCATTTGTGTTGCGATACCCGCATGATCACAACCCGTTTGCCATAAGGTATTTTTACCTTGCATGCGCTGGTAACGAATAAGCGTATCCATGATGGTTTGCTGAAAAGCATGACCCATATGTAAGCTACCAGTAACATTCGGTGGTGGAATAGCAATACTGTAACTTTCACCTTCACCTGTTGGGCTGAAGTATCCTTGCTCTTCCCAGCTTGTATAAAGGGACTGTTCAATGTCGGTAGGGTTAAAGGTTTTTTCCATCATTTTATCCGGTAATAGGTTTAATAGTTGTTCGTTGTTTTGTTGCTTTACTGTTTAATAGTCTTCAAATCAGTAAGGCTCAACAAAGTAAAAGTGAAGCAAAATAAGATGCAACGTTTATTGAATTTGTCTTTGTGTTAGGTAAGTTACTCTTTGGCAACTTGCTCTGACACGGTTACCGCTTGGTTATCTACTTGAAATCCCCATTGTCGGCAAGTTTTAAAGCGTTCTCTCGCTTGTTGTTTAAGTGTTTCATCACTAGGCACAAAATCTACGATAAATTGAAATTGGTTAGCAAAGTTAGGCACTTCACTGTTTAAATTAATCAGCACAGCGCGGCGCCCTTGTGGTGCTTGATAACCTATTTCAACAATAGCGCCTTGCTTTGGTCCTTCACCAACTAGGTTGTGGGGTACAAAACTGTCGCTATCAAATGCCCAAAGCATTTCATCAATTTGCTCAGCATGTTTTTGGTCTTGAGCATAAATATAAACACGCTGATTTTGTCGATAAAAATGACTGGCTTGCAAACAAGCATGATAGATCGCAGAACGTGTATCTTTTATCGACTCGTCCGTCACATCATCTTTAAGTAGATAAAACATTACTTGGGTTTGCATTTTTTTTACCTAAATTGAAAGCCTAAATTTTACAAATTTAGACCAAAAGACCTAATCTCATAGGTTTAATTTTACCGGTCTAATTTAATAACTAAACCCTAATAGCGTAACTATTAGGGTTTAGTGTTTACTCTATTGGCAGGGAAGTAGCCTACTCGCCTTGTTCTTGACCAGCACGATTAAGTAAAAACTGCGTTAGCATACTTACAGGGCGACCTGTTGAACCTTTGTTTTTACCACCGCGCCATGCAGTACCGGCAATATCTAAGTGAGCCCAGTTATATTTCTTAGTAAATTTCGATAAGAAACAAGCGGCGGTAATGGTACCCGCTTCTTTGCCACCTAAGTTGGTAAAGTCAGCAAATGGGCTTTCAAGTTGATCTTGATAATCATCCCACAACGGCAAACGCCATGCTCTGTCACCACTTTGTTCTGAAGCATTTAACAACTCATGGGCAAGAGGATTATGACTACTCAATAAGCCTGTTGCATGTGCGCCTAAAGCCACAACACAAGCACCCGTTAAAGTAGCTACATCAATAACCGCATCAGGGTTAAAACGTTCAACATAAGTAAGTGCATCACATAAAACTAAACGGCCTTCAGCATCGGTATTAAGTACTTCAACTGTTTGACCAGACATAGTTGTTAATATATCACCAGGACGGTAAGCATTACTGCTTGGCATGTTTTCACAACCGGCTAAAACACCAATAACATTGATAGGTAATTGCAGTTCAGCAAGTGCATGCATTGCACCTAATACACCGGCAGCGCCACCCATGTCATATTTCATCTCATCCATGCCTAGACCTGGTTTTAATGAAATACCACCACTATCAAAGGTTAATCCTTTACCCACTAATACCAGTGGTTTTGAATCATCAGCAGCACCGTCATATTTAATGATACTCATTAATGACTCATTGACTGAACCTCGACCAACCGCTAAGTATGAACCCATACCAAGCTCTTCCATTTCTTTTTCGCCAACAATTGTCGTTGTAACATTGTCGTAATCATTTTCAAGAATCCTAGCTTGTTCAGCAAGATAAGCAGGATTACAAATGTTTGGTGGCATGTTAGCCACATTTTTACAGGTAGTAACACCTTCAGAAATAGCTAAAGCATGAGCAACGGCACGTTCACCAATAGGTAATTCACGGCGAGTTGGTACATTAAAAATAATTTTACGTAAAGGGCGACGAGCCTCAGCTTTACGGGTTTTCAAACTGTCGAAGCTGTATAATCCATCTTGTGCGGCTTCTACTGCTTGGCGAACTTTCCAATAAATATCACGACCTTTAACATGTAACTCAGACAAGAAACAAACCGCTTCCATTGAGCCCGTTTCATTTAGAGTATTAATTGTTTTGGTAATTATTTGACGATATTGACGCTCATCAAGTTCTCTTTCTTTACCACAACCAACCAATAAAACACGTTCGCTTAAGATATTAGGCACATGATGTAACAATAACATCTGTCCTGATTTACCTTCTAAATCGCCTTTTCGTAAAAGGTTGCTAATGTAACCTTCACTGATTTCATCAAGCTGCTCGGCTGTACCGCTAAGTCTGCGTGGTTCAAAAACACCGACAACAATACAAGCGCTACGTTGTTTTTCTGGACTGCCGCTTTTTACACTGAACTCCATGACTTTTCCTTTTACAATTTAATAGGTATTTAATTAGGTATTTATTAAGCTGTAATACCATTTTGATTGGTATAACTTGCTAAAATAAGTAAAAAATAGCACTCTTGTCTATTCAAGTGATATTGCTAAGGGCTATAATTATAGTCGCACTCATCAATATTCGTTAGTTACTGACTATATAGTTTACTTATGAAAACGACAAGTTTACTTAATATTTGCCATAATGTCAGAAAAAAACTAAGTTTTTACAGGATCTTTTTGTGATCATTTTTCGTTATTTATTAAAAGAAGTCGCCAAAACACAATTAGCTGTATTTTTTGTGTTGATGACTATTTTTATCAGTCAAAAATTTGTCCGCGTGCTTGGCGATGCTTCAGAAGGAAGTATCCCTGGGCAACTGGTGATGACCTTTATCGCCTTAAAAATACCAGACTTGGCCAGTTTTATTCTGCCGCTTAGTTTGTTTCTCGGAGTATTACTTGCTTATGGCCGTATTTATGCAGACAGTGAAATGACTGTATTGCATGCCTGTGGTGTCAGTGAGTGGTATGTTGTAAGAGTAACTTTAGTTCTGGGAGTGATTACTGCAATATTTACTGGGATTTTTACTTTATATCTAGCACCACTAGCCTCCGAATACCAATATACAGTAAAAGAAGAACTCGCTGCTGACTCAGGTTTGAGTGCGTTAGTTTCTGGACGATTCCAGCAAACGGGAAACCAAGATGCTGTAGTTTTCATTCATGATAAGGATAGAGAAACTAATAGCTTCAATAAGGTCTTTGTAGCTCAGTTGCCTAAAGGCGATAATATTGGCGCGAGTATTATCAATTCTAGTTTGGTGTACGCAAAAACCGGTAAGGTTTTTGAAGATGAACAAGGCTCTCAACAGCTAGTGTTGGGGGATGGCATTCGTTACCACAGAGATTTGGAGTCTAAAGAGTTCCAGTCTGTGGCGTTTAATAAGTATTATATTCAGATTAAAGATCAAGAGGTTGAACATCAGCACCGAAAATTAAGCGCGTTAACAACACTTGAATTATATAATAATATGCCCCCAGAATTAGAATCAGCCTATCGAGCAACGATTCAGTGGCGAATTGCATTCCCTTTACTCTGTATTATCCTTGTTTTTGTTGCAGTACCTTTAAGTGTGGTGAACCCTAGACAGGGAAAATTTGGCAAAATGCTACCAGCCTTAATGTTATTTTTGGGGTATTTATTGTTGTTAACTTCAATGCGTTCAGCGATTGAGAAAAATGCTATCCCAAGTATTGTTGGCTTGTGGCCCATACACTTTAGTGCCTTATTTATCGGCATCATGTTGTTAATGAAAGAACGAAGTAGTGGCCGAATAATTAAAGCAAAATTTCCAATATTTAATCGAAAATCTGCTCAAAAATCGAATAAAGGAAAAGGAAGTTAATGCGCATACTTGATTTGTATATTGGCCGATTTATTTATAGTGGCGATTCGACTACTTTTATTACCTTAGCTGTATTTGTCGGTGTTTTCTTCAGTGGTGCGATTAGCTATATTGAACAAGCTAGGGGTTATTAATGCGCATACTGGATTTGTATATTGGCCGTGTAATCGCTTCAACTACTTTTATTACCTTAGCTGTATTTATTAGTGTTAGCGGCATTATTAAATTTGTTGAACAAATGCGTGCCATAGGGCGAGGTGATTATGATTTAGCCCATGCTGCATTATATGTACTTTATTATGTGCCGCGTGATGTCGAGGTCTTTTTCCCAATGTCAGCGCTGATAGGCGGATTGATTGGTATCGGTATGTTAGCCAGTAATAGCGAACTGATCGTGATGCAGGCCGCGGGACTATCTCGTTTAGATATCATTAAGTCAGTAATGAAAACAGCTGTTTTATTGATAGTTGTGAGTATGGCCATTGGTGAATGGTTAGCTCCAAGTGGTGAGGCTAAGGCGCGTCAAATTCGTGCACAAGCAATTTCGGGAGGTAGTTTAATTGCCTCTAAAAATGGTGTCTGGGCTAAAGACGGAGATTATTTTGTTAATATTGGTGAAGTGCTGGACAAAGGACAGTTAAAGAAAATCCAAGTGTATGGCTTCAACGAAGAGTTAAAAATAGATAGCTGGCTTTCTGCAAAGAGTGCAATTTATCAAGATAAAAGCTGGTTGCTCACTGATGTTGAAGAATTTGTCTTGATGGATGACAAGATAACGACTAAAAATCATGAGAAGAAAATTTGGAATTCATCGCTAACACCGAAAAAACTCGGCGTAGTAACTGTTACACCTGAGTCTCTTTCGTTACGCGGTTTGATTGATTATTTGGATTATTTAGAAGCCAATGAACAAGATCCTAGTCGCTATGAACTCGCTTTTTGGCGGAAAATTATGCAACCGTTAACTGTTGCAGTTATGTTGCTCGTCGCTTTATCATTCATCTTTGGCCCATTACGTTCAGTCTCAATGGGGGCCCGTATTATGATGGGAGTCTTTACCGGGATTTTATTTTTTATCTCAAACGAAGTGTTAGGCTCATTAAGTTTGGTTTATCAACTCCCTCCTATGCTTGGGGCGGTAATGCCAAGCTTACTCTTTGTTAGTGCTGCTTGGTATATTCTTAGCAAGAAAGGCGCCTAGGTTTTCTAACTAAGCTAGAGTGTGATTTTATAAAGTTAGCTTGTGGTAGCCTAGTTAAATAAACGCTATCCTAAATGGATAGCGTTTTATATGGTGTTTATTGATTCTCTCTAAGGCTATAAACGGCCTTTATTCGCTTCTAGTGAAAGCACCACCACTTCAGTGTTTGTAAGCCTGTCTTGTAGGCTTAATTTATTTTTTCTATCGATAAGTACAATCAGACTACCTAAGCCCAGTAACGTTGGCACTAATCGTTTAATGGCGGTAGTTGTACTGAGTAATGAGCCATCAAGGTTTTGTACTCGTAATCGCCATGCTCTCATACCAAGCGTTTGCCCCTTTTTAGACCAAAAATAGACGAAGAAGATACAAACCCACACAATACACCAGCTATTAAAGGCAACTCTATAAGCGGGATGGGAAGCATTCCAGTCAATACCAAAGCCACTGCGAATAATTGATATGACTTCAAAAAAATCTAAAGCAACAAAAAGGGCAACGCAGACATACCCTGAGAGCATAAAAATAGCGATAATGATTAATAAATCATAAATCCAAGAGCCAAAGCGTCGACGAAATCCAGCGCGTGGGAAAGACGCATTTGATATGTTTTCCATGAAATCTCAATATAAAGTAAAGTTATACCAATTTGATTAAATTTCTTCCCTACT
>Ga0209396_1006353_pt1 | contig 10870 bp, 10 predicted proteins | sample GOMGulsemesocosm_6_FD_184638 | JGI IMG/M metagenome (GOLD analysis project Ga0209396, IMG submission 184638) | Methane-oxidizing microbial communities from mesocosms in the Gulf of Mexico - GOM8C Gulf of Mexico (SPAdes) (version 2) | ecosystem: Environmental > Aquatic > Marine > Cold seeps... | reverse complement strand
CATTATTTATCTTTACAGTTATCTTTATAGTTTTCTTTATAATTTGTTGGTATTAACAGGCAGTTCGCAGCGGGCTTTCAGCCCTTGCTCCCCAGGAGCACTGAAGACAATACTCGCGCCTATACGCTCGCAACGCTCTTTAATTACCGACAAGCCCAAGCCGTCACTTTGCGCTAGGCTAGCCCCTACTCCGTTATCGGTAACCGAGAGTACCAAGAAATCTTTTTTATAAGCCAAGGTCACTTCGGTATTAGTCGCTTGGCTGTGTTTGAGCGCATTATTCAGCAGCTCTACCGCGATAAGAAAGAGCTGCTCTTTAGCCAGCTCAGATAATTCAAACTCGTCATCGCCCTGCTCTTGCGTAGTTAACTGTGTAGTCATCTGCATAGTCGGCAAGCGTCTATTTAATCGTTCCACATGAGAATACAGTGCTTGGCCTAAACTCATTCGTTCTAGATGCAATGGCCGAAGCTCGGAACAGAAGTCACGAATAATACTGATCGCCTCCCCCGTCTCTTGGACTAGCTCGTTCACCAGTTGTTTATTATCGCCTTCTATCTGCACCGACAATCGCTGCAAGCCCAGCTTTAGTGCCTGTAAAACCTGACCTACACCATCGTGTAATGTTTTGGCAATACGGCTGCGCTCCAGACGTTGTATTTCATCACGAGCGGTATTTAAGCGGGCCTGCGTTTTCGCATGATCGTCTATCTCGTCACTCAATTTGCGTGTGCGTTGAGCCACTTCGTATTCTAAATTTGCATTGAGTCGATCCATTGCGACGGCGGTATTCCAAACAAACATCAACAAAAAGACCAAGCTTATCAATACCACCACAGCACCGATTATGAATAAGTGCTGTACTGTTTTTATATAAGTATTAGCCTGTGTATTAGACACCACAATGGTCAATACACCCAATAAACGGAAGCTACTGGAGGAATACAGCGGGTAGTCTTTTTCGAAGCAATTCTCACACTGGTTACGGCCTTGAGTTATTTTATGAGTGATATTATTTTCCAGCTGATAATCTTCACTTAACTCTAAATCTACTGAAAGAAAGAACGGTTTTTGAGTGCGTTCAAAGGTATAGGCCAACATCGCATTTAACTCGGCAATAATATCTTCTTCGCCATGCCCCTCTTGCCCCAAAAATGTAGCAAATTCATTCGCCCTAGCACTGGCCATAGAACTGGCTAAAGATTGCATATCCTCTTCTAGAACGGGCTTTACAATGTTATACCAATACAAACCACTAGCGATGACAAGTAGGGCAATAAAGCTGACGGCTAATATAGCAACTTGGGCATTAGATTTTCTTTCCATGCTTATTTCACCTTCTTTGCGATGCGCATAAATAAAGGAGAAAACTGCAGCTGTATTTTAGACAGTGATGATTCGTTAATCACGGGTAATACTCGCTCGGTCACCGACAGGCCCACGGCCACGCCTTTTTCTACATCTTTAATACGGGATGAGTAGGTAATATCATTATTCTTAATCGCCGTTTCCTGTACGGTATTAAGTTGCTCACCCATATTTTCGATGATAAATATTATTTTTCGGGAAGGGGGATTCTGCTCATTTAAATTAGCTATTTCATCTGGCCGAGTAGCAACTGCTTTTAACTTAACCCCTTTAATGAGGCCCAAGTTATTCACACGCTTAACGGTACGCTCTGCCAAATAGCTCTTTTTTCTATACAGCACTTGCACCGTTATTTCTAGAACTTCACTTTGACCTTCTAGCGGCGATGGAAAATAAAATTCAGTAAAGTTTTTTTGCGCTCCCAAAATGGCCGGCAATAAATCTGCCGCCATAATGGCCAAACGATCATCTCGATCCCAGCTATAAGCGCTGGGCACTACTAGCAAAAGTGCCAGTAGGGCCCAACGAATACGGGAGATTAGATAATAAGCATTCCTTTGCATGTATCTTACCAGCGGTATTCTAGTGCGGCGCTTAAACGCCTAGGTTTTACCGGCAGGTCGTCAGGGAATGATTTGGGATCTCCCCAGCCAGAAGGCGCCTTGATCGCTTCATCAAAAACATTTTCAATACTGGCAATCATTGTCAAACGGTCATCGTGCATAGGCGTGATGCTCAAGCTTAGATTGGTCATGTACTGGCTACCTAGACCAGAACGATCATCATCAGGGCGGCGCTTTCTTGGCCCCCAATAACGGTGTTCAAGGAACCATTGCGCAGTCTCATTCATATCCCAGGTCATGTTGAGGTCAATAGTGATAGGCGAGATAAAAAACTCAGATTTTTGAAACTCCGGGCCATCGCCTCGCGCATAGGCTAGGTTACTTTCAAAACGCAGTGATTCTAAAGCTTGAAAGCTGGCAGTATTCTCAAAGCCATAATAACGGTACTGTTCAGTGCTATTAATAAATACCCCCGATTCCTCAATTTTTTGCTCGCCGGTGGTTGTGAAAATAGGGATTATCTTATTATTCACCCAACTCATATAGGCAACATGATTGAAAACCCAATGTGTATAGGTATGCGAAAATTGTGCATCCAAAGTATCCAGTTTCTCGTAGCTCAGACTGGCTGCGCTGGCCTCTTGATTCAGACTCGGTGGACGGAATGCTCTAGCGAGTTGAAGCTTCACAAGCTTGCTATCTGAAAGCTCGTGGGCCAGAGCCAAACGGGGGGAGTAGGTATCTTCGCGGCCTTCGATGTCATCCCAGCGAATGCCTGCCGTTATACGAGTGCGTTCACTTGCTTTGATTTCATCTTGCAGCACGATGGAATAACTTTCCTTTTCTACTCCATGCAAACTCCAGACATTGTATGACAGTTTATCAACAGACTGAGGCTCAGAATAAAATGGGAATGTCGTTGATACTCCTCCTTGAGATCTTAACAAAGCGTCTTCCGTATATTGGTTAAAATCAAAATTAGTGGTGTCACGAGTACGCGGCACATCAATATGACTGACAATACCTTCGATCAATATGCGCTGGTGCTCAGAAACTTCCCCCACCCACTGCAAACGTCCATAACGTCTTTGCACCGTGCTTTCAGTATCTAGATAAACGTCATCAGGGAATGGCTCGAACAAAATACCAGGAGTATTAGTTGCGGTTGAACAAGGGCCAGACAAGCCAAACGAATAAGGTGAACCCACACTACAAAAACCTTTTGAAACCGCTAGAATACGGCGATCAAAATGATGCTGCTGTATTCCAGTAATCAATTTTAGCTTACCCACACCAATAGTGCCTAAACCCTGTGACAGCTGAAATGCTTCACTACGAAGTTCATCCTTAAAGTCATTACTATCTGTTAAGGATGCTGACGCACCAAACATATCCCCTTGCAGTAACGACATATAGCTAGCATCAATTTGTGTTTGCTTATATTTTGCCTGCACCGTTATTGCATCAAAATAACTTCTAGTATCCGCTTTAGCCGGTGTTTTTGTTGCCAGCAACTGCCCCTCTGCCCGTAAAGAGTCGTGTTCAACTGCCGGTGAATAACCCTCCGTTCGCCTACGCAGAGCCGTCATGGAAACCTGCCAGTTTTCACCGTCAATACGCTGAGTCACCGCCGCAGATTGCGTATTAAAAGAGCCACCAGAGATATGCGCAGCCCCGCCTTCTGTTTCCCTAACTGTAACAATATTAATGACACCATTAAGTGCGTACTCACCATAAAGCGCACTGCCTGGGCCCTTAATCACTTCTATGCGGTCTATCGCTGACAGAGGCATAGCCAATACGGAAAAGGGTTGAAAGTCATTACCCGATACTTGAGCCACTCCGTTCAATAAGATCTGAACATCCCCTTGAAACGTGTCCGAAATATTGCCGCGTACATTAGGATTTGTTCGATAAGAATTGGTTAATGTTTGAAAACCAGGCAGTCGTGTTAGCGCCTCCAATACCGTTTGGTAGCCGCGCTTACGCAGCGTTGCTCCGTACATCACGTCTACCACCCCTGGAACATACTTAACGTTTAAACGCGTTTTCGTCGCAATATCAGTCTGTATGGCAAACTGCTCTAAGAAAGTATCTTCGGCTTTAGAGGTATCAGCGGTAGTACTTCCTTGCGCTGTAGCTGTATTGCCCACTGCAGCAGCGCTCCCCATAAATAGAAGCAGTAACAAAGCCACCTTGCTACGTAGCTGTTGTCTTTTGTTTTTCTTCAACATCGTTACGTTGTACCCAGAATAATCACATGAAAACTTACTGCATAATCCACATCATTATAAACACTAAAACATGTGTTTTTCACCTACGAAGTTGGGGGAGCTCACCATTACTAGTGATATATATAAATAAGCGGCGTTGTGACGAGTGCCGATGGGGTGATTGCTGGGCTTTAGTTGAAGCAGCTTGCACGCGGGCATTTGCAATTGTTTTATTCTTCACGTCACGCTGAATATCAATCAGAAGTTTACTCAAGGCAAATACATGAGAGCCCGCAGGCTCCAGAGGTTGGCAACAATGATTGCTGCTTTTAGATTCTGTGACTTTTTTTACTCTATGGATCATTTGATTATCCCACTTGCTCTTAGTTAGCTGTGAATGCTTTCTTTAATAACTAAGACGTAAGCGGAATAATAAAGACGATAATTAAAACAAGGCAAAGGCTAAAAGTATGCGAGCTGAAAGGCGTTTTCAAACACTGATCAGTGGCATGCCTATGTTAGGGGCGAATTGTTAGGGGCGAATTGGCGGCGGTTGATGGGTAAATTTTAGTTACTCGCTAACGGATAGCAGCGTTAAAACCTTTTCTGCCACTGCGCCACCTAAAACACCTCCCCACCACTGGGTCTCACCTTCTTGCTTAGCAACGACGAGTACTTGGTTACAGGGGGTTCCAATCACAACCTCAACCGTATCACTTCCAGATGTGAAACGAATGCCATTGAATGCTTGGTTGGCACAGCGTTTTTTCAAATATACGTAGTTACTGTCATCTAGAAAAATATTAGCCAGTGGGAGAGATTTTTCTTTTTCTAAACTTTGCAGCGTTCCAATTATGGGATAACCCGCAAGTCGATCACTGCCATTCAGTGCATTCTTTTGAGACTCAGCAACAATGACGATACTTAAGTTACCCGCTTTGCCATTATCATGATGCAGCAAGGCAAATAGGGCTTTATTATCAAGAGTTTTCTTTAAGCTTACTTCTTCCGCATAACTATTAGTTAACTGGGTTAACGCTAACGATGCGATTAATAGAGTCCAGATATTAAATTTATGCCAGCTTTTCAAGATCATTGTTATAACGGCTTATTCGGTTCAGGCAGCACTGCGGGTGTACTGTCCATATAGGCGAGAAAGTTTGTCCATAAGTCATGCGTACGCTGCTGGGTTAGATTGGTTTTACACGTTAAGCTCATAGCCCCTCGGATACTTCCATCGCGCCACATTGTATAGATAGAATCACAATGCGCTTCAACATAGTTAGCCCAAGCAACCTGAGCAGCTTCCATTGTAGGAATCAGTTCAGGGTCGTGCTTTTGCTGATCTTTACTTCTCAAGAAGTAAATGTTCATTTCATTTTCTGCTTTTTCTAAATCTAAGCCCGCACAATAATTAATCTCTGGTGTGCTCACTGCGTTTTCACAGTTGAAATCGTCACTTAAAGCTACAGGAGAATATAATAGTGCTAATGCGATAATGATTTTTCTCATTCGATTTAATCTTCCTTGAATTGAATACAATCGCTAGCTTAACAAGAATAATACTAACGCCAACCACTAACAGATGTGCTTTTTCTAGTCGGTACGGGCTGCTAACTTTTTATAGATAGCATCTTTATCTCGCTTACCAATTGCTAGTACATAAACGACGATTTCTTCATCAATTACTTCATACGCTAGGCGATAGCCTGCGGTGCGTAATTTGATTTTATAAACAGCGCCATAACCTTTTAATTTGGCCGATGGTACGTGTGGATTTTCAAGCCTCTCTGCAAGCTTATTCTTAAATTGCTTTTTGAGTGGATCGGCCAATTTATCCCACTCTTTTTTAGCCGCAGGTAAAAACTTTAACTTATAAGTCATCTAGATTAACTTCAACCGCTTTTGATAGGTCACGGCGTCGCTCATCAACGACCTTACTTAGCTCATAATCATCAACCACGTCCATTAGCCACTCATAGGTCTCTGCAGGCACTAAGTAGGCTGCTGGCTTGTTATGGTTCAATATTGCGATGGCAGCACCATCAGCGGCATTCAATAAAGCCGTAGGGTTTTTCTTCAATTCAGAGATACTTGCTGAACAATCAGCTAAAACTTGTCTCATGGCAGCACCAAATAAGTATTTAATTAAGTACTTATTTTAGACCTAAATATGGGTCATTACCAGAAAGAGTTTCAGTAGTAACCCCATATACGCTGTCATTCCTTACAGCGTATATGGAGTTTTAATGGCAAATACATCAGAGCCCGTAGGCTACAGAGGCTTGGAAGATCGGGATTTGAAAACTTGTATAGTAATGGCGATAATTCTAAATAACGGCTACGGCTCTACTCTAATATAGCGTATTGTTATTCTTCGATTCTGATGGAATCTGTTGAATCGCATCCCAGCGCTCTACTATTTTCCGTGCTGATCAAATCGGAAAAAATCTATGGTCACGTATTCATCATTACCCGGCCATGTTTACTCCATCTTAGGGTTTAAGAGTGCCTTGCAACCAAGTAACTAACTTATCAAACGGCAATGGGTAGCTTAAGCCGTAGCCTTGAATATAATCACAGCTCATGACTTTTAAGCTGTCTTGAATATCTAGTGTTTCAACACCTTCTGCGACCACTTCTAAACCTAGATCATGACACATATTAATCGTTGTCTTAACGATGACATTGTCGTCTTTTGATTGATTCATGCCCATTACAAACGATCGATCAATTTTAATTTCTTGTACTGGTAAACGCTTAATATAAGCAAGAGATGAATGACCCGTTCCATAATCATCAATTGAGAGCCTTACACCTAAATTACTTAAGTCATGCAATACCGAGAGTGCCAGTTCTGGGTCATTCATCATGGCTGTTTCGGTGATTTCTAAGGTTAGGTGAGAGCTTTCTACATCATGTTTTTTCAATAACTCTAATACCCTACTAGGAAAGTTAGTATCTCGTAAATTCACCGCAGAGATATTAATCGCTACATGCTGTTCAATACCCATTCCATTTAAGATTGCAATTTTGCTTAATGCTTCATTAATTACCCACTGGGTTAATGGGTTGATGATGCCAGATTGTTCGGCCATTAAGATGAATTCATCCGGAGGAATAGCCCCATGTTCAGAGTGGAACCAGCGTAATAAGCCTTCCATACAGATCGGTTTGTTACTTTTAAGGGATAACTGTGGCTGAAAATACAATTCCAATTTATTATTTTCCAGAGCATTACGCAGCTCACCTACCAGAGTTAAACGTTTTTCACTGTAGGGATTAATTGCCTGGCTGTACTGGGTAATATTTGAATGTTTGCTATGGCCTATATCGATGGCGATCAATGCATTACGAATCAAACTGGCAGGGCTTTCAACATCATTATCATAAATAGCCCAGCCACCAGACGCTCCAACATCAATGAGCATTTCTTGATAATCGATGGGTTCACTTACCGCATCTAATAGTTGTTTAATCGAGGTATTGGGATTTTCTCCCATACTTAAATCCATCGCAAAGCCGATATGAACCCCTGCAATGATGGTGCAATACGATGTGTCATTCTCTGATGCTTCAAACGGTATAAATTCTTTATTTTTCTCCATGAGCGAATTAAGCTGAAAAGCAATTTTTGTGAATAACCCATCCGCAAGCTTGTGTCCCAGTGTTTGATTGATTTCATGAAATCTATTCAGATGAATTAAACCGAAAACGAAAATATTGCGATGCTTTTCTGAGGTTATATTATTATTAAACCAACTTTCAAAATGCGCTCGATTAGGCATACCTGTCATTGTGTGATGCAAAGCACGATGAACCAATCGATCTTCAGCCATTTGTCTACTCTGAGTTTCTTTCAACGCATTGTCTTGCGCATGATATCGCCGCTTACGCTCTATGTTTAAACGATCTGCTAATGCCAGTGATAATAAAATAGCTTCAGCAGCAGAACCAAATAACAAGCCATTTTCAGTTAAGCCAGTACGCGGAATAATGCCTAATTTGTTTAACGCAAAGGTAGCGGTTCCAGCGGTTAAAAATAGCCAAGCGACACTATAGAGGCGCGCCATCGTATGGCCCTTGAACCATAAATAGGGGCCGACTAATGCACAGCTGATTGATACTAGAACGGTATACATGACCACCATTTTTCCGATAGTCACGTAGTCTAAAAAGAATACCCCTAGGGTGAGTAATACACTGATAATCGCATAACCTTGATACAGCTTCGAGATTCGCGGAGCAGTTTGTGAGAGTTTTAAAAAAACCTGAGTAAACATAACCGTGAAAAATAAGCCGAACGGCATGAAAAATATTGCGCTGTATTCTTGAACAACAGGCGTATTAGGGAAAAGAGTGGCCGTCATAAATCCATGCATAGAGAATTGCTGACTAGCAAAGCCAGCAATAAATAAAATATAAAAGATATATACCCGTTCTCGCAATGAAAAATATAAGAATAGATTGAAAAGGATGATGGCTAACATTATGCCGTAATAAACAGATTTTCCTGACAAATCAATTTGGTCGTATTCAAAAAATTTAAGATCTGGAGATACAACAATAGGAACCTGCAGAGACCCTTTAGATTTCACGCGAATATAAAACATACCCGTTTCATTTTCATTTAAGTTAAATGGGAATAAAAAATGTCGGTGTGGTAGAAAGCGATCATCAAAGGGATGTTGACTACCAGAGAGGTAGTAATGGCTTACCTCATTAGCAATAATAAAATAGTACTCGATATCATTTAATAAGGGATTGGCGATTTCAATTAAGCCATTTAAACGACGAAAATCCGTATTTTTAATATGGCCTTTAAACCAATAAACCGAAGAGGTATAGCTAAAATTTGGCGTGCCGAGCGTACTTTTAAACCATGCTTTACTGGCAGCACTCTTTATCTCGGATAGGGTCAATTCTCCTGTCGAGTCCTCATAAATATCGACGACAGAGCCCACATTAATTGGCTCACTATTATTGCTGATCTCAATAGTGTCGTTATCGGTGATATGGCTATCGGTGGCTAGATTTTCATTGGATGTAGCCAAGCACAAGGTGGTAAATAGATAACCAAGCAACAAGACACTGCACTGTTTAATGCTGAATTTTAACAAAGAAAGACTCTCATGATGTCAAATATGAAAGGGCTTTGGCACCGCTTCACTAAGAGTAGGCTTAATATTGCAATGGCGCTAATCGTTCACGAAAGATTTAACGTTTTAGGCTGAGCTATATAGATCAATCTAACCGCTTAAGCCTAACCCTCCGTCGATAATAAAATACTGCAAAGACAATCAAAGCTAAGCCGGCCAATATATAAGGCGCATTGCGTAATAATATTAACTTGGCTGAATAAAGTGTCGCTTGCTTGATGTAGTCATATCCCTCTGGCATTTTTTGTACACCATGCGCTTCTGCATAGGCTTGGTAGTCAGTGATCATTTGTTGATAACGGTCGGGCATTTTATCACGCAACTCTCGGGACTCACTGGGGTCTTGAACGATGTTATACAGGTGCCATTCACCGTCTCCTAGCGGTGGTAGATTGCGCAGTAATTTATAATCCCCTTTATACAAAGCAGCATTCCCTGCCAGCTCGTAACCTATGGTTTTATCCTCTGCGTGTGTACGCTGAGCTTGGCCGTGCAATACCGGAACTAGGCTCGTGCCAGTAATGGGTTCGACTGATTTATTAGCATACTCCCCATGATGATCAGGAGTGCCGGATAGTTGAAGAAGCGTAGGAACAATATCTTTGATATGAGTAAAACTTGGCTCAATTTTATTTTGCTGAATCAACCCAGGGCCCGATACGATTAACGGCACACGTACGCCACCTTCACCAGCAAAAAATTTATAAAACGCTCCTGGGCTTGCTGCGGCACTCGCCCAACTAGGGCCGATTGAGGTATAAGAGCCTTTTGCACCAAGGTCATCTATATGGGTGGAATAATTAAATTTAACCCATGCAGATACCGGAATAACCTGCAAAGGGTCAGACGGTTCTGGCCCATTATCTGAAAGAAAAACAAAGACTGTATTATCATATTCTCCGACGTCTTTAAGATGTGCAACCAAGCGGCCAATGTGAAAATCCATCGCATCGAGCATTCCGGCATAGACCGCCATTCGTCTGGCATAATAGGCTTGATCATTGGCGGATAATGCATCCCAATCTTCGGTTGTCGACATCTGTGTTAGCTCAGTATCCGCAGGTATTAATCCCAATTGAATCGCTCGCTCAAGTCGAGCCTTGCGAATAGGTGACCAGCCAGAACTGTATTGCTGATGATATTTTTCAACGAATGTTTTAGGGGCCTGAATCGGAATATGAACGGCCTGAAAACCTATGTAAGTAAAAAAGGGTTTACCGTCTTCTCTATTAGAATCAATAAACTCTATCGCCTTATCAATAAAATACTGCGACGAATAAAAATCATCCGGCAGCTGGTGCTCTTCTCCATCAGCGTACCAGTGCGCTTTATCGTAGGTGGGTAGATAACTGCGCTGCTCCCAATTGTCGGCGCCGGTATCACCTAGTGCGATGGTGCGATCAAAACCCCGATGATACGGACGCTTTTCCGGTGCATGCCCAAGATGCCATTTGCCTACCTGATAGGTGTGATAACCCGAGTCCCCAAGCATTTGGGCAATGGTGACAACTTGGTTATTTAATACCCCTTCATAACCTGGCTTTCCCTTGTGTTCGAATGGCATGGT